>Ga0157368_1000722_pt1 | contig 15146 bp, 14 predicted proteins | sample AttbisABBM3_FD_113146 | JGI IMG/M metagenome (GOLD analysis project Ga0157368, IMG submission 113146) | Fungus gardens microbial communities from leaf cutter ant in Botucatu, State of São Paulo, Brazil - Atta bisphaerica ABBM3 | ecosystem: Host-associated > Fungi > Mycelium > Unclassified ...
AAAGGAAAGGAAAGGAAATAGAATAAAAGAAAAAGTCAAATCAGAAAAGCTAAAGACAGTTCGACTAAGTAACGCTTTCTCTGAAAGAGAAAGCATTGCAGTTAAACTCGAGGAAGAGGGTAAAATGCACAATTGAGTCTCTTCTCGGGTTCCAATAATTATTGTATCTTCTGCACTCATGAAGAATATGATACCTTGATTTGATGCAATGGAGGCCACATGGACACTTAAATTCCTCCCAAGGGAAGAATCTAAGATGATATTCACCTATTGGAGCATGATTAACAATTGCTCTTGTAGCTCTGGCACAAAGTGAATTGGAGTGCTCAAAGTATTTGAGCCATGGTCCTCCTCCGGAGGTCGATGGTTCAATTGGTTTTGAGTCATCATCTAGAAGCTCCAAGAAATGACATCCTTTATCATCCAATGTTTGGAAGGACATTTTCCAGCTGTTGAGAATGTTGTCACATTCATTTTTTCTGCTAAAATCCCATGAAGATTTGTATGGAAAGATGGGAGTGAGGTCAAACTTCTTTGTTTCTTTATCAATTATATTGTGAAGAGACCACTTACAGTGGCTTGGACAATTTCAGAATTCAATGGAATTGTTGTTATCTCTTTTGAAGAATTCTCTGAGTTCACAAGAGATTGCAGATGAATGAAGCTGATAGGGGTGCAATGATGAATCAAAAATTCTCTTAATAGTATGGATAAAATCCATGATGACAACAATTCAATTGACATTGGGGAGATAGGTGGCTTAGTTAATACCACATCTTATCACAAAAAGTTCTGCTTCAGTAAACATGATGTTTACTGCATGATGAATCATCTTTATGACTGGACTGTTGTGGACATGAATGTGAGATATTGAAGTGGCAACATTGTTCTTTATGCTGGCATCTGATACAACAATAATCAAATGTGGGTCTGTTGACAAATGAAGAATAGTATTGTTGAGTTTGTGCAAATGAGTCTTAACACTATCTTTTTCTGTTCATAGGATGAAACAAAAACTAATTGGGGAATATATTTATAAGTCTATTATCTGGTGAGAGTTCATGAGACTAGTAATAGCCTCAATACCAGCAGATGGAGAAGTGAGAAAAGCTCCTAATATCCATAAAACTGCTCTTCTCTGCATGTTTCTAAGCACTTTAAATGGATATGACAGTAGTGTTTTGTTATAGTATCACATTTGAAAGCTATATAGTGTGATAGGTAATATGCAGCTTTTATACAAACACCTCTTTTGAGTTGAGATGAGGCCTCTCAATGAATTGCTGAGCATCTTCATGCACTTGATCATTGATATTGTCTTGTTAGAGTAGAAGTCAATATGTTGTCTAAACATCAACTTTCTATTGAAAATGAATCTGAGATAATACCACATGTTCTTGGGTTTAAGGATAGGACCTCCTAGTGGTGAGAGGTCTAAGAGTGGAGGATTGAGAGTACTGTGTGATCTAGAAAAATGAAAAACTTCTGTTTTCCCATATTTTACAATCAGTCCAAATTTTTCAAGAAGAGAAGAGATAATATGGTAACTACAAAAAAGATTCAAATTAGAAACTATCAAATATTTGTCTTGTGCAACAAAAAGTCCATTATCTACAAAAGAGAGAATGAAAACTGAAATTTTTAGAATTTTTAGCCATTTTTCAAAAATATAAAGAAGAGGAGAAAGATATAAGGCTTAAAGAATGGGAGAAAGAGCAGATTCTTGGCCTACTCCAATATTGATATTAAAAGATGGAGAAGAAAAATTGTTCCAAGAATATCTGGTTTTTCTATCTACTAAATAGTCTCAGAAAAATAATGAAACTTTAGAGTCAAAACTGGCTTTGATGAGTGTCATATGCAAGTCCACCCATCTGGAAATTACATCCCCATGGTGAAATCATCTCCAAAATATACAAGCCTGCCTTCTACAGCGGCCACCTTTCTCACAACATGTCTTATGGTGGTGCTGTACCTATCTGGGTATTCTGTCTTCCATGGCAGAGATACTCCTATTTGACTCAGTCTTCTATGACAGAGTTACTCCTGTCAGTGTCTCAACACTGAAACCTCTGCTTGGGGTAATAGGGGTTTTACCACTGAAACCCTGAGCATCTCCTATACTATCCATTTGTATATAAGACTAGTAGTTACACTGTAATTTGCTAGTCTGATAATCAACAAAGATAAACTCTTATTGAACTCAATCTCTGGTGTTCAACGGCAACACACCAATCAGCACTCACTTCCATCTTGGACTTCTTCCCATCATCTAAAGTTGCAACCACATGGCAGACAGATGGCACAGCATATAAGCTGAAGCCAAGGTCGTTCCACAAGTCCATTCTGCAGACTTCCACCCCAGTGTGAACCATGCCTGACAATGAGTATCAAAGGGAGAAGTTAGTGGTTCAATAACAGGAAAAATTGCACAATATCAAAGGCCAACATGCTAGTGGACAGGTTTTTAATCCAACCTGTATGAATAAAGTGGGTGAGTGCAACACTTACATCTGTAGTGGATTGCTGTTTTAAACTACCTAGTTGGTACTAGTGAATAAACTTATTGGAAATTGACTGGAACTGTAACCTCTCCCTGATGACTTTCTTGATTAATTTGCTGATTGTGTTAAGCAAGACAATAGATCAAAAAGCCTTAGAAGAATTATATGATTTCTTGTTAGGCTTGGGAATAATGATGGATATAGAAACTTTAAAATGTGATGGCCAGTGACCTAGCTCAATACAAGTATTACCAATATTGATGAGTTTTCTAAGACATGTAACATCATTGACACATCTCTTAAGATACTTCCATGACAATTTGTCTGGTTCAGGAGTTGATGAATTATTACATTTTGCAATAGCACTAGTAAACTTCTCTTCTGAGAACAGTCCCCATTTCATAGCTTGCTTACTTGAAATTTCTTCTAGTAAGTCTAGGTCAACTTGATGATGTTAAGCTATATTGAACAATAGGTGAAGAGCCTGTTACAAATCATCAAGTTTGATACAAGGTTGGCTGTTATATTAAACAGCTTCAATGGCTGGAAGCTTTTGTTTCTTAACCCAGTCCATTAGCTCCCAAGGTCTGCAATTCTTGTTTGCAATTTCTTAAATTTTCAAATTGAAGAAGTTACATTTTGTTTTCTTGACTATACCCTTGAATCATTTCCAATTATCAATCCTTTTAGTTTGTCTATATTTCTTCAAGTCCCTATAACAGTTGTTATCCCACTATACTTTGGAGTGTTTAGTAATATTAACAATTTTTGAATATTTATACCAAATTCTTTCTGTATGCTTAGCAAAATTTTGCATGATATATTCAAGGGCTTCTTTATTTTGAACATTCTCTATGTTAAGTCTCTTGATAGTCTTGATTAATTCATTAACAAAGTTATCTTCTTCTTTGCTGTTCTTGAATATTGTGTATTTTTTGGTTTGAACATGTTCTTCAAAAATAGTAATGTTCACAGTGAGTAGGATGTGATCCAATGTAAGTCTCCAATCCAGATGGATGGAATAACTGTCTAGTTCTGACAATTTTGGCCTAAGAAACATTAGATTGATGACTGAGTTTGAGTTATGTTGATTGTCTGAGTACCTAGTAGGAACACAGTTAGTAGGTTTAGACAGTTCTAAATTAAAAGAGTCTGAAATGTCTATAAGAGTATCTCTATGAATGAGATGATGTGGAAAGTTGGGGTCTCAACTACTATCCCTAATATTGAAATCCCCTGTCATGATAAGAACATTATTAATGTTGACTTTAGTATCCTTAAGATACTTTAAAGCTGCTTGTAATGAGTTAGAGTATACATTAATTCAAAACCAAACCACAATTGAAAAAAGAAATACAAGAAATGTCTCTATGATTAAAAATATTTTTTCGCAATAAGAAGCAAAGAGAGGATAATCTGATGTTGATATATATAATAACTCTAGGTAAGTCATTGTAATTTGAGGAATTTCTAACAAAGGTAATCTAATTTGGATAATTAGAAGCTCCTATTAGTTTTTCTCCTCCCTTACTGTTTGAACTTAGTATGGACCAAATAAAAGACTATGACAGCTCTTGAATAAAAATGATGTCAAATGAAGTTTGCATCTCTAAGATTATATTGATAATAAAGTTATTCTTTCAAACATTTTGAGAAAAAATCTTGATCTTGTTCAAAATCATATTTGATTGCTACTCATAGCTGAGTGAATCAATTGACTTCTGTTTTCACAAAGTTTCTGGTATTTTTTTGAGTGCCACTCTCTGTTGAAGTGATGTCTCCAAAAGAGACATTAGTTAGAGTCAACCTGGTGGTATCTTTTGCAGTTCAAGTATTTGAAAGAATAAGGGCATAGTTTGCCCTATTTAGTCTCTAACATAGGAGGATTAGTTTTGAGGTTAGCTTTGCAACACCATGCAAAATAGCATGCCTCCACTTCTAGCAGTTCTTACATTGAAGAACTCCTGGATTCATGTTTGCTCCTCTGATGGTTGCAATATAGCCTTCTATGTTAAAACACCTATTTATTAGCCCTTTAGCCTTACTTCTGCATAAATCAAGCCAAATGATGGCTATGTCCAACTTTGGAGATACCTTAATAACTCCTAGTCTTGAAGCAATAGTGATGTTGTTGAAGATATAGTTATTCTTTATGATAGTTTTGATTACATTCACTGTTATAGGAGTATTAGTATTCTCAAACAAATATGGAATACTAATGATTTTAAGATATGATTTAGACTAAGATAAATAAGAGGTTTCAACCTATTCTATCTCAATATGATTTGTACTTTTCATATATTGTTCAATAGTTTGAAGGTCCAGTTGAGCTGCTACCTTGTTAGTAGTAATGATAATATCTGTTTGTTCCAATTGAATGAAGTAAGCCTTGGTATCCAATTTAATATTCTTGAGAGTTTTATTAATGTTAGTAATGTGAGAGCTCAAATCTATTATGAATTTTGACTTGTTGTCATTGCTTATGGGAACAATGATTTGTTTTTGGGAGAGTTTCTTAGTTGTCATATAAAGTTTAGGCTTTACCTTACCTCCACTATTGATTACCTTCTGAATATTTTTGATTTTCTTTGTTGAAAGATTGGGAAAAGTTTCCTTAATTTTTAAGACTTCTCTAGTGGGGTTAGTAGGAGTAGAAGCTTGAGCATACAATTTATTGGTTTTCTTTTTCCCACCAGATTGTTGGTTTGTCTTGAAGTATTTTGAAATTTTGTTGATTTCCTTAGGCAATTTAGCCAGAATAGGAGGAGAGATCTTGTTGATAGGAGCTAGTATGTTAGAACTTTTACCACTCTTGTTCTTGCTGATGTTCACCTCCTTAGTCTTAGAAGTGAACTTTTCTGAAACCTTTTTCCTAAAAGAAATGTTATTATCAACAATGAGAGAATTCTATTTTGACTCATAGAGAAAAGAGATGAACTTCCATGCTGCTTTACTTATATCTTTGAGATTATTAACCTTATCTGTCTTACCATTTTTGATTTTTTATTGCTTATATAAGTTGCAATACAAAAAAGGGATTTCTTGATGTTGCTTATATCAGATGGGAGGTGTTTAAGAGAACTATAAAGTAAAATGAACTGAAACTCTCCATCCCATACATCTTGTTCTATAGTCTAATTGATATCATATGACACTTGGATATTGATGTTGTCTTATACACTTTCATTTGTTCTATTATTAGTAGTACTCTCATCTTGTGGTGTGGGTGTAGTAGTGAGAGCTAGTACCTCATTTGAAATACATTGTTCTCTTTTTGGGGAGATGTTGTTAGTCATCTTCCTGACAGACTCACCTACATCTACTTAACTAGCATAAGATAGCTGAGAGCTGTCAATTGGTTCCAGGAACTCAATGTCTGAGAGATTTTTGTTGAGTTCTATATGTTTATGATATGGAATAAAAGAAGTGTTGGAAAAAACTGAAGAGTTTCTAGAACTGGTCTTGCTAGAAAGAGCAGATTTCCCTCTGATTATGTCACAATTAATGTCTATATCTATATTGGATGGTAGTTGAGACATTGAGAAATGGGTTTAATTAGCTGAGGATTTGGAGAAAATATACATTCACTTAGTTTTCTTATAGGTACTACTACACAAGATAGAGATAAGAGAGAAAGAAGCAGTGGTAATATCCCAAAATAATAAGCCAATTCATATTCTATTTATTTTTCATATTTTCTCCATTTCAAGTATGGATCTTCTACCTGATAAATTGTTGGCCAATGTTTGGACTATAACTATATAGTTTATTCATTATTTTGTCTCACATATAAAAGGACTTACTTGATGGGCAAAAACTTTAGCTGTTTACATAACCTAGTATTGGACTGAGGTGAGCCTATTTGACTTAGATATTATAATCTAGGCTAATAGTAGTATTTAGTATATGTTCCAATAGGTATGAAATACAGCCATTTACACAACCTAGTATTGGACTGAGTACATGTTCTAATACCCTGAACTATAAGAGTAATTGGTATTTCTGAGCACTTACAATCAAGTATGGGATCAGTGTATTGAGTCTTTGAGCAGGGCTTAGTTTATGTTAATTTCTTTACCAATCTTTCTAATCTTTCTAGAATCAATATAACATTACTTAACATGCTTTCTGTGGCATGCAGCACTGCACTGGCTACAATGAATGGTACTTTCAAAAGTATCATAAATCACTTAGCAATCTCTTCCAAAATTTTATCTTATTTGCTCTCTGTATTAGCTTCTCTAAATTCTTTAACTTTCCTATATCAATACAACCTCACCATGTAATCAGTATGACTACTTCTAACCTGTTCCAGTGCTTTCACAACCTCTTGTATATCATTTTCTGATGTTGTATCCTGAGCAGATCACTTCTTGTATATATTCATGATATGTTCGAGGTTTACAAGTGAATTCTTTCATTGAAGCTTTTGCTGAGTATCAACTGTACCATCAGATGAGACTGTTTTGATATTTTCAAGTTTTATCATAGTAAGAAGTTATGAAACCTTGCAGTCCAGTGTTCAAAAAGTAAGATCTATAAATGACCAGATTAAGATTAAATAATAGTATTATATATACTACTATGGCTTAAATATTATTCCTTGTGGTCTAAGCCCTTGTTTTTCAAGTTACAAAAATTGCAGTTATGTTTCCATAACTAGTCAAGTCACCTGATAGGTTAGAGATAATATTTCCATATTCACATAATATTGGAAGGTTAGTTCTATTCTTGGTTAGTATATATATAATACATAATATTTTCCAATTTCTTTAACATCCAAATCATATAAGCTTAATGGTTAATACAATTTCTTTCTGGCTGGTCATAAGTTTGATTTCTGATGTGGTTATTATCTTATTGTTAGAGATAAGTCTATAAGCAATAGGGAAAAGACAAAGATAAAGAAAGTGTAAAATAAAGCAAACCTAGAATGATAAAATTTGAGGACTGCAAACTCAATCACTTAAGATTATATAGCTTTAGTATTAGATATAGTTCACATCTTGGCAACTGAAGTCCATAGTATCAGAGTTGCAAATAAGAGACTCAATTTTTGTTTTCCTTATTTTCTTTTTTTTAATTTATTTTTTCATTTTATATTATTTTCAACTTAGGGTTAGAGTTGGATGATATTACAGTTATATAAGCCTGTGACCAGAAAAGGTCATAGAAGATTCTGGAATGAATGATGTTATACAGCATAGCAACAATATATAAGTCTTATAGAAAGCATATATGTTTTAGAATAGAATAGTTGCAGTGTACACAGATCATGGTCTGTAGTATATAAGATAGAATAGTTTGTACCTAGAACTCTATTGGGTTCTCCTGTGATTACTCAATCTAAAGTTGCTTTTTTGTCTAAACTCTTAGACCTAAGATTATAACATTAGAACTTGATAGCCTTTGAGAACTATCTAACATAGGTTTTGTTGACAATAACAGAAAGAGGAGAAGGAGTGATAGAGGAACCTAACACAAGGTCTAATATAGAGGTAGTCAAGCTACCAGTACTCAATGGAGAAGTAGAAAAAGTTGGGGGTTTTATTATAGTATGTAGATTATATTTAAGAATGAAGATAAGAGGAATAATATTAGAGGTACCAATTCAGTAGGTATTATTATATGTACAGGGAGGGTCAGCAGATGTGTAGAAGAAAAATGTATTGGAAGATCTAGAATTAGGAGAAGTAGAATTTGAATTAGCAGAGAGTTTTTGTTAGAATTAAAAAAGGAATTTAGAGGAATAGATAAGGAGTTAGTCAAAGTGGTTGAACTCAAAAAGGTTGAGCAGATAGGAAGAACAATAGAGGAATTTGTCCAAGAATTTAGAAAAGTAGTGAGGGGAAGTGGATATCAAAGAAGAGTATTAGAAGAATTCAAAAGAGTATAAACATGCCACTAATTTAGTCAGACATTAAAGAGAGAGTAAAGGAGAAAAAATATTGAGAGGAAGAAAGAAGAACAGAAATCAAGGATAAAGACAGAAAGGAGTAAGGAACAATTAAGGAGAGTTTAGACCAAGACTACCTCTACCACAGGTATTGTTAAGAAAACAAGAAATATAACAGGTACTAGTAGGGCTTACTCTGATAGAAGATGTAGAAAGAACAAATACAGTGGTGGTCAGAAACCTTTTACAAGGGCAAGATAGAGTTGGTCAATAAGAAGAACCTTGTATTGGGTTAACACAAGAGAACTTTGTATAAGATTGTCTACCTTATATACTAATATCTAATGGTCCATGCGAGCTAATTCTAGCCTACCCTAAACGACCATGTATATGCCATAAGATCAACACATGTTGTACATGTTGTATGATGTCATTCTTCCAGAACCTTCTATGTCTTTCCATATATCTCATGGCTTGTAACCATGTCATCTGATGTGACCTGCTGTGTGACAGCATGATCTTGTCACTTTAATCCTAACTCTAGTTCTAAAAATAGAATAAAGGAATATAAATCAAAAATAAAATAAAATGAAAAATAAAATAAAAATTATTAGAGTCCACTACTTTTCACTTTGACACAAGGAGGCAGAGAAGGGAGAATGAGAAGAGATTCTTATACAATGGAAGTAGATAAAGGAAGGAATTGCTATAATTGTGGGAGACTTGGCCATCTTGTGTAGAATTATAGGAATCAGAGAATAGTGGACTAAGAAAGAAGAATTGAGTATGAAAGTAATAGAAATAATTTGAATAATTTAAATAGAGAGGAGAATCTAGTAATTTTCAACTAGATTCTTATAACAGATTTCATGTACTAGCTAATTATATAATACAAGCTGATATTCTGGATCAAGAGGAATCTGAAAAAGACAAGAAGACAATCTTGAGAGAAAATAAAGTGAAGAAGAAAGAAAGAAAAAGAAGAAGAATGGAAGATATAAGAAAAGTGAAGAGAGAATTATTAAGAGAAGTAATAGTAAAAATAGGACTGGAAAGAATAGACATACAAGAAGGAATTATAATAGAGACATTGTTGGATAGTAGGGCAATTAGATTGGTGATAAGTTTGGAGTTTGCAAAAAGACAGGGGTTTAAGCTAAAAAAAATTAACAAATCTATCTATAAGAGTACAGAGAGAGGACAGAGATTGATATGATTAGTAGACAGAAGTGGAGTATAATCTTGGGGATGTTATGGCTAGTATACCATAACCCTGAGATTAATTGGAAAATAAGAGAAGTGAAAATAACAAGATGTTTAGAAGAATGTGGAAAATAGTAAAGACTGAAGTAGGAGAAAGAAAAAAAAGAGAAGAAAGAGAAAAGGTGAAAAAAGAAAAGAAGTCAAAAAGGATTAAGATGATGAAGATAAAGAAAGTAGCAGAAGAATGGGAGATTTGGGATGAGGAAGAAAAAGTAGTGAGATTAAAGAAAAAGATAAAGAAGTTAGTGCCAGAATAATTTCATAGGTAGATTAAGGTGTTTAGAAAGAAGGCAAGTGAAAGGATGCTAACAAAGAAGATGTGGGATCATGTGATAGATCTAAAGAAAGAGTTTGTACTAAGAAAGAGGAAAGTCTATCTCTTATCTAGAAAAGAAAGTAAGGAAGTAAGAAAGCTTATTCAAGAGCAGACAAGAAAGAGGTATATTCAACTATCAAAGTCACCACAGACTGCACTAGTATTCTTAGTAGGAAAAAAAGATGGGAAGAAGAGAATAGTACAAGACTACTAGTGTTATAAACTCAAGACCTTAGAGTAGATCAAGAATAAAAACCTTGTATTAGGATTAACATAAGAGAACTCAAGAAAGAACTTTGTACAGGATTGTTTACCTTATGTACTCTAGACTGATGGTCTGTGCTATACTATAATTAGCCTATCCTAAATAACCATATATCTACTTTAAGGCCAACATATGTATAATATATTGTATGACATTATTCTTTCTAAAATCTTCTACTGCTTTCAATTATGACATGTGACATGTGACCTTGTGATGTCACACTTAATCCTAACCCTAGATTCAAAATATAAAATAAATATAAAATAAAATAAAAATAAGAAAGAAAAAAAATAGAATAAAACCAAGTTCAACTTCTATGATTCTGATGATTGGTACCTTAATGAGTGGACAGTAAAATTTGAGGTGAGATTATAACAATGTAAGAATAAAAAAGGGAAATGAGTGAAAAGTGATCTTTATAACACTGGAAGGGTCATTTAAGCTAACAGTTATGTTTTTTAGACCAACAAATTTACTAGCTATATTCCAGGCTATGATAAATGAGTTACTAAGAGACCTGATTAACACAGGAAAAGTGGGGAGTTTTATTGACAATATAATAGTGGGAACAGAAAGTGAAGAAGGACATGATAAGTTAGTAGAAGAGATATTAAAGAAGTTAAAGAAGAATGATTTATATGTGAAACTGGAGAAATGTAGATAGAAAGTAAAAGAGATAGATTTCTTAGAGATTGTAATTGGACCAGAAAAAATAAAGATGGAAAAAGTGAAAATGAAAGCAGTACTGAACTGGCCAGTTCCTAAATTAGTCAAAGATATACAAAAATTTTTGAGACTGGCTAATTACTATAGAGGATTTGTAGAAGAGCTTGCAAAGATAACAAGGACATTGCATGAGTTGACAAAGAAAGAACAAAAATGGGAGTAGAGAAGTAAACAAGAAAAATTGTTTGAAGTGTTAAAGAAAAGGTTCACAACAGAACTAATATTAGTGGTACCAGATCTAGATAGGAAGATAAAAATGGAAGTAAATGCATCAGATTATGCAATGGGAGGAGTATTATCAATAGAATGCAGTGACAGATGGTAAAGGCTAGTAGTATATCTCTTGAAGTTACTCAATGAGACTGAGAGAAATTATGAAATACATGATAAGGAGATGTTGGTAGTGATTAGAGGTTTGGAAAATTAAAAGCATTTGTTCAAAGGTGCAAAGTTCAAGTTTGAGGTCTGAACTGACTAAAAAATTTGGAATATTTTATGAAAGCACAGAAGTTAAACTGAAGACAAGCTAAATGGGTATTATATCTGTCAAGGTTTGATTTCACTTTAAAACATGTACTAGGAGTAACAATGGGGAAGATAGATAGACTAAGCAAGAGACTAGATTGGAAGGTGGAAATGGAAGATGATAATGAAAACTAGAAGTTGATAAAAGAAGAGTGTATATGAGGAATGACAGAAGTAGTAGTAGAAGAACTGGAAGAAGTAATAAAAGAAAAAATAAAAAGAGTAAGAGGAAAAGACAAAGAGGTAGTGAAAGTAGTAAAAGAAATAAAAAAGGCAGAAGTAAGGAATTTGAGAGGTAATGAATGGAAGATTGAAAGAGATTTAATGTTGAAGAAAGAGAAGATATATGTGTTAAAGAATAAAGAATTAAGAGTAGAGATAATCCAGTTACATCACAATATACTAGTGGTAGGATATGGAGGAAGATGAAGGACAACAGAGTTGGTAACAAGAAATTACTAGTGTTACAAAAGATGTTGGGAAATATGTAGAGGAATATGATTTATGTTAGATGATGAAAAATGGAACAAAGGTACCAGCAGGAAAGTTTATAGCAAATGAGATACCAGAGAAGGTGTGGATACACTTAATGGTGAACTTCATCACTAAGTTACCATTGGTGGCAGAAAAGGATGTGATTTTGGTAGTGTGTGATAGGTTATCAAAAATGGCACATTTTATGACAACAATAGAGAGGATATTAGTGGAGGGTTTAGCAAGGTTGTTTAGAGATAATATGTGAAAGCTTCATGGGTTACCAGAGAGTATAATTAGCAATAAGAGACCATATTTTGTGGCAAAGTTAACAAAGGAATTGAATAAGATGCTAGAGATAGAAATGAGGCTGTCAATGATATTCTACCTACAAATGAATAGGCAGATGGAATGGATGAACCAAGAGTTGGAATAGTACTTGAGATTTCTTACAGAATATAGACAGAGTGATTGGCTAGAGTGGTTGGCAACAGCAGAGTTTGTGGTGAACAACAAGGTTTATGTGGCAACAAAGGTATTACCTTTCATGGTAAATCATAGAAGAGAATTGAGGATGGGAGCAGACATTAGAAGAAAAGAAAAGATAAAGAAAGTAACAGAATTTGCAGAAAGAATGAAAAAGATATAAGAAGAAGTGGGAGCAGTATTAAGAAAGGTGTAAGAAGAAATGAAGAGACAAGCAAATAGAGAAAGAAGAGAAGTAAAAGATTGAAAGAAGAGTGATAAAGTAATTTTGAGTACAAGAAATTTAGTATTTAAAGAAAGACAAGCAAAAAAGTTGATAAAGAGATATGTAGGACCATATGAAATAGAAGAAGTAATATTAAAGAATGCAGTGAAGTTGAAACTACTAGCCTCTATAAGAATCTATCCTATAGTAAACATTAGTAGAATTATAAGATATAGGAAACTAGTAAAGTGTTATGATTAATGCCTCATGTTTTACAGGTGGTTTGCTCATAGACAACAGGAGTTGGGGTTTATATGACTTAATGATTGGCTGTGCTATGTGTTATCCACATGTTGTCTCAGTCAGCGTCTTATGTAGTAGGCATGACTTCCTTATACTTTCATTATATACTATGATTCATTTGCATTATTCATAACATATGGTCTTTAGGTATATATAGTTGTAGATACACTCTTGTATCCTTACACTTTACCAATTGGCTCAATTCCTCCTCACTCTTACTCAAGTCTTTGCCTAAGTTACAACCTGAGCCAAACCTTAAAGGTCATAACATAAAAGGGTAGAGGGTGGAAGAACTGGAACTAGTAAAAGTATATAGAGTAGAAGAGTAGGATGTAAAAAAGATACTAAATAAAAGAAAAGTGAGATGAGTGATGAAATACTTAGTGTGTTGGAAGAGATTTACAGTAGGAAATAATATATAGGAAAAGAAAGAGAATTTAGAAAATGCAAAAGAGCTAGTAGATAAATTTGAGAGGAAAATAGAGGTAAAATTTAGATAACAAGAGAGGCTAGATAAAGTGTGGAAAGTAAAATTGAATTTAAATGTGGAGAAGTTTAGGAGAAGTGAGTTGTTGGAAAAGTATATTGTGAGGATATTGTTTAGATAGGATAATGAAAGATTTAAGAATGAGTATTTAAAGAAGTTGGAGAAGAACTGGCAAAGATTGAAGTCAATTTCTCTGGAGAAGAAACCTTAAAAGGGGTGTAATGTTAGAGTTGTGAATAAGGAACTCTATTTTTATTTTTCTTATTTTTTTCTTTAATTTCTTTTTTCATTTCATTTCATTTTTGACTTAGGGTTAGGGTTGGATAATGTCACTGTCATGGTCACAACTATTATATGAGTATATGATTAGAGAAGGTCATAGAAAACAAATAATATCATATAGCATAGTAATAACATGTTAATTTTATAGAAAGCATATATACTTTAGGGCAGGGTAGTTGTAGTGTATACACAAACCATAGTCTATGATATATATAAGATAAAATAGTTTGTACCTAAATGTCACAAACTTCATTCAACTTGTATTTCTACAACCAGTAGACTGATTTTCACAAACTAAGTTGCTCTGGAAAGCCCTGAATGAGGGCTATCTACACATATATGGGATGTATAAAAGTGACAACAAACAACCAAGATATCAGATCATCAGTAACTGTAAAAGCTTTGTTTGTTAATATCTCATGAATGACTGGATGGATTTGTATGATCAAACTTGTATTGAAAAGTACTCATCAAACTGTTTCCAAGGATATATAATATATCTCATAGCAATAAATATTCATAAAAATACAAACATATCAATATAGTAACATAATTAATTATCTTCTAAAATTAGCCTGACAGCTCCTATCAGGTATGAGTTTTGATCATGTGATAGAAACAGCTTGCACACAAACCATCACTTTTTTGTATATATACCTCTGTGTCTAAGGGTTAGACCTCAGACTTAACAACATCAATTATTCCTATTGATACTGCTTATCATCTATTATCATTATTTTCTTATACTGAATCTCTGAAACACCATTAAGTTCAAGTATCACAACTAGTAAATAGCTCATTTGTAATACTAAGACATTATTGAATTCTCTTGTGATTACTTAATCTAAAGTTATTCTTTTGTCTAAACCCTTAGACTTAAGATCATAACATATAGAGGGCTTTTGAAAGATAGATTATTATATTTCTAAGCTTAGCTTAGATTACAATTTAGACAAAGACTTTAGAAAAAATAAAAGAGATAATCAATTAGTAAAGTATAAAGATATATGTATTAGGTAATAAAATATTTTGGGAAAATTTGTAGAAGATATTGGAAAAATGTGGAAACATTATTTAATATATGCAAATGTAATTCTGGGATGATCTTTGTTACAACTCAAAGACCTTAGGATTGGTCAATAGGAAGAACCTTGTATTGGATTAACACAAGAGAACTCAATAGAGAGCTCTTTACAAGTAGTCTACCTTATATACATATCCACATAGTCTGTGCTAGCTACTGTATATCCTACCTTAAAGTACTATATATCAAGAACGAAAGAAGTGGACTTAATATGTTTTATTTTTCCTTTCTCATTTTATTTTCCTTTTGATTTATTTTCCTTTATTCTATTTTTAGAACCAGGGTTAGGGTTAGAGTGACAAGATCACGCTGTCACACAGCAGGTCACAT
>Ga0157368_1000723_pt1 | contig 15146 bp, 12 predicted proteins | sample AttbisABBM3_FD_113146 | JGI IMG/M metagenome (GOLD analysis project Ga0157368, IMG submission 113146) | Fungus gardens microbial communities from leaf cutter ant in Botucatu, State of São Paulo, Brazil - Atta bisphaerica ABBM3 | ecosystem: Host-associated > Fungi > Mycelium > Unclassified ...
GTTGAAGAAGAAGGAAGTTGGAGGAGGAAAACAAGAACAGAGACAGATTCTGCCATGACCATTGGTGTGGCAGAGGAGGCAACCATTGCCTCAGCAGGCAACAACAGGGCCTGCTCCGATGGAAGGTGTGAAGAGAACGAATGCAGTGGTTGTGAGGGGACAGGGGCAGGGTGCGGGGGTTCCTCCAAGACGGGACTCCTTTGCAATGGACATAGATCGGGGGAGAAATTGTTATGCTTGTGGGAGATTCGGGCACATGGCCCATCATTGCAGAAATAGGGGGCAGAGAGGAAGAGTAGCAGAAGGAAGGAGACTGGAATATGGAGAGGGAATAATCGAGGGAATTAACAAACATTTGGACAATTTAAAAGGGGTGGAGGATCTAGAGTCCCTCGACTAGGTTTTTGTATTATTCATAGTTATGAGATAGATAGATAGAACAGGATGTGATATATCTCTATAAATACTGATCTTCATATGATGTATAATATATCATTAAAAACCATTTGATGAGCATTTTCCAACACAAGTTTGATTATAGGAATCCTATTACAATTCTAAGCTTAGCTCAAATTGCAACTAAGACAAAGACTTGAAAAAGAAGTAAGGAGATGATTAATTGGTAAAGTGTAAAGATACAGGGCTGTATCTACTACTATATATATCCAGTGACCATGAGGAATAAGTAAGGCATTCTTGAGGAAACAATAAAGAAAGAATGAGAGGAATATAAGGAAACCTCCACTACTATATGAGGTACTAACTGATACTATATGAGAAAATTATAAGACACAGTTAATTATGAGTCAAGTATGAAACAAACCCCAACACATGTCCAACATAAGGTGACCACTTGTAAAGCATGAGGTATAGATTGTAGCAATTATAATAAATCCATTTAGTTATTCCTGAGATAATAGCCAATGAAACTTGTAGTTACTGATGGTCTGCTCAGTAATCTGTTGTCACTTTCATATATTCTATATATGTGCAAATAGCCCTTATTTGGGGCTCTCCAATGCAACTTGGTTTATGAAAATTGGTCTACTAATTGTAGAGATACAAGTTGAATGAAGTTTGTAACACTGTTTTTCTAGCTACCAATAAATAAGCTCTCTCTATCTAGCAATGTTGCATAGAGGTTTCTGCTTTATCATTTGATAGTTAGGTCATCAAATATTCTATCTAATATTTCACTTGATTGGAATAGGCTCCTAGGTACTTAGAATAGCTATCACCTCTAGAAAATTCTATCCTGTTCTCTTAGGATTTTTCTGAAGGTGAGTTGTGTATGTAGTACTATTGAACAATATTACATAGAATTTCTCTGGAGTTATAAACTCTGCTAAATCACTACAGTCTTTGTCCAGTTGCCCTAACAATTTCTGCCAGGAATGCCTCTAATCTTTATCATTTCTCCTCATATAAGCTAACCTGGGAGATTAGAATATACATAGCTACATAGGATGTCTATTGCTTTTAGGAACCTTATTCTGTTCTCTTAGATTCTCCTAGAGGTAAGTGGTGTATTTACAGTACTATGTCAATAAAACTTAGGTTTTCCTGGAGATTGTAAAAGTCCATGAGACCCTACAGACCCTGCTAGTTGCTCTAATATCCTACTCTAAAGTATAATTTTATCATGTTTCTGTCACACTTTTGTGATTTCTTCTGTTATACTTTTCTTAGCCAAATCCAAATATGAAAAAGAGAAAATAAAAAAAGAGTTCAAGTTTAAGTTTGAAACCCAAGTCTATTCATCAAAGCTGTCTTTAACCCAGAGTTTTACATTGCTCCTGGCCTATCAAATGACTTAACCAGTCATATTCTGGCTCACTGGAGCTCTTTATTATTAATGATTAGTCTGCCTGTATATGTGGAGTTGAGCAATCTCACTCCAACATACAGAGCCTCAATTGGAAGGATAGCAGGGAGGGAGGGAGGAAGAAGTGAAGTCAAAGTAAGTCCCTTTAAGCAATGTTGGGATAGCTTTTATATGATTTTCTTCGCAAACATCTTCGGATCACGATTCCGCATGTATGTGACGTGACGCCTTTCCTCGAAGCGCCTTCCGCTCTAAATGCTACTATCTGATAACACCGTGTGCATGTAACCCTAACTACCTTTCAAACCGAATCAATTGACGTTCGTTGTCCTCTCCGTTTTTAGGCTACATTGGCCCTGTCTTATTGCATTTGACAACCCACATTCATCTCTCCTCGATGAAATGATAGTGATATCTCCTTCGATCTTGAGTACCTCTATGACTTGAGCAAGCCGAGCAATGGTAATTTGACACCGCTGCCTTTCTTGCTTACAGTTTATACCACTACTACTCGCATTCCAAACAAGCGGTGAGTTGACAGTAACAACGGTGTCACGTCAGCTGCGAGGCTGCATGACAGATCAACGTCAAGCTCGCACGTGTGATGATGTTTAGGATGATGATACTGATACTGTTAGTATATATATTATCCTTCCAATACTTTGTCGCCTTTTCATATCTCCCCATCACATCTCTATGTCTTCTGCACACAGCCAAACAAAGCTCACCCGACTCGGACTTCTCTCTCTGTCCGTCACCGGCACTCTTCGTGAATATCTGCCCTTCAGTTTTCCCTGACTGCACGACTGAATATGTTCTTTCACTAGTGAACATGAGATTGAAGTCTATTATAGATCCTCACTACTCTCAGTCTCAGTTTGCTAGCGGGAAAGCCCTGGTTGAGGTTTTAACCAGTGAAGAGTACTACAACGTTCCACCTGCGGATTACCGTCATCTTCTTGAGTGTTTTTGTCTCTCCATCTCCTCGCTGACACGTGGTTTTCCTGCCGATGAAAACCTCGATAAGTTCATATATGCTACTGCTGCAGTCTTCTCCGACCCTGAGCAAGATGAAGCCGTTGTTCGAGCGCTCTTAGAGGTTATCGTTGCTGGATACAAAAAGCTCCAGAATGACCTTGTACATCCATGGTCAACCGAACAAGAGCTTCACGGAACACTCTTCCGTCATCTATATGTGACGGTGAAACGTCTAGAAAGAATCCTTACCCGCTACAATGAAATGCGCGGACAGGCTTATACTCGGAAAATCGAGCTCCAACCCCGGACCAATTTGCACGTGGTATCTGTTTAAACAGAGAGCAGAATTTGTATATGATCTCCACAGCGAGTCCAGCCACTTGTTTGAGTAATGACGAATTCTGACCATGTCTCCTCCTGAATAGCTATGCTCCCCTCATGATTCATATTTCGGACTCTGCTTTTCTGATGATATAGCGACAAAAATATCACCATCTGATCGAGCTATTCAAAGCTCGCCCTGATCATTTGATCATTCTTTTCTTTTCTTTTCTTAACGCGACTTTAACTTTGGTAGTGCATCGGATCCTGCAGACCCTAGGCCTCTCCACATTGTTGGCACGTGTAGTATATTTGTCCCCGGTCCCTGTCTTCCATTTCTTGACCTGCTCTGAGACTACTCTATGTTTACCTCCCATTCCTAGTTGTGCATGTACGATTAGGTGAATATCTTAAATAATTGTTACACGTTACCTTGGAAATTGCAAGTAGCATGAAGTGCGGCAACTCTCAGAATCAAGTATATCTGTATCATGAATCCTACCGTTCACTGGTCGGTCAAGGGGCACTAGTAACAAGTGCACGTAGCAGATCAAGGTAATGCGTACAATCGTGGTATAGATACAAATCAGGCGAAGAGAGAAAGAGAGTATATAGTAATGCTATCCAATTCCTAGAACAAACATGATGATCATTGCAAAGTACAACAGTTAGACACCCACTCACTGAGTACCTCCTCGAGACAACTTAGTCCATTCCAGTGCTGATCTCCTTTCGTAATTGATCAAATCGACGGCCTTGCCCTTCTGCTCGCTCCATAGTCTTGACAAGCTTTTCTTCTCTTGTTTGTAATCTCTGCTCCATGCCGAGAATGAGCAATCGGATTTGTTCGATATGAGCCAGTTCTTGTTGCCTGTCAACAACAGGTCCTTCGCTTTTGGCTTGCGGAGGGTGAACGCTTGGTGGTGTTAGCACCTGTACAACTGGAGAGATGACAGTTCGAGGGGAGGAAATGCTATTTGCTCGAGTATGTCCAAATCGAGTTGTAATATTAGACGATGCAATATCGAGGTGTGACTGGAGCATAGCAAGATGGGGTCGGACACCAAGAGGATATTTATTGAAGAAAACCGCTTACTTGCCAGTTCTCGCCTGCAAGCTTGGCGAGGGCTTGTTCAAGCACTTTTTCGCGTTGTCTGGCCCTGAAGAAATAGAATCAACTTCTGCGATTACAGATGATTGAAGTATGAGTATGAGCATACCGTTCCAATTCAGCCATGCATCTCTCATTTTCCCGCTGAGTTCCTTGTAACAAAAGCTCTAGATTCTTATATTCCTTTTCGATTGCTTGGACACGTTCTATCGGAGGCCGCTCAGCAAGTTGAGCTTTAAAGAGCTGCAACTGCATTGAAAGCTAACGCAATCAAAATCAGACTTGCAGCTGTACAACAAATGTTGAGAAACAGACTTTGTCATTTTCTCTTTCCTTGTCAAGAAGCTGGTGTCGAAGGATATCCTCATTCGTTTGATCACATTCTCTAATAATACCGAGATCATTCGAAGTAGGTGGAAGGGAAGGTCGAACATTATATTTTGTAGAATGTGTCCGTTTCATTGTGTCAGTGTTAGCAGTATGTTGTGGGTCGAGTCCACTTGGATAGGATCACGATTGACGCGACATGGTCACGTGATTCATGTTCATTACGCTTAGATTGTATTCTTGTAAAAAGCGACGTGACCGCGATCAATCCTGTCCTCAGTTATCTCACTGAATATTCCACATAAACAATGGTGTCATGCGGTATCGATGAGAACAGGGATGGACAACCAATCATACAGAACACACGAACCTGACAATGCAGTCTGAACCCTGCGGGCAACCCTCGCTCGGTCAATCAAATTGATGAGTGTAGTCATGTCTCAGAATTCAATTTAGGTCGCCAAGCAAGTCATGTCATCCACCTGTACTGGTTGCTATTCAGTTGGAGGAGAGCTATACCATGACAAATGATGTATGATATCTTATTTGAGGATACTTCATCAGTTTAGAGAATCCGAAAGCTTCCATTATTTGTGCACGAAATAGCTCATTTTAGGCTTGTAGCCTTTAAGACGAGCTTGAACTGATGAACGATTCAATTGGCAGAGGTTCTAGTCCCGTTATTTATTTCTCTGTTCCCCGAGTTGCCCGTCGTCGTCTCTATTCAAATTGACATTTTTGTGATCTTCTCTTTTGCCAATGTCACACTGCCTCGCGAAGCTCTCAAGCATTGCTATCTTGCTGTTATTTGGGTCTGAAAATGAGCGGGAGGCAGAAGTATAAGTATAAGTTGATATCACACAAAGTCCTACCACTCAGATTTATCTTCAGTTGTTTCTCAGACCTGGTGTCCTTTTTGCCGTTGGTTACCGCTCAAGAACGATATTTTTCCTCACCTCTTTACCATTACCATTTCCACATCAGGCTAGCTCCTGAATTCAAACAGAACTTTTTCTTGCTTTTACAATCAATAAAATGCCCAGAATCTTCGGTTTGATCATTTTTGTCCTTTACGCAACTTCTACAATCTCAGCTGGTGATGTTTACAGTCTTCTAATATGAGGTCGTACTGATATTGTTGTCGTCAATAGTCCCTCTTGAATCTCGTCAAATCGGTGGCATTGGATGCAATATAGCCCGCCTAAATGTGGTCACCAATCTTCGTCAAACGACCAATGCTGTCAACAAGCTTGCTGCATCAAGGTCAGCAGGCTCGAACAATTCTTGACTGATCATTGTACCATTACCCATCAATAATAGTGACCCTACAACGGCTGATGCCGCTACAACTGCTCAGGGAGGTCTGCAGGATGCCAGTGATGGTATCAAGACCATAGCTGGAGCCCTCTTGACCGGACAAACTGCTCCAGCTGCTTCTAGAGATCAAGTCAGCCAAGGTCTGCTTACAGCTCAGACGGCATTAAACAACATTACCAGGTAGGGTGCCATTCATCGCAGAGTATCGCTTGTCACTGAGAGTCGGGATATCATCGTATAGCACCGATAATACTGTCACAAGTGAGGTCGATAATGCAATGTCGCAACTAGAAAAGACGATCAGTGCAGGTCAAGATGTTCTCGATCAATGTGGCGGCGGGGGGGATGCTACTGCTGTTGACGCAGAGTCCAAGAATGTAACCCCACCGGATACCTCTGACGCAACTGGTAGCGAAGACACTACCTCTAATGACTCTTCTGACATTAGAACCGGAATTTCGTCAGCTAACACGTCAGACACATCCAACGCCGCTGGCACTGATGCACCTGCGATAGACACGTCCACGGCTGACGCATCTGCGGATAAATCGTGAGTTATTCTAATACCAGGTATATATACTCACCTCACTGGCTTCACAGCGCTTTCGAGAGTCCTGCTACCCTCGTTAAACTCCGTAATGGTCGTAATAGCCGTGAGTCTCCATTTGAAATTGATTAGGTTACATCTCAGACATATTGACGTAGGAATCTTTGGGAAACGCCAGATTGGAGGCATTTCATGCAATGTTGCTCGGTTTCAGACAGTAGGTAGACTTGCACAGGCTTCCATAGCTGTGAATAGTGTCGAGGGTGTGTCCTCTGGGTACGTTTGAAAAAAATTTGGTGCAAAGCATAGGATAAATCAATGTATGGGACAGCGATCCGTCAGCTGCGGCTGCGGCCAGGCAGGCAGGCACCGCACTGAACAGTGCGAAAGATGGCATTGCCAAAATTGCTGTCGCCTTGGTTGTGGGTCAGAAGGCACCTGCGGCGGATCGTGACCAAGTTCAGAAAGGGCTGAACGACGCCATGACTGCCCTCTCAGACATCAACACGTAGGTGACTTTGAACTAGATTGTTTTGTCATGCTCAGCTCGTTCAGGACTGATCAAACCGTGACAACGGCCATTTCAAACGCTCAGGACAAGATTTCAAGTACATTGGAGGCCGGAAATCGAGTTGTTAGTGATTGTTAAGCAACGGTGTACGGGGTACCCTAACAGGGAAGGCGTGGTATTTGCTTGGTATTTGTAGTCATATAAACCTCTCGCAAATTAGTGTCATGAAATGATCTTATCTTCATGCTAATTCAGAGACTCTCTCACATCGATCGTAGAGGGGGTACTCTCAAATATCTTGTTCGTACGGTCCGACATCTTTTTGTGTGGCAACTACAACCTCTCGCCAGCACCAATTGACTCCTCGTCAACTGTATAACCCTCTGATGGGCTCATATACCTGGCAAACTTGGTTGTAGTATCATCGTGATGGTATACTGGTATACTCAGACGAATGTGATTTGTGGTGAGTGGATGAAGGGAGCTCTGTCTGAGTATTACCTGTGAGGTTGGTCAACAGCCGCATTTGTTTGCTATCGGATACCAATATTATTATTCGTGCGATTGTCAAGAAGTCGAGATTTGGTTACCTACTTTGCTACATTCATTTACACTACCCAGAAACTAGAAAAGAAATTCATGGAGAGTTTGGAGCAGTTTCTGGAAAACATCCCTGAGACATCAGGAGAATTGGAGTCTGCCTGACATGCCGGAGGATATGTCGGGTGTGCAATCCTGCATGAGAATTATGCAGATCAAGTGTTGAAAGATTTCAAGTCTAGAGGGGCGGAAGAGGAAAAGGAAGAGAAGAGGATTAATACTAATGACAATACTAATGACCTGGAATAACTCATATCTTGCAATATCTATTGAATTTCATGTCATCGTTTTTCGTGTCAGTAGACATCACGTTAGACCCCAAAGTTGCGTCAACAAAACGGTCACTTTCATGCTATGCTAGCCTTAAGGACTGCGATTCGTTCTCGTCTCGGACCCAACGTCATATCAACTCATACTCGCTGTTATCGTTCGAGTCCCCGTCTGTTTTACCAACCTCTTGTGGAACCTTATACCTGGCGAGTACGTCTATGGTATCGCCGCGATGGAATGCCTCGGTCAAAATGGAAGGGAGTTTTCTACAGTGAGTTGTCCGAGTGCCTTGGCTCTTTCATTTGACTGAGACTCAACAACAGCTGTGATGGCCCTTTCTGTACTCACTCTGATCAACTCTTTGCAAGAGGCTGTAGACGAAATCTATCTTCTTTCGCTTCTGGTACAAATGCAGCGTATCGATGCAAAATACTCTTTATACGATCTCTCACAGCCAACACATGTGCGCTCTTACCTCTCCGAAATCGTCAAACACCTGCCGAATGACGAGAACAAGCCTGAGGACATTGATCTTTTCAACAAGCTTGTGGAGCATTTGATGGAAATTTCTCCAGACCTTCATGGTCTTCTGAGAAATGAGCTAGAGAAGCTTCATAGTCTGCTTACACAAGACTCGACAAAGGATCCTCTGGATACTGCCGAAGCGGTGTTGCAAGCCCTGACCAACCTATCTGGCGACCTAGTGAAAATATGGCAATGGGCTCAAGGATTCAACCTGGGCCCTCAAGCAGTCAAGGACAAGAAGGCGGACGAAGAGGATACTTATGAGGTAGTTGGATAAGTGAGTACACGTTTATGGGTCATCCAGTTGTCCTTGACACTAAGAGGCCCTCAACTGCAGTTAATTTACGTAGCCCTTTTAATACATCTCGTTTTCCGTCAATCCACATCGTGCCACGGCGACACGAAATTCTCTCCACTCCTCCCACATCAGCCCGTATAATGGCTGTCAGTCGATCTACATGTATGCATCGCCCCTCTCTCCACCGTAAATTCTACTCCATAAAATCGTCGGACTCAACGTGACATCGGCCGAACACAGAGTTCATTGACGATGGTCGACGATGGTCGATGTGTCTCTTCCTTGAAGGTCCATCCCTTTGCCAGCTAATTTTCGTATCCATCTTCGCAATCTTCTTGGACTGGGGAGTCTCTGAGGATGATCGCTCCACGAAATCGTGTTGAAACATCCCACTACTCATTTAATATACTGTATGTCTATAATCCAGGTGTTCGTTACTCATAAACTGAATAGACCAGCCCTAGCTGTACATTCTTGACTGGGAAAGGGAGAACTGCGTGCTTACCATTCAAGTACCTACATGGAATTGCAGATTCGAAGTTGAGAGATCCGAAGAATAATAAGTTTGGATATCTGTGTAACACGTCTGCTTAAATCCAATGGAGCTGACGGCCCATGTGTATTGAGAGCGGTTCATGCCCCTTCCCCCCCATTCTTCATAGTTGAGGGATACATCGACACTGAAGTGTTCTTATCGCCCCAATTCTTGCCTTGAGGCGAGTATCAATTTGGGGGAAACATATTTATGAAGAGAAATTTAGCAGAAATGGGCGTTTGAACATCTCGGAATTACATGCAACCCTTTCCCATAGCAGGCTACTTCTCCAAACAATATGAACGGTCGTTGTCCTCGCTATTCTCGTAGGCTACATTGGCCTCGACCATCATCTGTCTTTGGCCTATTAAATGCAGATCCGTCCTTCAGACTTGACAACTCAAAAGAAGTTCACCAGTCGAAGTGTTTGGACGATTTTCGTAGTACGACTCTGTGGCGAGAATAGAGCAAGGGAGATATTGTCTTGTTTGAGAGTGCCGAGATGATTGGATTTTTTTCAATTCACATCGCATAAGAATCCAATCAATTTGCATGGGACATACGAATGTAAGGATTGTAGTATGGTTCGCGAGGAGGTGAAGAGTCACAGATAGTGGGTGAAACGTCATTAGGGAGATATTTAAACGAGGTGAAGCTGTGATGATAACTGTCGTGTTCACTTCTTATCAAAAGTCAGCGATAAAATACTTACAGATCACTCAAGATCATTCCAAGCTTCATCTATACCCTCCCAAACTCTCCATCCCTTGCCCTCCAACCATTGATTCACCCTTTCCACGTCCTGAGCGACGATCTCTTCTTGGTCACCTTCAAGCACATTGACATCTCCCTCTCTCCACAATGCAAGAACAGACCACCCAATAACCACCATCCCTGGGGGTCGCTGTTCTCCACAACTGTCCAAAGCATCCACGACATTTGCAAGTGTTGATGTCAATACTCGCTGGTCAGACATCGAAGCACGCTCGATGATAGCAATAGGAGTATATCCAGGATACGCAGCCCCTTCTCTCTTCGATGAAATGGTAGCGACATCTCCTTCGATCGTGAGTGCCTCTATGACTTGAGCAAGTCGAGCAACACCCATGAGAACTACCAATGTACGACTCCTTTCGTATCCTGGTAATTTGACACCTTTGCCTCTCCTGCCAACACCGGTGCATACGGTGAAAGATTCAGCGACGCCACGTTGAGTGATAGGAATACTGGCGAAAGTGGGTGCAGCGAGGGCAGAACTGACACCTGGAATGACAAGGGGATCGAAGCCATGTTGTCGGAAATATAGAATTTCTTCGCCTGCACGGCCGAATACGACTGGATCACCTTGCTTTAGCTGGCGGCATGTACATGAAATGGAATGAAATTTAAGGATGATATATATACTTACACGGACGACTGTAAGACCTTTCCTAGCAGCCTCAACGGCAGCTTCCATCATCTCTTGTTGGGCACCGTCGGCATTACCAGGAAACTTTCTTGCGATGCGAATTTGAACTGATGTTGGGATGAGAGCGAGGACAGTGTCTGGAACAAGTTTATCGGAAAGGACAAGATCGGCAAGTTTTGTGAGAGCGTTACGGGTTGCAATGGTCAAGAGGGATGGATGTCCTGGGCCAGAACCCACTAAAAGAATTCTGCCGCGCTTCGGAATAGCAATTGCATGACGCGAATTTTGGGCCTCAGAGATTGTTGACTCTGGGTTCTCTCCAAGAAGAACCTCGGCCATGTTCTCCTGCGACATGTGCGCAATCTTGGATATAGGCCAATACTCGCTGACCTGGGCCACCCACTTCATTCGCCTGCGGGCAGCCTCTAATGGGGTTTCCGAGGGTCCACGAGCAGGAACAGGGTGATTGGGGGTCGAGTGACCACTGTCTTCGTCACAAATTGTGACCTCTTTTTCCCTTGCCATCTCACGGAGCCTGCCTAGGTTAGCTGCGGCACGGCCGGCATCTCTCGGCAATTTCGCGATGATATCCCGGCGGATTCGGCCCGCCAGCCGGCAGCCCCGGCCATTCGTCGTCACGCTGACCTGTAGCGGCGAACGTTCGCCAGTATCCGGGTCCTCGAGACGTTGCACAGAGGGAAATGTAAAATCGCAAAGTTCGGGAATGTCAGACGTGTTGACCGGAATTTTGTGCCGTCGAAAGGTGTGGTAGAGTTTTTCTGCAGATGCAAATGTGCGGCGGTGAGCACCAATAACAGTGTCCGTTATACACGCTAGGGAGAATGCCGTGATAGTAGATGAGAGAAATGTGTCGAGCTTTACCGAATCTTCATCATCCGAGTCCCAGTCTACCAGCGTACATTCCTTCCGGTCTGCTCTCCACCGGATTTCGGCACATGCAGCATCCACTCTACTCTTGGTTAGTACCACAACCTCGAAATCGGCTTCGAGAGCAGCGAAAGCTCTCGAAGCAGCTAAAAACCCTGATCCGACGATCAACACACTCTGTTTCTGTGCACGAAAGGCTAGAAGCAACGATGCACCCCCAGTCGGAGTAGGAAATGACATGGCAGACAAGATGTGTGAGGCATTAGCAAAAAATCTGAGCGGGAGATAAGATTGTCGTGCTAATGAGCAATAAAAATAACTATCACGTGCCTCAGCCCATTGATTGATTTGGTCCGTGACAACTTTGTCCTTTCTGCGACTCAGATGCAGCTGGTCGACCATACCACTGTATGTCCTCTCCACCCGCTAGTCAGTCATCTCACACTAATAGCTGCTAGTAGTTCTTGACACAGTTGACAGCCTTATTTGAGTCGACAAAAGACCACGGATCGATATGGCTCACGCATAAACGACGTTCAGTGTTGTTTTATCTATCCTTTCTCACCAGATGATAAAATAGAATGCTAGTGACTCATGATGGTGGCGATATTACCATGAAAAACGAAGAGCTAGACGGCTCCGACAGAAATGAGTACCAGTGCCTCATTCGGGCCACAAATGGTAAAAACATCAACTTTTCCACTCGTGTACGTTTCTCCTCTATTGTGCTCATCTCAAATGCTGACACCCTGATCAGGTTGATAACAATGAATTAACACAATTCTACTCGGCTTACGCCAATCTACTTAAGTCGTCTGTCTCCCTAACTCTTCGTAAGCGCGATAAGAAAAAAGAAAAGATGAAACAAGATCAAATTCTGAAGCACAAAAAACGGATGACAGAACCTGTTGTGGTTGATGGTCCGAAACGTGGTGCTGGTCGACGCAAGCGTCAGAGACAGATTAAAGCTGCTATCAAGCAGGCTGATGCACAAAAGAAATTCAAGGAACGAGAGGAGAAGAGAAAATCTGAGAACTTGTCAGCGTGATATTTCGAATATCGCCTTTTGTATGTTTCATTGGTCTTCATGGACAAACAAGATTTTGATCAAGTTTTACCGACACAACACAAGGACTTATGCCCTCGCGTAAATGTATGGACTCATGCCTTTGGACCTGGTTTTACCATACAATTTTTAGTATCTATTGACTTTCTACTATCGATGATTCATCGATTGATGGCAATGACTTATCATAGGGTGTGAAGGAGGGAAAAAGCTCTTCACGACCTGTCCCCATAGTTCGGCAACAGCCGGTTTCACGATATATCGTTGCTTAATCATTACTGTTCCACAGCGACCTTTGTGAATGTTCTCAAATTTCAGATTACTGCTGAGGAGGAACTACAATAGGTAATTCAGATTTGGCCGAATACGTTGGTTCAGCACGGTCACACAGTTACGTGACCACTGTTGGCAACAAATGGCTAACCAGAGCAGTACAGAACAACTCCTCGAGCTACTGGTTCAGCTCAAAGTAAGCATCTGTTCTCTCTATGTAGATCAGATTTCAAGATATCTTTGTCAGAAAACGACTTCGAACGCTGCTCGTGACATTCTGAATAGCCAACCCGCTATAGCCTATGCTCTGATCAGTCTCATGGTCTCTGTCGGCGCAATAAATGTCGACGTGTTTCAGGTAGTCCTTTTAATCTATCGCTCTTACTTGTGCATGCTTGATGCCTTTTAACAGAAAACTCTCTCTCAATATCATAAATCCAACGCTGGAGGACAACCAACGTCAAGTATACCTCCCGTACAGATCATAGCTCCATCCACTAGTCACATTTCAGCTCTTCCTTCTCATCTACAATCACAGTACCAGGCAAATACTCCTCCAACAAACACACCTACGCCGCCTACTGGCACCTATGGATATCAGAATCAACAGATGTATGTTACATCTCCAGTATATTCTCAAACTGTAGGATCTACATCAGGATATTCTTCTTATGGAGGCCAATCGCAAACACAGCCTAGTTATTCTTCGTCTTATCCACAACAGGCAGGGCAGTCATCGGGATATGGTACTCCATCAACTTCAGTAGGAGGGCGAACACAGGGTACCCCCGTTATTGAGATGCTAGCTACATTCCCTGAAGAACAAAAGGTACGTTTACTTTGGTCTCTACTTGTTCGATATGCTTGAGTTGCCTCCGTTCAGCAATTGATTATGCATGTGGTATCAATGACTCCCGAACAACTTAACAGTTTTCCTCCAGAACAGAGGAACACTTACATACAGATCGTAAGTCGGGTAAATCTAGCTTCGAAATTTGATGTGGTCGGGCTTACTTGTTCCACGTAGCGCACTACTCTTGGAATTCATTGAGCGTATATATGTGCGTGTACTTATACCTAGCCTAGGATTTTCAGGGATTGTATCCCTATCCTCATTCTTCCGTAATTTTTCTCTACTGCTCGCAAGAACATGTTTATAGTGGATATTTATATTTCCGACCTCTGTCAACTACTCTTCAGAGGGGGGTATCTCATAGTGCCTTAATTCCTCAGTTCCCTTATCTGGTTATGTTGATTACGCACAGAGGTATAATCTTTCCATATAATCTTGGAAAGACCTATCTTATTAGGCTCAGTTCAAAGAAACATGAGCTTCCAATCTATTCTTTATTGTCCAGTTGTCTCTAGACTTTCCATCACCATACGACTGAGGGTTGGTATTCATAGAGTCCAAGTTGTTTCTCAAGTATTATACTAGATATTAATAGATACTTTGTATTTTCCTTAGTCTAACAATTACATTAATGCACTACTCTATTCAATTTCTGTTTCTTTATCTAAAATTTTATCCTCAGATAAGTATTTCTACTTGCTCTATACTATAAGAGGACCAGTTCCTTCATGCCTCCAGTACTCTCTTTTGAATTCCTCAAACTCTGTCATCTACTGCACAACTACCACTTCTCATTCACTCAGTCCTTGTCAAGAAGTGATCATATCAATGTCATGATATGTTCTGTTGGCAACTGGGTGCTATAGGAATGATTGTGAGTGATCGAATATGGATAGGGACAATTAATTTTAGAAATAAGACAAAAAATTTTCTTCATAAATATTTGGACTTAGAATTTATTGTTGAGTACTTATATAGTTTTATCTGTACCTAGGACTTCAGCTTCTTGTGCTGAATTCTAGAAATTATTTGTATACATTCATTATGTCTATGACATCACTGTGCTATTTACAGTATATTTCTCATTGGTCTTTCAGCCCTCTACTATTATTATACAATCATCTTGTTGTAATGAACAGTAGTATTATGATCCTAAGCTTGGCTCAGGTTGCAACTTGGGCAAAGACTTGAGAAAGGATGAAAGGGATGATCAATTGGTAAAGTGTAAAGATATATGTCTGTATCTACTACTATATAAACCTAATGACTATGAGGAATAAGTGTAGTGTTCTTGAGGAAACAATAAGTAGAAAGTAAGAACTGTTGTAACAACCACTAATCAAAATAATCAATAGTACACTAAGTTGTTAGAAACATAAAGATTGGACTCTATCTTATTTTGCTTTTCTTTTCTATTTTAGAACTAGAGTTAGGAATCAGGGGAAAGTCACAGGTGGTCACACAGTCACATGATCACATGCCATAATAGAAAA
>Ga0157368_1000725_pt1 | contig 15135 bp, 5 predicted proteins | sample AttbisABBM3_FD_113146 | JGI IMG/M metagenome (GOLD analysis project Ga0157368, IMG submission 113146) | Fungus gardens microbial communities from leaf cutter ant in Botucatu, State of São Paulo, Brazil - Atta bisphaerica ABBM3 | ecosystem: Host-associated > Fungi > Mycelium > Unclassified ...
CCACCTCGAAACCGCAGTTCGCTGGCACCAGGGGTTTCAGCTCGATACCGCGCTCGGCCAGCAAGGCCTGCCAGGCACCATCCGACCCCAGCCGCGGCCAACTGCCACCGCCCAGCGCCAGGACGCAAGCCTGGGGCTGGATGGCTCTTTCACCCTCCGGAGTGGCCAGACGTAGGCTGCTGTCGGCACCCCAACCCAACCAGCGACTACGCGTATGGATGCGCACGCCCTGGTCACGCAAGCGATGCAGCCAGGCACGCAGCAGGGGAGCAGCCTTCATGTCGGTGGGAAAGACGCGCCCCGAGGTGCCGACGAAGGTCTCGATTCCCAATTCATGGATCCAGGCACGCAGGGCGTCGCTGTCGAAGCCATCGAGCCACCCGCCGACACTGGCCTCACGTTCGCGATAGCGCTGGCGAAAAGCGACCTGCTCTTCGGCGTGGGTGATGTTCATGCCGCCGACACCCGCCAGCAGGAATTTGCGACCCACTGAGGGCATGGCATCGAAGAGGTCGACGGAAAGGCCAGCGGCGGCCAGGGTCTCGGCCGCCATCAGCCCGGCGGGGCCACCCCCGATGACAACGACGGTGGGGGTGGCGGAGGAGAGAGGCATGGCGGCATCCAGGAGCTACGGAAAGCCGCCATTGTACGCGAGGTGCTCGTCACTCAGCTCCGAGTCGTTCCTATTCCAGCCCCCATTGCGCCTTGATTTCGTTGAATAACCTGTAGCGCTCTGATAGTCCGTTTTGGCCGCCATTCACCTTCTTGGTGACGGCTTCGACATCGTTGCAGTTTTTGTCTACTGTGGTGTTGATGTCTTTTTTTTTCCAAACCAGCACGCCACATCAATGGCAGTGAGCATGTTCGCGGCCACTTTGTCCGGGTCCGCTACGTAATCAATTTTCCGGTGCTCAGAGTACTCACGGTAATTCTTCTTCCAAGTGAGCTGTATCAGCCCCCGACCCCGGTACTTTGGGCCATCGCCAGCTTCGGTGTTGCCTTCGGTAAAAGCGTTTCTGTGTTTCCCTGGGTTGTAGCATTCACCACTGCCGAATTCCAAGGTGGTGTCGAAGTGAGCGGACTCGTGAATGCACTGCGCTAGAAAGTGGGCCTGCTGATACGGGGTCATGATGCCGTACTTATTGAGGCACTGATTGAGCATCTGCACGAAGGATTCTTTGTTGTGCCGGAACACTCCGGGGTAGTTTTTTTCGAAGTTGGTTTTGAACGAAGTGCCACCCGCTGCTCCAGTGAACCAGCTACCGTTTTTTTTCAGAATGCGCTCTAGAAAAGCGACGGTGATACGTGATTCATACCGAGGGGTGAAGTGATCGATCAGGCCGAGGGGGTTCAGCCAAGTGACCGGGGCTCCCTGTGCCTCGCAGATCGACTCGAGCCCGATCGTCGCAGGCCACCCGCGAGAGCTGGGCGATAGTACGGAGGGCATCCGTACAGCATCGTACGCTACGCCGAAAAACGCCTGGGCATCCTCGTAGGTGAATACCTCCAGATGGAAAAAAGCATGGCTTTTTTCTACATGCGCGATCGTTTCGCCTGCGGTAACGCCAATCGGTAGGTCGAGTACTTGTATGGCGTTGAGCGTGGGCAGTGTGAGTCGCCTTTGCAGATAGCCCTCATGTACGAATCCACGAACGGCGTGGTATTCCGTTGCGTCGATACGTGCAATCTGTCGATAGGAGCCGCTACCGGGAAGTAGGGTCAGCGGAGTATTCGCCCTGAGCGTTGCCACGACAGCGGCTTTGCCATCGGGCTTGCTGCGTACGTTCAAACCACTACGGGGATTGTTGGGGCTTTGGACGATATAAGCGATCTCGCCCAGGAAAGGCGCGGGCCTGGGAGCTGTGGCGTTCTGGTAGTAGTCCCAGTCAGCCAGTTGCAGATAGAGGCTGTAGAAACCGAGCGAGCCGGCGCCCTCGCTAGCCTGCAATCGGTGGCGAACCAGTACGAAGCCAGCCGTGTCAGGGCTGCTCGAAGAGCGTTCGTTGATTCGATAGGCGACCACCTCTCCGTCGGTCAGGCAGCGGATTTCGGATTGGTCCAGACGTTTGCCGGTCTGGACGTCGAATCGGAGGCCCGCATCGTTGGACCGTTCCTCACAGACTGCACTGGCGAGGATTTCGATGTACTCCTTCGGGCCAGAAGGCTCTCGACCATCCTTGAGTCTGAAGGGGTAGCGCCAGGTTTTGCAGGGAAGGGGTAGCTTCATGCTGGTAGCCTCGCTCAGGTACTTGAGGATCCTTGCGGAGTTTCGCGCGTTTGCAAGCTGAGCCAGCCTTCTGAAATCTCTTGGCGCGCCAATGTGGCAGCGCTAGCGGTAGGCGGCTCTGTACGGAGCGGGTGGTTGTCGCCAGAGGGCTCATACCAGGTCCACTCACCTTGGGCATGAGCAGGAACTGTCGGGGATGGCGCGGTGCCCTGGGCGGTGAGCAAAGGCCCGGCGCGCAGGAGAACACCGAGGCGGTTGAGAATGAGGCGATAGTATTCGCTGGGTAGGCTTATGGCTTTGATCGGTAAGGCGTCACAGCGCGCATGCACGGAAGCCTGTGGATCGATCAGCAGAGTGATGACCGCAGGGGTTTCTGCATCGGGTATGACCGGGATCGTTGCATCATCCGGTGGGACTGGCGCTTTGCTCCTGAATGTCATCCGGAACTCCGTCCGTTTCCAATAGGCGATCAAGCCATCGCTCAAACGGCCGGTGGCGCCGATAGTCACGGGAATCGGCCGCAGTTTTGCCTTGCTGGCAGTTTTGCTCTCACGTTCCGCCACCGCCCGCCAGGATAGGTCCGGTGCGATCCCCCCCTTGAGCTCGATGGCGAGTGTGGCGCGAACCAGTGCCAAGGGGCGACCGATCAGTTGTGACCAGGATTCATCGGTCATTGCACTGGATGGCTGGACGTTCTTCAGGGCCTCTCTGATCCGTTCTCTGAAGGCCAGGAATCTGTCGATCTTCCCGGCATGGAGGGTCAGGACGAAACTGCGCAGCTCGGGATGCACCTTTAGGAGCGCGCCTTGCGGATGTTTGATCGCGATGCCGGGTGCCGCTGTGCGCCAGAGCAACTGTGGCTCCTGCCCCGCCGTGCTGAGCAGCGTACCGAGGGGGTTTGCATCGGCATCAAAAATCGACAGGCCGCCATCCACATTATCGAGCAGGACCCAACCAATGACAGGAGAGGCGGGGGGATTGGCATCCGGATGGAAAAAGCCCGACCAGGCGCTGAGCCAGCGAAAGTGCAGCCGTGCCGGTTGGGTGATTCGGGAGTGTAGCCGGACGATCGGTACTCCGCTTGTCCTGGCATCATTCCGCACGCTACGCGCAGCGAGCACATCCAAGGGCTGCGAGGTATGCTCACCATGATCGCGGAAGCGACCAAAGCTATCAACGATCCTAATGCGCTGCAGGTGCAGGGTGCCGGAGCGTACCATTACCCTCTTTTTTTCCGGCAGGGGGGCGAACCAATTTTCGTGGGCGATTGCTTGTCTTATCCGCCTCACCCCTTCTTGGTTAAGTTCGTCTTTTTTGGTGGCGAGTAGATACGGGTCCGTTACAGGAAGCTGTCCGCTGGGGCTCATTTGCAAGAGCATGGCATTGAATCCAGTCATCGCCTGGGTGGCCAGGGGCAGCCTATCCAGCCATGTCTGTAGATCGGTCAAGCCGGGTGCCTGAAGATCGTGTTCGAGTATTGCCGAGATCGCGTGGGTCAACTGCAGGGTGCCATGCCGGGAAAGTACGCTCATGCCTCTATAGCAATCGGCTGCCTCGTCTCCAGCGGGAGTAAACCTCGCCTCATACTGGACCTGCAGAGGTAACCAAGGTGAACGTCCTTCTCCAAGGTGTAGAGGAGCGCGCGGAGGTACTGCTCGGTTGAAGGGTAAGCTGGCGCCTGGTCGCTCCGAAAAGAAGGCATCGACGGCATCGCTGAACCGCTCTGCGGCGAGCGAAGCCCCAGTGTGTTCACCGTCATTGTCGGCAAGGTATCTAACAATCGCAGGTCGATGGCCCAATGCAAACAGCGCCGCCTCGTCGACCAGTGCTCGGATCGTGGCGGCAAGCCCAGACGGCAAGCCCGGGCAGGTCCAGTAGGAGCTCCACGGGCAGTCCTCCAGGTTCAACACCTTGCCTGCGATTGGGGTGACCAACTGTCTGACGATTTGCTCGTCGGTGCGCCAGGATGTCTGGTTGCTCGTGACTGAACGGCGAGTGGCGGCAGGTTGGTGCTGGGTATCCTGCCCCAGCAACATCAGCGACGGGTTGCGCGGCTGCCAGAAGCGCGGAGCAGGTTGCTGCTCCAGGCTATAGCCTGCCGGCAAGCGGCTCGTGATGGCGTCGATGCATCTGTCGAGTCGACGCTGCTGGTGCGCGATGAAGGCCACCTGGGCTTCAATGGCGTTCGCCTGCTTGAGCATGGGCGCCACGAACATGCTGTCACGGATGCCTTCAGGGGATGGAAAATCGTAGCGGGCAAGTTGGAACCTGTACCAGTCGGCATAGAGACTACGGCGGGCCGTGGCCAAGGTGCCGCGTCGACGATCCAGGCGCTGCTGGTTGGCCGACAAACGCACCACATGCTGCATGAGTGACGCCGGGACGGGAAGTGCTGCTGGCTCGGTAGCGCTGGATCGCTCAGGTACCTTGATCGCCCAGAGCGTGCCTCCAGAGCTACTACTGAACCCGGCTTCGTGCAACTGACCGGCAAAGCGATCCGCTGCATCCAGTCGCTGCCCAAGTTTCTCCAGTTCGCCGAATTGCAGCGTGTTCAGGCCGCCCTCCAGTTGTGCGGCGCCCGCTGCGGCGGCCAGCAGTACCGACAAGGCTTCGGCTGACGAGGGACCGATGGCACAAGCGAGCATGGCCGTCGAAGGTTGCAGATAACGAGTGCCTGGATTCCAGTCAATCTCGTGCAGCTCACTATTGCTCAACAGGCATTCCGGCCGTGTGGCTGGCTTGGCCGCGCCATCGAGCTGAGACATCGCTTCTCGCCCCGCGTCTGTTGCCAGAAAATCCTCCACGTTGCCACCGTACCAGCCCACCACGTGATAGCCGAGCTTGAGAGGCTGTTCCGCCATCTCTAGATCGACAAGGTCATCGTAGAAGCCGAACACGGTCGAACAATTGGGATAGAAGGCTGCGAACCCGGGATCTCCGTAGCCCAAGGCCGTCAAGGGCGAGAAACGGGGGACTTCCTCGCCTTCGTACCAACCTCCCGCTGGAAAATGTTTTCCGAGGTAGAGGCTACGTTGCTCAGGTGTGCCCAAGTCGACCGGCACACTCGGATGACGCCAGCCCCACTGCTGACTGGGCGTCGATGTCAGCCGGTCACTTTCGATCACCCAACGCCGTGCGCGGGAAATCCCCTCTTTCAGGAAGACGAACCGAGTGACCAGCCAGCGATTTGGCACCGTTGGAAAGCCGCCGCCGATAGGTGGGGCTTTTGCGGATTGATCTGCAGAGGGTGTCGGTGGATCGGGGTGATCCACGGCATGACGCAGCGGTTCCGGTAGCGTCCAGTGCAGGTGCACTCCGATGCCGAGTGGTGCGCCTGCCGCAAAGGGTTTGCCATGTTCGATCACCTTTTCGGTGACATTGGGCTGGGCGAAGACGTGACTACTTTGTTTGGCGGCCATGGCCGCGAAGCTGAAGGCCGGACCTACCACCTGACGGTCAACGTCGTTCGGGCCTATGCACAGGGCGTGCATTTCCATGGGCGCGATCAGTGATCGCCGAGTGGATCTAAGGCCTTCGCTCATGGTTGTTGATCTCTCATTTCAAAGGTAACGATACGGCTACCGCTCGCCAGGCCGGCCGCGAGCCGAGCGGGATCGGACCAGCCACGCTGAGCTGCGTCTCGGGCAACTGCCCATACCTCGCCGCGTCTCTGTGCCTTCGTGGGTAACTGCAGACTTTGGCTTTCCGCGGGTTCGATCAATCTGGCCGAGCGGAGCGAGCCGCTGAATAGACAAAGCAGAATGCCCGGCGCCAGCTGTTCCATGCGTAACAGTGGCAGGGATGTCTGCTCGTCCGAGAAGCCTTGTGCCTCGAGGCCCGGCCAGGCAGTCACGACTTGCGAACGCAGCAGAAAGCCACTGATGATCGAGACTGACTGGGGCTCGTCTGGCAGTTCCGGAGCGGGGGCCAACAGCTTCGTTCGAACGTTCGAGGCATTGCTCAAGGCCGTTCCGATCAGTGTCTGGCGCTCGTCGGCTTCGCGGCTGGGATCGTCACAGCCCAGACTCAGACTGCCGTCCAGCAATGCCGTCAGCCAGTCCTGATCGAGTTGGAAGAAACGTAACGATTCGGCGGGCAGCATCGCCGGCTCCGGTACCAGATAGCCCAGCGGAACGCCGTGTAGCAGGCAAAGACGGCCAAGGAACTCCTCGAGGAGTGATGTTTCGGCACTGTAGTCCTCGGAGACCTGGGCAGGGGTGGGCCCGAGCAGCCACTGACTGAGGGCGACGATATCGAACGAGGCACCCGCGACCTCGTTGGCGATGATGCCGGCTGCACTCAGCTGTTCTGGCGCCGCGATATCCGCAGGCGAAAGTTCGGTGAAGTGCGCCAGTCTCTGCAACTCTTCGGGTTGCTCGAGGCTGTCAGCGTTGTGTAGCAGGCGCGCTCGGTAGCGATAAAGAGCGCTGCCAAAGGCTTTGTTCGCCAACGCGAGTTGGCGGCCGAGTTGCCAGGCAGCGGCGTAACCCACATCGAACATGCCTATCTGCGGATCGTAGCGCAGCAGGGAGTCGGAGTTGCGCGAGGCAACGTTCACCGTGCGCTCCTCGCCTTTCAGCGGTGCTAGTGGACCACGGTACCAGGACACGGTCCGGGTGCCATTGCGAAACTGGTGGTCGAGCGCGCAGTAGCCACGGGCGTAAGCCCGTTTGACCAGGCGCGTGGGCGCAGCATCGTGCTTGTCTGGTACCCGTACCGGAAGCGCCATCGGGCCATGGTCTAGCGTCGCGAGCAAGCCGGTGAAGGTGCCACCCCGATCGGTGTTGCAGGAGAAGCTCCAGGACAGCAGGCTGACCAGCCGAATGGCCTGATACTCGGCGTTCGGGTTGGAGGATTCGGGCAGGTAGGGCGCCATCTCGTCGAGTGCTACCAGGTGCGCGGTATAACGTCGTCCGACCTGACAGCAGCGATTGCCCATGATCACGGCATAGTCTTGCCCCGGCGTGTCCTCGTCGCTGGCCGCTTTTGCCTCGACCTGCACGTTGCGTACGTGCGTGAGCCAGGCCAGATCCTCCAGGGAGGGCGCCAGGCGTTCGAACTGTTGGCGTGGCAGGGTGATGAGGGTGACCGCATCGTCGGGTGCTTCTCCTACCGCGATCCTACGCGCGGGCTGTACCCGCGGTGGGCACTGCTTCAATTCGATAGCGGTCGTTACCGTGGTTTCAGGCGCCGGCTCCAGATCGTCGAAGAGAAGCAGCGCTAGCCAAGGCGGGCTGTCATGCTGGGCTGCGACAGCAGCACTCAATTGCCAGGGCAATGTCGCTTGAGCAAGCACGACGTAAGGAAGTTGGTCTTGATAGTCCCCCGCATGCCCGTCTGGTGGATAACAGGCGTGGATGAGCTCTGGATCGATGCAAAAGCGCGGCGTACGCACCACGATCTGCTGCGAGCGCTCGAAGCTTTCGAGCTCGATATTGTTCTCTGTCTTCGCCAGTCGCTGCTGGATCCTCAGCGTATGGGTGCCGGAAAGCAATGCCGGGCGTAGGCAGGGAAGGTAGCGATAGGTCGCTTTGCAGGCCTTCATTCAGACATCTCCCCAGCGGCAGAGAAGAGGGGTATCGGCAAAGACGCCATTGTCCGGCGCAAGCAGTTGGTCCAGTCCAGAGAGCGCAGTGAGCGCGGATACCCGTGCGGCCCCCTGCAGGCCATGACGCTCACCGAGTTCCTTTTCCTTGGCGTAGATGCCGTTGTCGATATCCTCGATCGCAGCGAGCACAGCGCTACGCCGGGTCTCGACCTCGGGCTGGGTGAGCGTGGTGCGCAGCATCCTCAGGTCTGGATCGGTGACGACGGGATGGACGGGATTCAGCACCCACCAGGCCTTGTAGCCATTTGCAACCGGGGTGGAAGACTTGTTAGCGCTGAAGAAGTCTGGTCGCTTCACGTCCAGGCGCAGACTGACGCCCGTCAGCGCATCCGCCACCACCTGCTGCTCGGGTGGGGAGCCTGCCGCCGGGCGGCCAGACGGACTCCACAAGCCGGCCGCGACCGGCGCAAGGATGGGTTTGAGCTGCCAGTCGCCCTGTCGTCCGACGGTCAGGCTCAGGTGTGAGGTGATCTGCGTGTGCGTCAGGTTCATGGGACCGATACCGAAGCTCGCACCGCCAGATTGCGGCGCGCCATCGAGGTCGAGGGTTCGCGCGGGAACGCTGAGTGCAAGTTCGATGGACAGGGCGCCCGGATCGATCAGCCAGTGAGCGGTAGCGGTCTGCTCGGGACTCGCGGCTTCGTCCAGCCGCTTGCCGGACCTGGCGTCCAGGCGGGCAAGCAAGCCGTTGGACGGGGTCAAGGTGATCAGGCTATCGGTGAGCGTGGGCGCGCCAGCGATCAACGGCCGGTCAAGCTCGCGCTCAGCGGCATTGGCCAGGGGTAGAAAGGACGCACGGAAGTCCGTCCAGCTCACGATGGGCGCGCTGGCCGGGCGTTCTGCGCCGAGGCTGATATCCTTGCTCAGCCCGTAGAAGCTGATCCTCGCCAGTGCACCGAATGGCGGTCCCCAGAGGTCCATCGAGACGGCCAGGTCCAGGGACAGTTTGAGGGTGATGGGCCAGGCCTTGAGTTCTGCCTCCACGTGCACGGCGATTCTGACCGCGGCCTCGTAGGCGAAAGGCTGGAAGAAAATGATGAAATCGGCTTGCGCCCTGAACGAGGCCGAACCCCAGCCGGCGCGGTAATTCACCTCCAGCAGGCCACCAGCCATGATGGCTGACGGCGTGAGGGCGAAGTATTGCTCGCCCTTGATTTGCACCTGTTCCGACAGTTTCCAGTTCAGCGCCAGGCGTTCGACCCTTGGATAGTGCGCTGGCACCTTGAAGCGGGGATGGTATCCACCGAGCGTCAGGACGAAATCCCCTGCATGTGGACTGGGCGAGAACCAGGAGTAGAGCGCGAAACCACCGGTAATCTGAGCTTGCTCGCTGAGCAGGAAGGCGCCGGGGGCCAACATGCCATCGACTTTGAGTTCCCCTGCCGCGGGGCGATACTCCGCCCGCACCAGGATGTCGGCATGAACCAGCGGCGAGCGCTCACCCAGCGCGGACTTGGGCGGAAAGGTGAGATCCAGCTTGGCCAGCACCTGTAGGCGGGTTTCCTCGCCCTGCGCAAGCACGAGCAAGGCAACGCCATTGATGATCTTGAACGAGGTGAACTTCACCCCAACGGCCACCCAATGCTCGCCCGTGCAGGGCGAGCAGATCTGGCCCAAGCGATCGAGCGCCTTGCGATCCGCCTTGCCGTTTTCGAGCGCTCGCAGCATGGGATGCGCGCCAACGTCGGCCAGAGCCACGTCCGCCCAACTCATGTTGTGACCCACGCCGCCCGCCAGTCCAGTGACATAGAAAAGCGGTGGGCCACCCAGCGGCGTATCGAGAACGGCCAGCAGTGCAATGTGCGCGGTAGTCGGCTCGCCGGGGGCGAGGCGTGTCTCGCTATAGGTGCCGATGGCCGTCAAGGCGACCTTGCCGAAGCCGATCGTCACCGCGCCGGCATAGCTGTTATCGCCGCGTACCTGCAACCCACCCGACAGGCTCAGGGCATCGGTGGTGGCACCCACCGACAAGCCTTTGAGCGAAAACTCGGGCGTCAGCGGTAACTTGAGTGGCGCTTTGGCTTCGAGCCCCACCAGCCCCAACCGGACCGGACCAAAGGCGGCCGAGGCATCGAGCATGAAACTGAGGCAGGTGGCGCCCACGTCGACCCCGAGGCGTTCGAGCATGACCGGTCCGACTCGGCGATCCAGGGGGAGCCAATAGCCCTTGTCAGGCTCGGTGGCCAGCTCTCTGCCGACGTCGGCCGGGGCCACGAGTGCCTTGCCGACGTTCGGTGAGGTTTTCTCCAGGGGCGCTGTCGCGGGCTTGGTATTGGGTTTTTCCAGGTCGCGCGTCGGCTCGGGCAGGCGTGGATAGTCCAGCATCCTGTGATAATCGAGTACGGTGAGGTCCGCATGGACGGATACCTTGCCCCCGAGTTGTGAGGGCCGGACAAAGTGCGCGACGTCCAGATCCTGGAACAAGGCGTCGAGCTGCGTCGGGTCGCAGGTACTGGCCAGGCGTATCGCCAGGTGGTCGAGACCCACCGTCGCCGACTTGGACGGATCGCTGCTGATCGCTCGCGCGGCGGTTGCCACGCGGCGTAAGGAACTGCCGATCAGCGGGGTCTCGAACAGATCGATGGCCAGTTCGCCGACCTCGAGCAGGTACTGCCAATTCGATTGCCTCGCCTCTTCGTCCAGGGGCTTGCCCGCTACCAGCAGCAAACGATGCAGCCGATCGGAGCCCAGGCCGAAGCCGCAATGCAGCGCGATTCGGGTGCCGGCTTTACCCAGGCGAACGTCAAGGGCGAACGTTCTGATGTCCAGGCGAGTCGTCGGCAGTGGGGACTCGAAGCCCAGGGTGCCGGCCAGATCCCGGATCAGCGCGGCCAGATCCAGCTCGGTAGTCGCCGCGGCCTTGAACTGCCAGGTGCCTGCCGTATAGCCCAGGTCGAGGCTCACCTGCGTCTTACCCGCCGTGAGCTGGGCCTTGCCTCGTAGGGTGAGGGGTGTATCCGTGGAGTAGGAGCCGCTGAGTTCTTCGATCAGGATGCCTAGGCCACCGATCCTCACCACGGAGCGGGAAGCGGCTAGAAAATTGAAACTGAAGAGATCGCCGATCTCCAACTCCAGCAGGCAGCGTTCGATAGAGGCGTCGACCAGCGCCTCGTGGGGTTCGATCTTGAACAGATCCGTGCACAGGCTGGACAGCGAGATCGCCGGCACGTTGACCAGGAACGATATGGACGGGCCAATATCGGCTTGGAGCTGCAACTCGTAGTCTCCGAGCGCGAGTATGGCGCTGAGCGAGGACGACCATTCGCCTTGCTCGCGTGAGAGCTCGAAATCGATGTCGCCCAGGGTCAGGGTGGTGTCTTGTATCGGGAAGGCGAGGTGCCCCAGGGTATGGATCTCAACCGAGAAATCACCGCTGCGCACGTTGCCATCGAGCAGCATATGCACCAGATGCAATGCGGTTTGGCCAGTGCGAACGGGCGCCAACAGCTCGTTCAGGCGCTCTGGCAGGTGGAGGCGATAGCCGGGTGTCAGGGCGATGCTGGCATCGCCTTCGGGCAGACGGATCGTGACATCGAAGCGGGTTTCGTCCGCCGCCTCGGGATGGATGATCCACTGGCTGGCCAGCTCCACGCGGGTTCCGCGGGCGGTGAAATCGGTACGCAAGGTCAGGCGTGGGCGTAGCGTGACCAGCTCATCGAACAGCGAAAGGTCGTGTTGATAGCCCAGGACGAAGGTCGCGCTGGGGCGGCCCGCGCCTGAGAGCGGAACCAGCGCATGCAGGCGTTGCAACTGAGGGACGGCGTTTGAGCAACTGCCGGGCAGCGCGAGATGACTGCCGGCATCCGGCAGCAGACCCTCGAGCCAACCCTGGCATTCCGTGCCCTCATCGGCCTCGACCAACACGCTGATCAGCTTGCCATTTTGGGTGGCGCCCAGGGTGACCTTGGCACTGCGGACGCCGACGGAGAGACTGCCCTCGAAGGTGAATGCGAATACGGAGGTGTGCTCGGGGTCGTCGAGACCGCTGGCGCGCGCCCTGACCCGTTGCAACTCGATCTTCAATTTACCGCTCAGCAGTTCGCACGTGGCGCCCTTGACCTGGGCTGCCAGTTCGACGAACAACCCATCCTTGCCCAAGCCTACGGCACCGGCGATAGGTAGCAACCGTTCGATACCGGCCCACTCAAGGAGCGCTTCGCCCAGCAGCAGGGAAAAGTCGGCCGTGGCCGTGAAGTTGACACCGGCCCGCAGCAGGCCGAACTCATGACGCCAACCAGGTGCGACTTCACGGGCCAGTGTCTCTATCGCGCCGGCGGCGGATCGACTCTCGGCATACCACCGCGCGCCTTGGAGATCGGCCGAGCAATACCAAAGATTCACGTCACGCAGTATCGCCGCCAGGTTGAGCAGGGCAGGGCCATCGATGATGTCCGGATAGGCGAGCTTGGGCGTCCAACCGATGGCGGCAGATCCTATTTCGATGACCCAGTCGATGTTCGTCGCTTCAGGCAGTCGGAATAAGGTGGCCGTGGCACATGGTTGATCTGGTGCCTGCTCGAGTAGCGCTGTTAATAAAGCGCAAGCGTCGTCCTCGAGCTGATACTCATGGACAAAAAGGGAATCCAAAGACCTGTCCTCTATAGGAGGTATCAGTCCGCTGGTCGAGCGATGGTAACTATGCTTATGGATAGTCATAGTTGGGTTTCACTTTTTTAGAGACTCTTGATTTACTAGCAAGTATTTTCTCGTCTTCTCCCTCTTCTTCGTATCCTTCGTCCTCTTTGTCTCCTTCGTCCTCTTTGTCCTGCTGGTCATTTCTAAATATTTTTCTATCGTCAGATGTTTTTTTGTCGTTTGATATTTTTTTTAGGCGTGTATATATAAGGTGTCTGATCAAGTAGAACTCGTTCGAATCTAATTCTTCCCGTTGACCGTCGATGACAAAGTCAGCGGCGATTTTTCCGTCAAGGGTTATGACGTAGCGGACAAAGGCTGTTGCATGTTTGGTTACGTACAACTGGCAGGAAATAGCATCGAAGGCGGCTCGAAGAATATTGTGCAATTTCTTTTTTCTAACTGCTATTTCTGCTTTTTGTGCTTTTTGTGCTTTTTGTGCTTTTTGTGCTTTTTGTGCTTTTTGTGCTTTTTGTGCTTTTTGTGCTTTTTCTAGGAGGTAAAGCTTTATTTCTTCTGGCTCAATTCCGTATAGTATGTTTTGTGCTAATGGGTGGGTTTTTGCTTTCTCAGCTACTATTGAGAAAAAATCTTCTTTTGCGCCCGTGATATCTTTTCCAGTCTCTCCTGTAGGTTCGACAAGGTATCGGTATAGCATATTTTTTGTGATGAAATAGATTTTTGATTTGCTTTCTTTTATAAGGTCTTTGTTGATGTTGTTGTGGATGTGATTTATGAGGTTGCCTTCCTCCGAAGAATCTTTTTCATAGGCATTATTAGGCTCATCCTCATACGGTATCAGGTAAGCTGTGACCTTGGCTGCTATCTTTCCATCTTTATATTCTTTTTTGCACGAACGCATTGCACTTTCGATTGCGAGCTCGGCTGTATTTGACTGATAGCTGCCTGCTACAAGATTGGAGGGTGAAAACTCTCCACCATCCCCATAGCCAATCAGATGGCACCATTCTTGTTTGGTGCGAAGTGTCTGGGTGAAGGATTCTTCGAGTGTTGTATTAGGGTTGCAGTGGGCAAGGTATGCTTCGAAGAAAGACTTGCCAGCGGCGTTTTCTAATGTTGCTAATGTGGCGTCATAAGCACTGAGAAAAGGCGTTTCTCCTACCGCCTCGCCCATTATGTTGCCAAGGTTACGCGAAGGTCGCTTGCCTCCAGGGCTTTTCAGTATGCGGGTCCTGTAGTCTTTATTATTGTAGTCCTTCATTTTTTTTCGGATTATAGTATATTGCGTCCATTCCGTTATCGATTTTTTCATTGTAGATGGATCGTGGCTTGGAAAAGGCTTTGATGGGTGTTCTATGCTTTTTTTAAATCCTCTATATTGGCCATAGTTTTTCAGCGGATTTTTTACGTAATAAGTTATTGTTTCGTCTGCGTCCATCAGGTCGTATCTGTAGATGCGCGTCTCGAAATTAAATTCAAATGCGTTGTTTGTCTGTGTAGTGGCGTTTTTTAGAGCGATTGCCCATACGCCATTTTCCTGGGTTCGGGGGGGCTCACCTAGCTCTTCCTCCATTTCGTCAGGTTTGGCTGAATGATTCAGTTTTCGTAAGTATTCGGTTTGATATGCAATTAGCTGGTCTAAGATAGGCGCCAAGGAGGAACCTGGCTGGATTTCTTTGGTATGTGTTTCTTTTTTCTCGGTATGTATGATTTCGGAGGAGTAATTTTTTTTAGTTAAAAAAAAGTAATTTATTTTGTTTTCGTTTAATAGCAGTGGTTTGTCCGCGCGCCACGAGCTGTTGGAAGTGTGTACCGATACCGTCTTTTCTGGGATGAAAAATTCGGTAACAATCCCACCGTCTTCCTGCAAGGTAAAGGCTGGTATTGCCCAGTTTCTTCCGTGAATTCTTTCTCGACCGGGAAGTCCGGTGTCATCGTTGTCTGAGTAGTCCTGATAGAAAACGACTGGGTAATTTTTTATGGCTATCATGAAGCCTTTGTCGTATTTTCTGCAAAAGTCGAATATCCTTTTGTTTCTAACATCTACGCCAAATAGACATTGGAAGGGCACATTTCTGATGTCGTCTCCAAGATTTGTTTTTGCTTTTTCTATTGAATTCTCCATTTGTTTTTCAATAAGCATCGTGGCATGTGATAGTATGCTTGCCAACTCTATTTTGTTTATTAGTTTTTGGTCTCCTGTAACTGGATCTATTTTGCGTAAATTAAAAATTTCTACAAGACTCTCGTTGTTGGATACTTTTGGCTCACTATCAACTAATTCCCATTCCGTATCGATGGTCTTATACTCGCCTTTATCGTGATCGAGCTCGAGGCGTCTGAAGGTTCCTTTAGGTAGGTTGTTTTGGTTTCTTTTGGTCTGTTTATCAATATTATTTGTATTCACAATATTTATGTATCTATTGGGTGTGCATTTTTCTATCGCTGTTTGAAGGCTTTCTAAGATGGTTTTTTTTGAATAGCGCAGCATGGGCTACCTTCCTGGATTCTAAAATCTACTTGGCGTTGTGAAAAAATAGTTAATTTTAAAGTTATAAAGTATTTGGCCTGGGGCACGATGCGCTGTGGTAAAAATTCATAGGAGAGAGGAATTGGCTTAGGCTGCTAGGTAGGCAACATCCTACGTTCACGCTTACAGATACAGGCTCTGTCTTTTTTGCAAAAATGTCTAAGGGACAATCAG
>Ga0157368_1000726_pt1 | contig 15114 bp, 7 predicted proteins | sample AttbisABBM3_FD_113146 | JGI IMG/M metagenome (GOLD analysis project Ga0157368, IMG submission 113146) | Fungus gardens microbial communities from leaf cutter ant in Botucatu, State of São Paulo, Brazil - Atta bisphaerica ABBM3 | ecosystem: Host-associated > Fungi > Mycelium > Unclassified ...
AATAATGTTCAGAAATAGCAAGCACTTATCTGATAACAACTAGAAGATACTTTATATCAGACATTGAAGTTTGTGATCCTCTTATAAGGACTTAGAGGATTTAGGCACTTTTAGATATATTTTCAGTTCTAGAAACCAAGCCTCTACTCTCCTTAGCAGATACTTAGTTATTCAAGCTTATAGTGGATACTTTCACTTCAGAAATTGAGATAGGAAAAGTAGTAGGAAGCTTAAAAGAAGGTATTTGAAGGATAGTTATTCTTAAGATAGTAGGTATTTTAAGATCTGAACTTACATCTTCCTCACTTTCTCTTGAATTAGATAAAGCTAAGGCCTCAGAAGGGATATTTCTGAGACAAAAGAAGCAGAAACACCCTTTGAAGAGTACCTTGCAATGCAACAAGTTTGAAACCTCTCTCTTGAATATATTTATTTTCCAGCTCTAGAAATAGCTCTGGAGAGTGAGATAGATAAGTTTAGAAAATCATCAACATATTGAGAAATATTCTAGGAACCAGAAAAAAGTACTGGATTTTTTATTGATTTATTTGGATTTTTTGAGTTAACTATGGTAATAGTTAGAGAAAGAAAAAGGTTAAAAGAGAAATAACTAAGTTCACTCTGCTAAATTCTAATAGAAAAGCCCAGTGCTAAACAGTCCCAAAAAGATTATTAAGTTCTGATATTAAGACTTAAACCTTATTTATTAGAAATAAAAGTATACCTATATATTGAGTAATATAAGAAAACTCAATAGAGTTTCTACTACAAGATAGTCTACTTTATATATCCTAGTTTTTTGGTTCATATGTATTATACTAACCTACTCTAAAGTACTGACTAAGTTCTTCCAGAAAATTTTATAATATTTTATTAGATTATATGATTGTGTAACTGTAACTATGATAGATATAACAATATATCATACTTTTATTATAATTTGTGACATTTATATAAATAAAACAAGGATAAAGGAAAAAATAAGAAAATAACTAAGTCTACTTTGGTGAATTCTGATATATAAATTGCTATTAGTAGCAGAAAAAGATGCAATCTTTGTAGTATATGATAGACTGTCAAAAATAGCAAATTTTATAACAACAACAGAAGTGTTAGAATTGTAAACAATGAACTTGATTTTATTCTTTTTCTTTTTCTTTTTCTTTATTTTATTTTTTGAGTTTCTTTTCTTTTTCTTTATTTTAGACTTAGACAAAAGTGTGATAGTCACATATGTCATAGTCATGGTCACACAATCATATAATACAGAGAAGGTCCTAGAAGGTTCTAGAACAGATAATATATAGCATAGCAAGCACATATACTTTAGAGTAGGTTAGTGGTAGTGTGTATACAGACTAAGGTCTATAGTATATAAGATAGACTAGTTTGTACTTGGAACTCTATCAACTTCTTTTATCTTTACTCAAAGGCTTAAGTCATAACAAGAAGAGATATTAGTAAAAGAGTTAGTAAGGCTTTTCAGAGATAATATATGAAAGCTATATAGATTTCCAAAAAGCATAATATCTGATAGAAGTCTCTAATTTGTGGCAGACTTAATAAGAAAGTTGAACTAAATACTAGGTATTTAGGTAAAATTGTCAACAGTATTTCTGTTATAACTTAAGTTCAAGTAAATTAAACAAAAGACAACTCTTGTATAAAGTAACATAAGTAAAGTATCCATTACAAACTAGTCTATCTTATATACTATAAAACATGGTCTGTGTATACACTACGACTAACTTACCCTAAAGTCTATATACTTTTCAAAATGCCAACATATTATAGTGTTGTGACTTAAGACCAAGAATAAGGTCTATTACAAAATGAACTACTCACTTGTTTGTAATATCTAAATCTTAGGTGTACTCTCAGAGGTTTAGAAGTGATTCAGAAGTTCAATAATGATAACAATAATAAATATCAATATAAATATCAATGATAATGAGGAATAATAATTGATAATAAAGTTAAGTCTGAAATCTAATTCTCAAACATAGAAGTCAAATATAGAAGTATTTATACAAAATAGTAATGGTCTGTACACAAGCTATTTCCATCACATGATAAAAACTCACACCTGGTGGGGTTAACATTTGTTATAGTAGATATCAGGCTAATTTTAAAAGATAACTAATTATGTCACTATATTAATATGCTTGTATTTCTATGAATATTGATCTTTATATAATGTATGATGAATTATTAGAAACTGTCTAATGAGTGCTTTCTAATGCAACTTTGATTGTAGGAATTTGTTTAGTCATTTCTAAAATAATAACCAATAAAACTTGTAGTTACTAATAGTCTGATATCTTAGTAATCTATTATCACTTTTGTACATCCCATATATATGCAAATAGCCCTTATTTGGGGCTTTCTAGTACAATTTGGTTTATAAGAACCAGTCTACTGGTAATAGAGATACAAGTTAAGTAAAGTTTGTGATAAAATTAAAAGAAGAATTGTAAGGAAAACTCTTAAGAGTTCATTTTAAGATAATGATTATGTAATAATATCAGTGGTGATCTTATCTACATCTCTTGATTTATTACTTTATACCTATTTATACCTTCTTTCTTTATCAATTATCATACTTAAACCTTATTAGATAATCATATTTAATAGTCTATATTGTAAGTACTGTCCTATATAACAGACTACCTTCTATAGTATATATAAGAACTTGTATAAGTAGATCTACTCTTACCTAAATATCAACCTAGCTTCTAGGACACTTGTCTAACTTAATAAGTAAGATTTCTTCATAGGAATCTTATATTAGAGTAAATACAAGAGAATTCAATAGAGTTCCAAGTATAAAGTATCTATATTATATACACTGGGCTAATAGTCCATATTATACTAAACTTAGCCTACTCTAAAGAGTATATGTTATTTATAAGGTTAATATATAGTAAATATACTATATAATATTATTATTCTAGAACTTTCTATGTTCTTTTGTGTAATACAAAATTATGTGACTGTGACTTGTGATGTATATGTATCATAGTGTTTCTTTTTTAAAATCATCAATTTATTACATAAGATGTGAGGGCAGACCATGGTAGCTACTTTGTAATTATGTACATTCAAATAGATACAACATGAAAAGTGAAATAAAAAGATAGAAAAGGAAGCAGAAAAGAAGAGAAAAAGAAAACATAAATAAAAGAGAAGTGAAATTCAAAACAATAGAGTGGTACAATGAATAATACAAGAGACAAGTGATTAAGTGAACAAAAAAGCACTTGGGTTAAATTGGAGAAAGAGAATAAAATGGGCTAAAGTGTCTCTTCCTGGATTCCAATAATTGTTAAACCTACAACATTCGTAAAGAATGTAATGTCTTATTTTGATAGGGTAAAAACCATAAGGGCAGTCAAATCTTTCTCTAGGAAAGAACTTTAACTGAAATTCTCCTATAGAAGTGTGATTGGTGATGGCTCTTGAGGCTCAAGCACATAGTGAATTTGAGTGGCCGAATTGAAAAAGCTATGGGCCATCTTTGGAACTTGATGGTTTAATAGGATTTAAATTGTCATCTAAAAAATCAAGGAAATTTCTCTCTTTAGAGTCAAACACTTGAAAGGTCATCTTCTACTATGAAAGGATGGAATTGCACTTAGATTTTTTGCAGAAGTCCCAGGAAGATCTGCATAGGAACAATGGGATAAATACTATATTTTTGGTTTCTTTGTTAACTGTATGATGAAGGGGCCATTGTGTATTACAGTGTTACATCACACTATACTTTAACCTTAAGTTCAGAATAAGAAAAATAAATAGAAAAGAATAATATTATCTATTCCAAAACCTTCTTTGTGTTATGTAATTGTATGACTACAGTATGATAGGTGTCATGTCTGATAACATTTGTAACTGTCATATGATAATGTCATATCATACTTTACTATCTAACTTCAAATAAGGAAAATAAAAATAAAAACAAAACAAGAAAATTTAAAACAATAACCCAATTTCATTATTCACAACTCTAACAATTCTACCTCCAAACAGATAGCCAAATCAAATTTATAAACTAGAAGTTGGAATAATATTTCTAGTTCTTTATAAATTATAGATAGAAGAACTGGCCTAAATATAGCAGAGTTCACAGTCAATAGCAGAGACTAGTTATCTCACATAAAATTGTAACACCCAAATACTACTAATGTTTGTTGTTAAACCTATAGAGTTTTCTGTTTCTTTTAGACTATAAACTCTGAACACTGTTGTCAACTCTGCTGCTTCTACTTTTGAGCCCTACCAAGTACAGTTATATATATCATTATTATTCTGTTCTATCTGTCATTATCTGTGAAGCTCTTTTCTTTCTTAGCTAATATTCTAGATGCTTTTATCAGAAATTCCTGCCTATCCAGACACAATCATTTCTTGGTTATTGTTGTTCTAACAGATTGGGATGTATTTAGAATAGCTACTTCTTTCAGGAAATCTCATTATGTTCTCTTAAGATTCTTCTGAAGATAAGTGCTACTTTTACTTTAGCTAGAACAATATGTAGATGTTATATTCCTAAGCTTAGCTCAATTTATAACTCACACAAAAACTTAAGTAAGAAAGAAGAGAATAATTAATTGGTAAAATATAAGAATACAGAAAACCTCTACTACATGAGGAAGGCATAAGTGAGATATGAAGTGATATATGTATATGTTACAATCTTGTCTCTTTTTTGGTTGATTCCAACATTTGACTTGACTCTGTAGTTGGCACAGTAATAGTAACTCAATCTGCAGATATAATCTAAGATTATGAACCATGAATAGCACTTGCAATGAGTCATTCAAGTATCATCTATTAGTAGATTTATATATGCACAGCCTACATGCTGCTTACACGTTCTTTTATAATAGATTAGTAATATATATTCTGTAGGGTATAACCATGTTATCATTTTATCCGCTCCACGTCGTCATGGGCGCACCTTATCTGATTTTATTATCACTCAGTCTTTACTTGTGGTTCTCCCGCAGTAAGAAAATATGTCCTCCGGGTCCCAAGGGCTATCCGGTTATTGGAAACCTTCTCGACTTTCCTGGTCTTATAGACTTGGTTTCCCGAGTCCAGACATGGAGAAAAGTAAGCTCGTGCCTGAACTATGATCACTGCACCTCAAACCATATGTAGGAGTTTGGTAAGGCTCAAAGAATTCTTATTGCTCTTCTTTGATGACTGGTATCAGGCCATATTGTCTTCCTATCAGCATTTGGCATGAATTTACTTGTTTTGAATGACCTCAAAAGTGTCATTGACTTGCTGGAAAAACGAGGATCCATCTACTCGGGCCGCCCTCACCTCACCATGGTTGGAGATCTGTAGGTTTTCTACCATCCCGTCCTCGTGTCACCTAACGCGTAATCGCAGATGTGGATTCGATAGATTCCCAGCGATAGCCAGTGATGGTTCATCTCCCCGTTTGCGTGCTCTTCGCAAAGTCCTCAGCTCAGAGATTGGAGCGAAACGTGTAGATGATTATAAACCGTTAATGCAACGTGAAGTCGTCAAATTTTTGAAAAAACTACTTCATCAACCTCAAGATTTCATTACCCATAGCAGATGGTGAGCATATTTGTCCTTCTTTCAGGCTTCCCTTGATTAATTTCTAACGGGTAAACAGGATTACTGTCAACATCATCATGTTGATCAGTTGTAGGCTGCCGACATATATTTCTCTGTTATATCTCACAACAATTCTTTCATAGATGGATATGCGGTTTCCGATAAAGATGGTCACATGCAGACGTCGGAGAGAATAATGACTCGTCTTGCACGCGATGCTCAACCAGGTGTATGGCTTGTCGATTTATTCCCTACACGTGAGTGAACCAGTGTCTTTCTGACTGTCTCTATACATAGATTTTAGTACGCTACCTTCCTGATTGGCTTCCTGGTACCTCATTCAAGCGCTATGCAAAGAATGTGCGTGCTGAGTTAGACGATTGGATTACAAAACCATGGGAACTTGTCAAGTCGCGCAAGGTACGAGCTCAGTTACACCTGGAGAATATCCATTCATTTGACCACGGGACAGATATCATCGTCGTCATTTGCAAGTCGTCTTATGGATCAACATCCTGATCTGACAGAACATGAAGAAGATATCATTCTCTGGTCTGCAGCATCTATTTACGCGGCGGGATCTGATACTGTTCGTCTGCCTTGATTCCACATACATCGATACCGACAGCTGAGATGACTATTGTAGACCGTTTCTGGTCTCACGACATTCTTCCTGGCGATGTTGCTTTTCCCAGAAGTCCAGAAGCGTGCACAAGAGGAAATTGACCAGGTATTGGATTCAGGGAAGTATGCACGGCTTCCCATATTTCAAGATCTGCCATTTGTCTCGGCATTGGTCTTGGAGGTACTGCGATGGGGTGGAATTCTGCCTCTGGGAGCTCCGCGTCGAGCTCAACAACAAGATATTTATGAGGGGTATGTAATCCCCAAGGATACGACGATTTTGCCGAATATCTGGTACTTGTGTGCTTTTTTCATCTCTCTGTACTTTCTGATACGCTGCAGGGGGATATGCCACGACGAGGTCACTTACCCTAATCCAATGAGGTTTGACCCCATGCGTTTCATGGGGATGGAGCCTCAGCAAAATCCAAGTGAGGTTGTCTTTGGATTTGGACGAAGGTGAGCTATGGACTTTGCTGCAAAGTATGGATACTATTTATCTATTCGTTATGCGCTAGAGCCTGTCCTGGAAGATATTTGGCTCAGCAGACGTTGTTCATATCCATAGCTTCTGTATTATCTGTGTTCAATATCGAGCCCTGTGATGGCTTTGCTGCAAATTATGAGTTGAGCGGCGGATTCATAAGGTACCGCCTATTTCTTGATTGTGCTAACGTATCTAACGAGACCTAGCCACCCAAAGACGTTCTCTTGTCACATCAAACCTCGTTCCGAACAGTCAAGGCTGTTGATTGATGAGTTTGAGAGCTCAGAAGCGTATTTCTCAACTTGATCATCTCCAGAGTCCAAGGTGGTATTCGCCTGGAACGTCAGCTTATTGTTCTAACTGTTGATGTTGATGATGATTATGTATGCATTGGTGAAACCTTAGACGAAGGGGCGAAACACTTCGATAGAGGTTCTCTTGCTTTCCCAATCGTCTTTTGCGACTATTTATAAAGTATGATGCACCAGTATAAGTGTGTGCCATGTGCTCCGCCGTGTGTCTTCTAGGATGTTTCTCAGCCGCCAGCCTGGCAGTTGTCAACAGTTTAGTCACCTTGGGCTTTTCTGCAACATATGACACGACAGACGATGTACCTAATACCAGTAAACGTCTTACATTTTTAACTGTCGCGAAAATGTAACGAATGGCTGGTGTGCAGCTCTCTCCCGCCGCTTATGATATATCCTCTTCGTCAGTCCTTCATCTCGTGAGTCATTCTACATCAAGTCTCTCATGAACCTTTTGCAGAAACCAAAACACTTTCTCAGGCGAAACATTGGATCAAATAGTCCATTCCATGATGATTGATTCCGCAATTTTGACGACAGAGTTCGATATTGTAGCTGTCCGTGAAACGGTCAAAGCGGCTATCATATGTTCCGGTGCCCCGATTTTCCGCAGCATCATTTGAGCTCCACTTACGAACGTGACGACGGATGCTGAGATCGATAACATAGTGAGAAATATCGCGACAATTGGTGATCATCTCGTCGGAACAACTTTCATGTCACCCAAGGGAGCGAACTGGGGTGTAGTGACCCTGATCTTACGGTTAAGAACGTTCAGGGATTGAGAGTTGTCGATGCTTCAGTCATGCTGCTGGTGATAGATATATGCTGTTGACCGCTTATACTGTGATCAACACAGCATGTCTAAGTGATGATGTATAGCACTCACAATGAGTCACTCAAGTGTCAGACACTTCTATTTATTCTTCTATTTATTCATTTGTATTAGCACAGCCTACTTGTCGCTTACATATATCTTACACATGATATTCTTTATATATGATGCATGAATATGCCTAGAACTGGTGAGAGGTTTTAAAACCTCTCACTAGTAGAGAATAAATACCTCAGATATCTTGGAATATAACATCCACTCAATTGTTCACAATATACAATTATTTTTTTAAATCAACAATTTTGATAGAGTTTCATTCTTCCTTTCTGCTGAACTTCCTTGATGATTTGCTTGGTAATACTGGATTTATCTTGAGTTTTTTGACTCTTTGTCAACCAATAGATGAGAAGGTCACTTATCACTGCTAGGACAATCCCAGAATGAAATCAAGTTCTTGTTAAAGAAGCCTTTGAGATTATTGGATATAACAATAGAGTGCAATTGATATGGATGGATGGACATGTCAAAAACATGTTTAGTAGCTGGGACAGCATCTGTGATAATGATAATGTGTGCAATATCTTGTATTTAAGTTGTATGATTAATACCTTATCTAATAGCAAAGAGTTCAGCTTCAATAGATGTTACATTTATTGCATGATGAACAGTTTTGGCAATAATGTCTTGTTCTCTACAAATATGTAAGACTGAAGTAGTAACATTGTTTTAACACTGGCATCAGAAATAACAAGTACCATGCTTTAATCAATAAGAAAATCCTCATAGATGCTATTAAGTTTGTTACAATAAGCAATTTTTACATTATCTTTTCAGTTGACTAAATGAAAAGAAAAACTTCATTTAAATGATTATTAGTATTCACTATATGTTAAGACTTAAAACCTTAGAGTTGGTTAAAAGAATGAACCTTAAATTGGATAATCATAAGAAAACTCAATAGAGTTCCTAGTACAAAACTGTCTATCTTATATATTCTAAGTTACTAGTCCATGCTATAGTACCATTAACCTATCCTAAAGACCATATGTTATTCTTAAGGTCAACATATATCAAACATATTATAATAATATTATTTCTTTCTAAAAGCTTTTACTATATTCTTCCATAATTATATGACACTAAGTCACACTATGTGATGGTTTGTGATAGTGACTTGTGATGTCACACTAACCCTAACCCTAAGTCCCCAAAAACAAAAAATTGTTGTTTAGAAGTAAGATAAGCCATGTATCAAGAGCACAGAAAGTAGACTTAACTTTTTCTTATTTTCTTATTCTTATTTTCATCTTCTTTTGATTTATTTTTATTTTTCTATTTTCAGAACTCTAGGGTTAGGATTAGAAGGGATTGGTCACATGGTCATATCTGATGGTATAGTCACAATATTGATCATGGGACTTGAGAGAAGAAAGTAAAAGATTCTGGAACAAAGTAATGTCATATAACATGGACACTACATGTTGACCTCATACTTAACACATGGTCATTTAGGATAGAGTGCATAGTAGTTAGTACAGACCATCTGTATAGGTATATAAAGTAGACTACTTTGTAAAGAGCTCTCTATTGAGTTCTCTTGTGTCTTCTTTAATACAAGAGTTTGACCTTTCAACCCACTCTAAGGTTCTAAGGTTATAACACTATGGCTATATAATAAGGCTTGGCTTTTTTAGAATAATGTTTATCTAAGAAAGAATTAATTGTATATTATTTAAGTAAAAACACTATTCAGAGATAATATCAACTAATGATTTTATCAAGATAAAAATGGATAGAGATAAGGCCAGCTACAATCTTAACTCCTACAATAGTGAGATATAAAATGCTTTTATAATCTATAAAGCTACTCTTTTCTATATCTTCTTCAGCTTTTTGAGAGGTTGATAAAGTAGTGCTCCTTTGAAATACCAAAGATGAAACCCATATAGAGTAATAAAAAGAACACACATTCTATAAATTAACTATTTGTATTAGAAATACAAAGATTGAACTTTATTTTACTTTACTTTTATTTTATTTTCTATTCCTCTCAGTCTATTCTATTTTTAGAAACTAGGGTTAGGGAGGGATGTCACAGGTCACAGTCACACAGTCACATGATTACATGCCATAGTGAAAGATGGTAGAAGATTCTAGAAGGAATAACATTATGTATTATACATATAGTGATCTTAAGATAGATACATGATCATTTAAGATAGGTTAAAGTAGCAGTGCACACTAGTAGTCTGAGATACATAAGATAGATGATCCTATACAGAGTTCTCTATTGAGTTCTCTTGTGTTAATCCTAATACAAGATTCTATTCATTGATTAACTCTGAGATCTTTGAGTTATAACAGTTTGTATGTTAGAGATAATTCTTGAGTTGAATTTCCCAACATTTTTATGCCTTTGGTTATAGAGAGAAATTTGTTGGTATATATTGTAGTAGAGGACCTCCTAAAAGTCCAAGATCTAGAAGAGGTAGATTACTGTTTTTAGTCAATCTCAAGAAGTGAAAGACTTCTAATTTGTTATGTTTAATAACTAAACTGAACTGGTTGAATAAGAATGAGATGATGCTATAACTACAGGAAAAGTTTATATTAGATTTTTTATAACTCTTTTCTTAAGAAACAAAAAGTCAAATGAAAGAATTGAAACTAAAATGGGAGTTAAGAGATTTTTTAACATTTTTTTAAATATATGAAAAATAAGAGCAATATAGAGATTAGAAAGAATAGGAAAAAGTATAGATTCCTGACCTACACCTATGTTAGCTTTGAAAAATGGAAATATAGAATAATTCCAAATATATTGAGTCTGTCTATTAATTAGATAACTAGAAAAGAAATTAGAAGTTCTGGAATCAAAACCTACTTTGCTCAGAATTCTCAAAAGAAGTTGATGGTTGAATGAGGAGAAAAATTAAGTAATGTCAAATATAAACAATACATAGACATTAGAGCAAGGTTATTTATCATTAGCACATACTATGTATGTATTGTATAAATAGTATAGAAATGCATTACTAAAGTACTGGTATATAGACTCTTTATCTATTCTGCTTGTATTAAATGTGTTAGATAGATACTGGCATCTGTTAAGTATTGTTTAATTCCTTCAAATTGATTTAGATGAATGAAATTCAAAGGAATAAAATAAACTTGAAGTCCAACACTTGTTGCTTTTTTTATAAGTTTTCTTAAATTTTAGACTATTTCCCTCTTAAGAATTAAATTTATATAGAAAAAAATAAAAATGAAAATATTTATGAAATTAGTTAGAAAATATGTAATAGGCTTTATATAAGTACTGCAACATTAGATGATTATAGAAGACAGAATATAAATAACAGAAATAATAATAATTTAGACTCTATTAATGAAGAGAGAAAAATTTTGAGGAAAGAAGTTGGTTTCATTTCGGTTGTCATGTCAATTCATGATAGAATTGTTGAGGAGATTATAAAGTTGTATTATGTTGTGTCATTAAGAATCAGGAAACTATAGAAAACTTTCAAAAGGGTGCCAATGTACATAAACAAGCTGTTGATAAATATAATGTTGATTCCAGTGTTATTAAAGAAAACAATAGGTCAAAAAGTTTTAGGGATATCATATGAGATAGCTTGTTAGGTTTTGAAATAATGATTGATATTGACTTTTTGAAATGTAATGGCCAATAACCAAGACATTTAATATTGCTTACTAATGCTTTGAGATAACTTCAGAAAATATAATTTGAATATGAAGTAGATGAGCTACTACATTTGTTGATGGTATTAGTAAACTAAGCTTTGGAGAACAGTAGCTACTCTGATTGTTGATACAAAGGAATTTTGTCCAGAAGTTGAAAATTAATCAGTCTGTCTTGAGCTGAATTATAGAATAAATAAAGTGCTTGCCATAGATCATCCAATTCATTATACAAATACCTATTGAACTTGATGGTTTCTATAGCTGGTAATTTTTGTTTCTTGACCCAATCTCTAAGATTCCATAGTCTTTTGTTAGTTGACACAATTTCTTGTTAAAAAATATTCTTATACTAAATTCTTGTATCTGATCCAGTCTGTTCTACTTTTGGATATTCAAAACTTGGCTAGATCCCTGTTACACTCCTTGTTCTACCATATCTTAGAGCATTTAGTAATGTTGACATTTTTAGAATACTTATACCAAAGCTTCTCTATAATAAAAGCAAACTCTTGTGTTATCTTTTCTAGCATTTTGTGATTGTGAATATTTGTCATATCAATACAACTTATCCTATTTCTCAATTCATTGATGAATTTTTTTCTTCCTCACTATTTTTGATAATAGCTTGTTTTCTGTCTTAGGTGGTTTCTTTCTCAATAATAAGGTAGACCAATAAAGAAGTGTAGTTAGATAGACTTTGAAGATCCAGAAAGATCATATAATTGTTGAATTCCTCTGTATTTGCATAGAGAAACATCAGATCCAAGACTGAATTTGAATCTTGAGGGTTATCTACAGATCAAGTAAGTACTTGATCAATAGGCATTGATAATTCCAGATTGAAATTATTAGCAATTTCCCTAATTATATCTGCATATGTTGAACGATATAGGAATCCCAATCATTGTTTCTAATATTAAAATCCCCTATCATAATTAATACATTGTTTAAATTTACATCAGTATTCTTTAGATATTTTAAGGTGGATTATTGGTCATCTGAATAAACAATAATGAAACACATAATGTTATGATTGAAAAATAAAATAATATTTATGTTCCTAAGATTGAAAATCTCTTTTCTAAGTGAAAAATGTAGCTTTATCAACCTGATATTAATATAAGTGAGAACTCTTCAGTGTTTATTATCACTATATGAAGATCTTGTAAGCATGATCCACAAAAAATGATTAGAAGCTCCTATGATGCTTGAAATACTGCAAATAATTAACTAGGGAGATTCTTGAATAAATTAAATATCAAAATTTCTAAGCTAGTATCAGTGAGAAGCTTGATCTTATGAACATTCTGTGAAAGTATTTTTAGGGATTTTAGAATCATTCTTTTATCCTATCCACAGATGAACAAATCAAATTGGCTCTGATTTCTTAGAGCTCTTACAACTTCTTACTGTACTAATCTCTGCTAGATCTGTGTTTTCAGAAAAGATAGTTGTTACTATCTGCCTGATGCTTGCCCTTGCAGTTAATATATTTAAATGAGTGAGTACAAAGTTTCTCTTTTTTTGTTTTAAGTCTTAGAGAATTCATCTTGAAATTAGCTTTGCAATATTATGCTATTTCTCTGTGATATTTGAATTTGTGTGAACTATTACATTTTTGACATTTTGATCTATGCATGTGACATGTATACATAGTATGACCTACTTTCAACAATTCTTGCATTGTAGAATACCAGAGTTCATATTTATTTTTCTTATAGTAGTAATATAATAATCTATATTGAAATATCTGTTAATAAGACACTTTGCTTTCATACTATTCTATAAATCCCATATATTGATCCAGATGACTCTTTCTATTATGTCAGGTATAATAGAGAGATTAGTATCTTTCAAGAAGTATGGAATACTTAAAAGTTTTAGATATAACTTGGATTGCAGAAGTCTCAGGCTTATGATATCATTCAAATCAACATTGTTCAATTCTTTCATATATTTCTCCACTATGTTCATATCAGAGGAGGCTACTACTTTGTTAGTAGTAATAACAATTCCCTTGTAATCAGATCAGATGTAATTTACAGAGATCTTGGATTTTGTACCTTTTAACAACCTGTTGATGTTAGTGATATAATTGTTTGCTTGAACAATAACTCTTTTAGAGTTGTTTATGCCTATGAGTATGATAATTTGCTTTCTTGAAGAACCTTTAGTTGTCATGTTAAAATTCAGTTTGTTCTTTTATGTTACAATGGGTACCTCAAGGATGCTGCATGGACAAGGGTAAAGGGCATGATGTCAACGATCGGCTGCACCGAAGTAGTATCAGTCAGCGCCTCATGTAGTAGGTGCTACAGCCTAACCTAGTCCTCATTGTTTCCTCCCTTCTTCGTCTTGTTCTTGGACTCATGTATACCTTACTGTTTCTCTTCTGACTCGTATATATAGCGTAGCTAGGTACATGTATCTGTACGCTTTACCACTTTTATAAATCCCTTACACTTCCTCAAGTCTTTGCCTAAGTGCAACCTGAGCTCAAGCTTAAGGTCGTTACATTTTAGTTTGTATTGTTCATGATATTATAAATTTCCATGACCTTGTTAGAGCATAGTTTTAGAAATGTGTCTTTTATCTTGATAATTTCCTTGATATTGTTTTTAAAAGCTTATATATAACTGGTTGTTAGAGTTAGAAGTCAAGTTTAAACAGTTATTTGAGTTAAAAGATGAGTTTGAAAGTTGATTCTTGTTAAAAATTTTTAACTTAGCCAGCATACTTTTGCTAGGCCTAGGAGAAATAGGTAGAGAAATTTTCAAAATGTTAGCTTATTTGCCCTTTGATAGTTTGTTAGTAGTTATGTTTTTAATAGGTATTTTATTGAACTGTGATAATATACACTGCCTAAAAGATTTGTTATTCTTCTTAGTAATTTTTCCTCACTAGACTCATAAATGACAAATAAAAATTTCCAAGCCATAAAACCAAATTCTGAAATTTACAGGATATCTTCAGCTATCTTATATTCTAATAGATATTGCTTGATAAATGTTACTATCCTGAGAAGAAAACATATAATATTCTTAGCATTACCTTCTGAATACTTATCTACTCCAAATAAGAAAATAGGATAAAAGTTACCATTCTACAATTGTAGGTCTGTAGATTGATTGGCCTAGTATAAAATTACTAATAGTTTAAGGCCTTGAGAAATATTTGTGTTATTAATTTCCATTATATAAAGTATATGTATGGGCTTGACTATAAGCTCCATATACATAGTGTCTGTTATTACCTTCTTCAAAGGTGTCAAGATCGTTGACAGTAGACTTTACTTTATTTTCTCTTTTCATTTTTATTTTACTTTTCATTTCTTTTTTTTATTTTTATTTTTCTATTTTTAGAACAACTTGGGTTAGGGTTTATTAGTCACGCTGTCACATCAGTCACAAATTGATGGCGTAGTCACAAGACTGATCACGAGACTTAGGAGAATGGAGTAGAAGGTACTAGAATAAAGTGACGTCATACAGCATGGACAACACATGCTGGCCTCATGTAACACTCATGGTCATTTAGGGTAGGGTGCACAGTAGTTAGCA
>Ga0157368_1000728_pt1 | contig 15082 bp, 7 predicted proteins | sample AttbisABBM3_FD_113146 | JGI IMG/M metagenome (GOLD analysis project Ga0157368, IMG submission 113146) | Fungus gardens microbial communities from leaf cutter ant in Botucatu, State of São Paulo, Brazil - Atta bisphaerica ABBM3 | ecosystem: Host-associated > Fungi > Mycelium > Unclassified ...
CATGTCTTAAGCATGATTAGGGTTAAGGTAAGGGAAGGATTGCAGCTAGATAGTAGGCGGAGGGTGAAAGCTAGCTTCAGATGCGTAGAATGCCATGGTTGGCTCTTGGGGAAGGAAGGAGAGCTCTTTGCTTAAGACATGCAAGTCGAACGTTAAGGGACTTTTTTGAAAATGGGAAGAGTCAACCGGCATCCTGCAAATCAATCTAAGCCCCTCCGGTTCGAAAGCCAGACCATAAGATCGAGCTAGCAGCTTAAGAAGCAAACAAAGGATTTATACAGTGGTATAGGTGGTAAAAGTGACAACATATGCTGCAGCCGCTTCAGAACGCACTGATGCTAAATGACGGACAGAGCTTCTTCGCTACGGCATAGGAGAAGAGCACGTTGAAGTAGGTGTCTAGGCGGAGGTGTCGACAATTAGGTTCTCTTTCTTTCCATCGAAAGGAAAGGCGATGCCACAAAGAAACCTCCAATCAGGAGCCCCTCTGGATGAGATGCCCCTAAGGACCTGACTCAGGGCTCTCGCAAGGCGCAGAGGAAAACCAAACCAATTGGAAGAAGTGGTCTGGCACGACTTGAAGAATCACTTATAGAAAGGATTCAACTTCTTCATTCCGATTCAATTACAGCTGTTCTCGCTAAAGCCCGATCTGATCCCGCTTGAGCGGCTGGGACAAATCCTGATCTTCAAATTGCGTCAATAAGATAGATGCCTGAATCGGACATATGAGATGAGCCCGTAACCCGTCGCTCTTTGCGTGAAGACCAGATGTGCTCTTAGCTGCGGGGTCAACTAAAGAAATTCTTTCAGCCCCAGGACCAAAGAGCTCTTTTCGGCATAAGAAAGAACCATAAAGCAGAGCCTCGAAAAGGGGCTTTTTACTCCCTATGTGGGGCGTGGGAAACTCACCTGTGAAGCTGGTGTTTAGTGGTGAGGCGTCCTAAAACCGACCGACGAGTCTGCAATAGATTGGATTTTGAGGAAAACTAGGTAAAAAGGTTACTAGGAAACTAAGCTAATAGAATAGGGTTATTCGGCATTGATCGAAAAACCCCTGAGGAAAACGAACTGGATTAGAAAGAATATAGATTGTGTGGTAGAGTGGGGCTTTGCCTCCTTCGAGACACATCGCTCTGTATGCTACTAGGCGTACTAGCTTGCTTAAGCCCAGCATAAGGCTTTCTTTACGGCGACTGGACCTCAAAGGAAACTGTCGGGAAAATAACTGTAACCTGATGGTGTTATGTTCGGCGTCATTTCCGAAGAAGGATGCTGCGATAGAGGAGAAATCGACTTGAATTACCCCTTCTTAATCTAGCATTGCAACTCTTCTTACTATGTCTAAAATGGGACCAGACAGACAGCCCACCACTGGGACTTGCTTCGCTCTCGCTCGGCTCACTCCCACCTGTCTTCTTCCAACCATAGTGAACTTTAAGAAAGATCCTTCATTTCACTACAGTGGGAACCTCACTGACCTTCTCGGGCAGTTACTCTAGGCTGGGGTCTCCGCCAGCTTTACCTTTCCGGCATAAACCGTATATCTCAGAGAGGTCGTATTTCTTTGGGTTGGTAGTAATGCATAATTGTCCGACACTACGTTCCTCGATCGAAAAATATTCTTCATTAGATATTTGACCCTCGTGGCTGGCGAATTTGTCCAAGAGTAAGGTTGCCCCATTAGCGGGGATGCTTCTCCAGGGCTTTTCAAACCCGAAGATAGACGTCGCTTGTTGGATTCTTTAATTCTCCAAGCAGACGTTGGAAGTCCTCTCTTGTGGCGCCTACGCCAGGGTCTTTACCTTCCAAAACGAGACGTTGCGCGATATCGTGCCATGGAAAGCGGTCTCGTGGTTGGTTTTTGGAGAAGGATTCCATAATACTAGCACACTTGACTCGAAGATCGTCAAGCGTATCGGAAGGAGACTCGTTGGGAAGATCCACCTCTTCCACCCAGTTGGGAATAGGTTCCGGAGGTGAAACAGAATGTCCTCCCTCTTCGGTTTGGGGGTGAAGCACATAATCCACTTATTCCACAATGTACCTTTTGAGGTCGATCCGCCTGAAGGCACGTTGGAGGGTTGCTCCGTTGTTTCGGGACCCGCTTCATCCCCGTCGGCACAAAAGGCAATGACGGGAATGCCAAACCAGAGACAAATGAGAGAGATCAGAATAGAGACAGTTCTACTGAGACAGTCCGCATGAATAAGGGGCGCTACTTTGACTTGGTAGGAGAGGAGAGGAAAGGACTAACGGCTCAGAGAAAGCAAGGGCCGTTAGGCGCTCTATAAAACATACGTCGTCAGGTCTCGAGACTAGCTGAGAGAGGATTACTAACCCTAAGTACTCTAAAGCAAGCCAATTGAATTACCTCTGAAGCTATCGCTAACAATTCTTTATGCAGTCTAAAAGACTTATTACTCACCACCTACTTATTCTTTTTCTTTTGAGTCTTTTTAGGAGCGACAACGTCACGAGATAGGTAAACACACTCTGCTCCACTAGAAATGGAAGTTCCAAACCAAACTCCAATTCGATTCACCTTGCTGTGATCCGCTTCCTTGAATGAGAACCAAGCCATGGATATTGGCTTGGACGGGTCCCCAATAAAGAGGTTTTTTCCTAGTTGCGCTGCTTAGAACTAGCAAATCCGCATTTGGAGCGATCCACTCCAGCTGTCCCGCACCACTTGCTCCCACTTCTCACTTATTAGCTACATAGGCTAAAAGAGCCGTGGACTTTTTCCAGATGACACTCCAAAGCCTGAAGTAGTTAACTGAATGGTACATGGTCATCAATGCACTGAAAAGATTGGAACTTGGCGCGCCACCTAGCATTTGCAACTGCCTGATCAAGTCTTTCGTTCATCTTGGGTCAAGGTATGAATGAGAGCTCTCGAGGCTCGACAAACGTATGATCATCCTCTCTCCTGTTGGAGGTCCAGGTCAACTTGTAACCAACGAAGCCAAGAAGCGCAAGAGAAAGCTGAATTCTTATTGACGGCGTTTTGATTTGCCCCTAGACTGCTAACAAAGATTCTAACCCTACTGGATCCTACCCTGATACTCAACCTGACTTCTCGCTTAAGAAGTACTCGATTCCCGTGCGAGCTTTGAGATCCACATCCGTCGAGGCCACACTGAGTGGTGTACCTGAACGCTTCTTTCTCAAGTGACCCTGACTCAAAAGTATATAAAGCGAAACCAAAGGCATTCGTTGGCACCCGAGATGCTAAGGATCGAAGACTTTTGGGATATGGAAAAGTACTTTATGTTCGTGCCCCTTTTGACGACCAAGTCACAATGGCAACAATGTATCTATCTGGGGATGCGCAGCTGTGGTGACGGACGCGATATGAGGACATGCTGGAGGGCCGTTGCGAGATCAACGCCTGGGATGGGAGGAACTAAATAGGGAGCTCAAGGAAAGGAGCAGTTCCTGGCTGCATGCAGTTGTTTTTTCTTAGTTGGGTAGCCTGCTTCGCTCTCTCCGTATGGATTCTTTCGTTAGTTGGTCTGCTTTGCTCTCCCACTGTAACCGGCTTGCTGGGATAACGCTTTGATAGGTACGTAGTCACTAAAGCGAAGCTACTGGAGTGAATGATTTCTTTCCCTTCTCAAGCTCTTACAGGCGCAGATAAAGTCTTTCTTATGGCCAGATCGACGTTGTAAGAATAAGAGTGTTCAGGGCCTGCCCCTTTTCAAAGGATGAATGCCCCACCCATCTGCTAAAGGCTTCGTCAGTGAGGTGAGAATTTCAGCCCTATCTCTCCTTCGGGCTTCAACCTCCTTAAGCGGTCGGCGGGCATAATTGAAAAAAGAAAGGCACTCTATGTTCTCGTTCTCGGTGCTCCGGTCAAGGTCAATTCTCTACTTGTCTTCACCTTCGGACATCAAGAAAGCCGAAGCACAGGTTCGTAGACCTCTCCGAATCCCTCGAAAGCTAAGGGATTTACGGTCAACGCTATCTCAAAGAGCATGACCCCGTTGACGAAATCTCTAAACTGGGGCTGGGGGAATTACTTCAACTCTCGGTAAAGATGCCACTTCCTGCATTACAGCAACCTTCTCAGGCAGAGGACCTTAATGGAGCGACATTCGTCCTCTCAATGGAAGGTTTTTTTACCTCGTGAGTCTTCCATTCCGTCTTTAGGTCAGTCTTCGATTCGGCCTGAGGGGAATGCTGGTATAAGAACCCCGCATGGCAGTTCGGAATTCCTCTGGCTGTCTTCCATTCGTTCATTTCTTTCGTAGAGCGGGGGGATAGGTCTTCCGTGTGGAGAACCATTTCCATAGCACTTAGTCGTAGAAGTTTCAATTCACCCCTCAACCATTCAACAGAAGCAATAGCAAAGAAAGCCGCGAGCTTCGCAAGGATATTCTATTTAAGATGGACTTACCCCAGAGGCATATCGTTACCCATAGCCCATGGATCACTCACTACAACAAAGAGTGCTAAATCACCCTCTTCTTCGGCAAGCCGTGGTTCGAGTCAATCAAGAATCCTGTTTTCGATCTAGTAGCTGTTGCTGGTCCGTGTCTTGGAGCTAGTTGCTTCTTTACAAAACCTCGATACCACATTCATCAAAGAGATACGGCCATCTCTCTAGGTTGCACACCCCTTTAGATCGTTCTATTCGTGCTTGAAAAAACGACCCCATTGGTCCGCTCCTTTTAATGGACATTCTTAGCCGTCTTCCGAGGGTTAACACCCCATAGATCAGATCGTGAACTCTTTCAGACCCTTAGTTTCACTTGGTTGGGGCTGAGTTTCAGCCTGCCTTCCACCAAATATAAAAAACCTTACTGCTGCCTAACCTGCTGACATCCCGGCGAAGAGAGTCATTATTTGTGTCACATCCTCGAATTCGAGAGAAGGCTTTTCTGTTATCTCTAAAATTATAGGCATTGAAGCGATCGAGCGAGAGAAAGAAAGAAAACTATTGCACACGCCCCTCATTCGCCCTTTACTAATATAATAGAAGGTAAGGCAAAGCGCCAGAAGGTCCATGATGTGGATAGACCGAGCTCGGAGTCAGACATCCCTACACCACCTAATCCCATAGGCACTGAGTCAGAAGGATAAAGGGGACCGGGTATGGCATCGCTCTATTGTAATTGAGTTCGGTGCGCTAGGCACACTGCTCATCCGCCATCCGGAGGTACCGAATCAGTGCTATCACCTACGGAGAAGTTTTCTTGCTTTTTAAAGAGCAGGAAAACGCAGTTCCGAAAAAGTAAATAGCATAGCATAGAACTCAAGGCCTAAATTGCAGAGATGCTGCCTCGGGTTCGTGATCTGGTAGTTCCGGCGGAGCTTACCACGGCCGTTATGGCTCTCGCGAAGCACGAGGATTTTCATTAACACGCTATTGGCTGCCGACAAAGAGCTGAGTGATCGCCTAGTACAACTGGTGGTGGACATAGAAAGCAAGATCACCCTTTCTTTGAACCTTGTCTATGATAAAGAATCGATTCCACTTTTCACTTCATTGAGATTGGGTTGGTGTATATATTCTATATTAAGTAGAAGAGGTTGCTTTCCCCCTACTTTATTTCCTTTGAGTGACTTGGGCCCTTCGATCAGATGCTTGCTCTTGTATTGTTGCCTTTTTGGTGTCTCTGTCTGTCGTACCCTATTGTTATTGTTAAGTACTCTGTCGTTAAGAGTTTTAGAAGAAATGCAGGAAAAAATTCCCTTGGGTTCACATCGGGTGAACCGATGCTATGCTGTCTTTTCTGTGATAGTTACCATTGTGGGTTTAGATTGATCTTTTCCGGTGCTCTTTTTCTCTTTCCTGTAGTCCTCTCTTTAAGCAGCAATCCAATTGAGTGAAACGCAAGGTTTGTAGATCTTACTTGTTAAAGTAAGGAAGGAAACATATTAAATTATTTCATTACTTTCGCGTAGACGGTAGTGAAGTGGCCAGAGGCCTATTAGTTAGGATTCCGCTGTGAATGAGTCTCCTCTCCGGTAACCAACCTATCAAGAAGTCGGTATACCATTAGCTAGTTTACTACTTCCTGGGGAGAGAGCTGGAATTGAGACTATCATAGTTGATTTTCCTCCCACCATATCATCTAGAAAAAGCTATTCATCTTACAGTACAGGGTTTTCATTCTACTTACCTAAGAAAGACTTAAAGAGATGAGACTATAGCAGCTAGAGCAGTTTTCATGCCAGCTGGTATATCTATCAAGGATAAGCTAGGCCCCGCTCTTGATGTAGAGGAATTGCTGGGCGTTTTCCTCAGCTAATTCAGAAGCCCTTCTTTCGATTGACTCAGCTACTGATACAGATGTTGGCTACTCACAGACGTTCTCATATCATACAGAATATAATGGAAAGCTAGATGTTGGATGTGCAGATTTAGTTGAATATTCATAAGTAGCAGGGTACCTGTTCTTGAGTCATATCTGCTGTCTCGACTATACACACAATTTCCCATCCAAAAAAATGTTACAATGAAGTCCAAGCTTCGCTAAACGATACTCAAGAGATTCACCCTCTCCTGGAACAATCTTTCTCGGTTTACCAAATCCGCAACGCAACCATAAAAGGAATGATTTGTGAAAGGGAGCGTTTAGTAAGGTCAGGAATCCTAAACAGGAGGAGCGGGTACCGGTCCCTCCGTATCAGAATAGACATCCAATAATCAGGTAGTAAACAACCAGGTAATGTATTTTCAACTTACTAGGTAAGACTAAGTAGGGGCGAACGAGCTTATCATGTAAATACTCCAATACATCATGATCAGTTCGTTCGAAAGGTCGAGCTAACCTATTCTTCTAATAGTATTTTTTTCCATTTTCGTTTATACGCCAATAAGAGAGGCCTTTATGCATTTCCCCATGTTAGATCAGAAAGGTGATCGCAAGCATATTCGGTTATTCCGTATTTTGCCACATACGTGGGTTCGGTCTAAAGAGCAGAACATATTCGATGATCCCTATTCATTCGGTCCAAGTCGAAAGCGATAGCGAATGACAATGACAGAGCGGCCCAATTTGGTAATCTGAAGATAGAAAAGAACGATAAATAGGCGATGCATGAAAGCCTCGAGATGACCCGAAGCATATAGATTTTTTTAGGCGGCGATAATTTACAAGATATTCATGATATTAGGTTAGGAACTTTGGATGAACTACGATGGTTGGCACTCACATAGTGCCTCAAGTATAGCTCCAACAAAGCATTCACCCTTTCGGTTTGGGGATGAAAGCTTTTGGAAAAGTTAAGGTCCAAGCCCATGAGTCGGAAGAGCTCCGTCCAAAACCGCCCTGTAAATCGGGAGTCTCGATCACTAATGATGGACTTGGGAACTCCCCAATACTTCACCACATGTTTAAAGAACAAGCGGGCTGCCTCCTCCGCAGGGCAATCCTTAGGAGCTGGAATGAATACCCCATACTTGGAAAATTGATCTACCACCACCATGATTGTGCCATACCCTTAAGACTTGGGCAAGCAAGTGATGAAATCCATGGAAATACTTTCCCAAGGCCGTTCGGGAATAGGCAACAGCTCCAGTAACCCGGATGGTTGGTTTTGATCCACTTTGTCTTGTTGGCACACAAGACAAGTCCGCACATAAAGCTCCACATCGTCACGTATGCGAGGCTTGGTCGGCAATTCCGCTGCGCTTTCCTTAATTGCCTTCCTTTCCGCTTTTCTCTGAGGCGAGGATTCACCGACCCGTAAGCTAGCCTTTTGAGAGCTGAGAGCGGTAGCCGGTGAAAGGTGAGGAGAAAAACCTTCAAGTAATGAACTCCACTGAAAGGACAGAAGAAAGAAAGAACCTCAGGAACGGAATCAACTTACTTTTCTCACTCCAAAAAATGGACAGAACGACAAGGTCCGACTCACTTACGTTTCGGATATGTCGGCAAGTCCAATACAAACAAAACAAGAAAGAAGTTGGACCCCGGCCCCAGCATTGCTCTAATTTGAGCTCTGAGCTGGAGCAGTCTTGCTTTGGCTCCCCTGACCGACCTCAGGCCTCCTGATCAAGTGCACATCCCCATACTGTAGGATGGGCATGAGTTGAGGGGAAAGCTCATTGAACTTGATACCTTTTTCTTTATCATGAGACTGAGGCCTCCCTTCCATCAAGCTTATTAACTTCTCATGGGCCTTTAGTTAGTGTTGACTCGACAATTGGCTTAAGACCCGTGACCGTCTCTACCATTGGGCTGAGAACAGTAGCCACCTGTTGTATCATCCTCAGCATCATATCCTGATTCTCTTTTCCCACTTGTTGCCTAATCATAGCCACCTCTTGGTTGGTAATTCTTGCAGGTGCCACAGCAGGAAGGGGGTTGGCTGGCGGAGCCACGACAGCGAGATTGGCCTCTGCGGCTATATGCGAAGATCCTTCAGCAGGAGGGTGTCTGGTCCCTTCCTTCTAGTCACTGCTAGTAGGATAACATCTATTAGTCCCTTCTCTTCCTTCTCCTTTTGCTTTCTTTCTGTCCTCTGGTTTAAGGTTCATAAGGGGCGTGCTCGCTACTATAAGACAGCTCTGCATTCCTTCGAGGCAATCGTAGCCAAGCTCTGAGACTATTCAAGCTAGCGTGGTAACGATACTGAGGAGGATACCTAGCTAGTATTGAACAAGAGCAGGGAAGTGAAATAGCTAAATCGGAAGTTAAGCCGTTTTAGTTTGAGTTCAGGACTGGAAAGTCGGGGACCTAACGAAATGGAGTACTCGCGCCCACTCTCGACGCCTACTTTATTAAACGAAGGAAGGACAGGGCGGGCATACTCTTCGACAGACAGAAGGAAGGATTTGACTGGTGCTATAGCTTTCCCTTTCGGCTTCGTCAACTAGACTTGAGAACAGCGCCTGAATTCCCTTTTGAAGCTTTTCCGTACTTGCTTAATACACTAATTCTGCTTCATTCCGTTAAGCGCCTTGAACCAGACCTCGTGCTTGCCCTAGCAAGAAAACTAAAGCGCCCTAACGCTATAGGCTTGAGCGCTAGCGCGCTTAATCAATCCGTTGCTTGTTTAGTCTGAAACACCGAGAAGAATTCATTCTAACTAGTAGCTACTCATTACACACAAGAAAGAGTGTGGGTTTCAGTTCAGTCTACGGTCTCCCCACCGGAAGTAGGATATCAATAATCACTTACCCTGTCTTAGTAGAGTGAGGAGTGAACGGACTCAAATACAGTTGTCAGGGGGGGCTCCGGCTTCTAAGGAATGAGAATGGGAATCGGCACCGTTCCTGCTGTGAGAGCTTGACTGATGCTATTCTACCTTGCCTTTTTATTTACTGATGTCACCACTTATAGGTTTCCGAACGGTCACGCTTTACCGCCTTGTCTCATTGGTAAGGAGGCTATGAGCTAAGCTATACTTGTAATCAAAGGCTGAGCCCTTGGGGAACCATCTAATGCTTTACTAGACTAGCTACTGTATGGCGCAAAAAGAGCTCGTTAGGATGGTGAATCCAAACGCTTGCGAGAGGAAGAGATGCTCTTTGGAGAGCACAGTACGATGAAAGTTGTAAGCTGTAGGAACGAGATTCTTAATGTTCATAGACACTTTGATACTAATTGTGGAAATTCACTCATTTATTCTGAGCGCGCAGAATGGTGCTTTGCGGCTACTATTGGTCTTCAAAAGAAAGCAGGAAGGGGGCAAAGACATCCTAAAAAGTCTGCCTATGGCGAGCGACCTTCCCTTATTTCATTTTGGACAATAGAAAGACAAGGCTTTTACGACGAATGGCAAGAATTTTAACCTATGGCATTATAAGATCTCAATACGAGAAAAAGACCAAAAGAGTGGGCAGCGTTCTCTACTTTCTGTAATGATTTAAACAAAAGCTATCATGAAAATGATTTTGCAATTATTTGCATCATCACAGAAGTATGTGTCAGCGTTGCCCTGGCAGAGCCCTTTTGAACGGGTTCGTTTATTGAAGGGACTCCTTTTAAGAGTTCCTTTGATAATCCACGGTTCCATTACAAGTGAGTCTGCTCTCGCCATGGTATCCTTTGTGAGAAAGGTTGTATACTTAACACGACATAGTGGTCTCCTTTTCACTGCGCTTTACTTAAAGCAGTGCTCTGTCTGTCTACAGCGCTACTACGCTGGTAGTTATGACAGAAAAGATCCACTTTCGGTTAGTATACCTCTCACAAGATGTGGTATCCCAACCATTATTCCCGCGAATATGCGAAAGCATTTACGCGAGCGTAATGAAAGGGGAGATTACATAACTAAACAGTACTTGTCTTGGTTCAGCTTAAGTAAAATAGTTGAACTGGCGCCTCGTATATCTTCAAAAACTTTTGAATATATTACAAAGGTACCAGAAAACTATGACAAGTACAGTGAGGATCTTCATGTTGTTATGTCTGAGATGAAAACTCATGCACAACAATTATGGAGACGTTATGTACCACATATCTCGAAGATTCCTCTGCATAAGGGAATCTCTTGGGATCCTACCTGGAAAGGAACCCCTATCCTCGACTCATACCTTGCAAACTTCTACACTGTACCTAAGTTCATTCGAACAAAGGGAAAGTATGGTCGTTTTGTAGGTATTGCGTCCGATCATGACGAGTTATCTCGTTATGATAAGGATAAATACACTGCTAGTTTCATTCCTCCAAATATCTTTTCGAATTTGAAGCATGAGCTGGCAGCGTACGCTTGGAATGTGAATAAAATTCACTCAATCCAAGATGGGTTCTTTTCACCTGGTATATTGTGGTATCCTAGAACTTTATTCGCTCTAGATATCCGCAATACTACCACGTTTTCTAACATAGATCTCGACTTTTATGAGAGATCTGCTGGACCACAACTTAGCTCCTTAATGGATGCCTATAGTCGTGTTCCGTTAGTAACAGGTAGGCTGTGTCAGACCTTGTCGGGTGGAGGTAAACGACGCATATTTGCTATCTGCAACTATGTGAAGCAGTGCCTCTTATCCCCGGTCCATGACTGGTCGTTTAAAGTATTCTCCAGTATACCAATGGATGGTACTTTTGATCAGGAGGGTCCTCTTCGTAGACTTCGAGCTAAGGGAGTAAATAGTAATATTTTCTCTTTTGACTTGAAATCTGCGACGGACCGTTGGCCATTGTCTATTATCTACACAATGTTTTCGACCTTATTTGGTCAAACATTTGCGTCTTCCGTGGTCAATTCCTCGTTGGGACTGAATGAGTTCTTATTGACAAAGCAATTTGTCCGTAAGCCTCGATCTGTATCCTTTCTCGTTGGACAGCCTTTGGGTTACAAAGGCTCTTGGTCACTTTTCTCACTGTCGCACCACTTTATTGTGTGGTGTGCAGCTGCAAAGGCGTACCCTGAAAGTACCACTCCATTCACAGACTATGCCCTGCTCGGTGATGACATTGTCATTGCTGATCAGTGTGTTGCGCTGGAGTACCGTAGGTATCTGGCATTGATGGGCGTGTCAATTTCACTTCCCAAGTCGATTATTTCGACGAACGGATCTTGTGAATTTGGTAAAAGATTCTGGACTGATTTCCTTAAGAAGGATCTTAGTCCTATATCTATGAAAGCGCTTCTCGATTGTCGGAATATACGTGGTCTTGCCCAGCTTCGTCACAAGTACAATATAGAAAGACTTTTTTTACTTTGTAGACTAGGCGGAGGCGGATATCGTGTATGTTCTCGTTTAATGTCCAAACAGACACCAAAATGGGAACGACTGAAAGTTGTCTCCAGCAAGCCTTTTGGAAGAAAGCAAATGCCTCTTGAATTTTGGATTGGAAGAGGGAAACTACCTACAGCCCTTGCTTCCAAGATCTCAGTTTGCTTTCGCCAGATACCTCTTTATCTTAACGAAAAAGAGCTTTTTTGTCGGGGCAGGTCCCCGAAAACTACCCAACCCTATCCCCTTGCGAAACCGAGGAGATAATGTGAATCAATAATGAATGCGATGATCAAAGAAGCGGCTAGACATAGGTCAAAGGTACAACCGCTACCGCCAGTAGGATTTCCTTGCTTTACTAACGAGCTAACCTACGAACCGCTCCGTGGGCTAGGCGAAGGGGCGAGTTAAGGAACAAGAGTCAAAGACGACGTGGACGTCATACTACACAACACAAGCAAAGACAGGAGGCCATTTACATAAGGGCGCGCCTTACGTGCCACTACCAACCCTCGCAAGCTTGCTAGCCCTTCTTTTTAAGCTGGGGCGTATTAGCAATCTTTCGATCGCACGTATCTGTCGTTGCCGATGAACCGATCACCACGAGAAAGTCTCTATCTTAAGGTGCAGCGCCTTTCAGCCATCTTCACTTCAACTCTCCGAAAGGTTTGGGAAGTGGCAACGGAATATGTTGGAATTGCTTCTAGTAAGATGCGCTGATGCTTCTGTCTATAGTAGGAAGACAAGATCGCAAGGGAATCACTAGTTCCATGGGTAAACCGAATCCGGGTATACCTAGCAAACTACCAACAGATCTTTCCACTTCGGTAACAGAGGCTAAAAGGTACGAACGAAGAAAGCTTGTTTGGGCTTTTAAAGGCTTCGCACCTACTTGTTGTGTCTCCCGTCATAAGACAGCCGGCCGATACGAGAGATTGACTTAGGGGCAATAGCCTGTTTGAATAGAATCGTAAACTAAACCGCTCTATCGCTACACCTGATCTGTTTACTTACTTACACCGCTAACGTGCCCCTTTGTCAAACAGGAAACTTCCGATCTACTTCTGCCGGGTTGGTTGCTCGGTGGCGTAGATGGCAAGTCCTTCTTAGTTCGTGCATGTGGTCTGACACAGCCGCGTGCCGGGGGAGGAGTCGTTTTCCATGACTATGACTCCTCAATAACCGTCCATCATAAGACTATTCCGGGACCAAAAGGATGTCGCGCATCCGCTGTCCTTCCCTTTGTTTTTAGTAAGTAACTTTAAGGCGCAAGAGTCAATCTCAGTCAACCATCTTTCTTTTCTTCACTAAGAAGGCCTACTCACAAATTGGGTTTGAACCAATATTTCCCCATTGGGGCGACTTTCCGTTTAGTCGATTGTGATGGGGAGACCCCGCGAGCCCTTCCTGTTTCTACATCCTTTTGGATGATAAGGCATGCCTTTCCATTTTTTTCCAGCCTTTGTTCCACTATCAACCACCGGAATGGTTATTTTGCTTGCCCCGCTTTCCTCTCCCGCGGCAAGAGCTCGTTCGCCAAGTCCGAACTCCCACTTTATCGTCGATGACGGCTCTCTTCGATGCTAGCAACCGCGTTTGACCTTTTTACGCGCTTCTTTCAATTTCTTTACATTCTAGCTGAAGGAGAGACTTTACCTTTACTTAGAGAGGGGCAGCGGTACCACGCTCTTCCGTGCTGTGCTCGTAGGTTGACTTCCCTTATGCATCCAGCCGCTTTACTAATGTGAATAGGTTATACATAAAGGTTGGTTGGTTATATACTCTTATGCGCGTTCCTTCTTCGAACCTTTTGGTATGTATTGCCCCCTAAAGATCAGATCCACCAGACGAGAAACTCAATTCCGCACTGCTGCTGAGTCGTCGGACTTATCCACCAAGGGATTCGTGGAATTTCTGTGGATTGCGTTGGGGGAAATCTACCAAAGCTAGGCAGATAGATAGACTCCTTTCCCGCTGCTAAGGGAGAGTAAGAAAAAAAAGAAAAAATGATTGTTTTTTAATCAGCGCCCCCTTTTGGGTATGCAGGTACTACGAGTCCTCTCACTACCAACCAGCAGACGTCATCTGGCTGGGTCTTGCCGGTATCAACAACAAGAAAAAAAATGGAAACAGCAACTAACTATGGCTCTTGGCCCAGACAACGTCCTAGGCGTCGGGGAGATCGGAGCAACAAGGAACGCCTAGACGACGTTTTTATTCCTGGGCTGCAGTAAGTAGATCGAGAGGTCGTTCCGCCCCTTGTCCCCGAATATGGGTAATATGTTCTAACAAATTCTTGCTCCAATCTGACCTAGCTGGCGAGCGATCCCAGTTCGCGGCAGAGAACAAGACAGCAAGCGAGCGTACCTTTGTTCGCTTCTTCTCCACCAAGCACGGAAGTTTAAGGATAACTGTAGGTCGGTGGCTACCTAAGGAAACTCCGATTCGATCCGCCCCCCAGCTGGGAGGCATCCACCTCATCCCGATCACAAGGAGAGGTTCACCATGATGGGGGTACTTTTTTTTTTCCCTTCCGGAAAGAATGAAATGCATAGGGGACCATCCTTTTGTTGCGGCATGCTCCTCAGATTTACGGATTCGCAGGGGGCCTCAGGCCCTACTTAGTTGACTGACAATGACAAAGGCTTGCGAAACTAAGTAGGGCCTGAGTCCTTTTTGAAGAACCCATTATCTTTCATACATAAGTCAAGTAGGCGCTCCCTAACCGGTCGCCTTAGTAGCGTTGACAAAGAAGAAAAGAACAGCCGGTTAAAAGACAGCGAATCTTTTTATTTATATATATATATAATAAGATATATATTTTATATAGGCCAGCTTGACAAGCTACCCTTCCTCTTGATCTGAGGTGCGAAGAGAAAGATCTATTTTTTATGACTTCCACTTATCGATCCCGGCCCGGAAAAGTGACCGACCAGGGCCCTATTTTTGAATGAAAGAAAGGGTTTATGAGCCCTAGCCCTGTAAGCCCACACCTGTGTAGAGTAGATCGTTCAACACCTGCGGCACAAACCCATTTTTGACCTATTGGTCCTAGTATCATAGGCGACCGAACGGCCGCCCCCTAATTACTAGACCAACCTGCTGTAATAATTCCATAAACACCTAACGAAGATATGGCAAACAAATAAAGTAGCCCTATGTTCGAATCTGACAATACCATACCATAATCAAAAGGTACAACGGCCCGAGCGACCAGACTTAACATAAATGTAGCCACTGGAGCCATTCTAAAAAGGGAGAAATTAGCACTACTTGGTGAAATAGGTTCTTTTAGAATCAATTTCAAACCATCTGCTAGAGGTTGTAACAATCCGAACGATCCCACTACATCAGGACCCTTTCGACGTTGCACAAAAGCCATTACTTTACGTTCAGCTAGCACTAAAAAGGCTACTCCTAGTAGAAGTGGTAGAATTA
>Ga0157368_1000730_pt1 | contig 15058 bp, 19 predicted proteins | sample AttbisABBM3_FD_113146 | JGI IMG/M metagenome (GOLD analysis project Ga0157368, IMG submission 113146) | Fungus gardens microbial communities from leaf cutter ant in Botucatu, State of São Paulo, Brazil - Atta bisphaerica ABBM3 | ecosystem: Host-associated > Fungi > Mycelium > Unclassified ...
AGTACGATTTCTTCTTCTAATACCCGAACATCGTTTTCGAGGCGTTCTCGTTGTTTTTTCAGGAGCTGCAAACGACGCGCCTCCATTTTTTGAGTTCCATGTAAATTTGGTTGTGCATGTGCATGCTCCAGCTATTGGTGTCAATCAACGTCCTGAGCGGAGTGTAATCACGAAGGGTCAGTTACCTTGGATTTTAGGAGGGCTTCCTTCTTCTCGAGTGTCCTTAGTCCATCCTCGGCCCGCTCCATGAATTCGATGATGGTGGGTTCAACTTCATCGGCAAGGTCAGCCTTGAATTTCCTGATGGTGTCTTCATTGACAAGTAAGAAGACCTGAAAAGGGGGGTTAACGGAGCACTAGATCAATCAAGTGGTCTTGACGTGCTCTTTCGTTTTTCAGAATTTTCATCATCCTTGGGTGGTCTCGAGTGCCATTTCTCAGGAGTTTCTGTGCCTCACGTATCTGAGTATCTGAGTCAGAGCTGTTAACAGAGTTCGAGGTGGAGATAATCAACACCTCTTCACAGCAATCTTCTATAGCTGCCACACACTCTTCCAGATCGGGAGGACACAGTGTCATGGCATCTGTCCTGTATATAGATGGCCCTGAAGTGAAGACAGAATCTCGAGCTTTGAGGTTGGCTCTTGACAGACGGGACATAGTGAGTAATTGGAAGACATACCCATACCCCTGGATCAATCATCACGTGATCACAACTACAATTGAGCTGTCACGAAAATTCCCAGTATTTCCCGAAATGGACGAGGTGACCCCGGCCTGTGCAGTCCTCCTTCCGTATAACCCCTGTGTTAGCCATGAGCACATTCCAACCTGGAACACGGTCTAGCAAGGAATATGTCGATCCCACTTCTATGCCCTCAAACGTTCCCAAGGTCGCTGAACTCGGCGTTACGAGTGCACCCCTCAAGAGCGCTGCCTTCTTCATTGGTGCTTACTGCAAGGAGTTTAATGGTGTGTGTGTGCATGCCAGATGACTTGTTCTTGTCTTCTGCTGAGACGTATAGTCGAACTAACAAATTATCTCATACAGAGGACTTTATGCTGTGCAAGAATGAGAATCGTGACCCGGCGCATTGTCTAAAGGAGGGACGAAGAGTCACGAGATGTGCGACCGATCTGTGAGTGCTTCACAAAGCGTGGCGGGATCGTCACGGTTATCTATTGCGATTAGGATCAACAAGATGAGGGAAAACTGCTCGCAGCAATTCGAGGCTCACTGGAACTGTCTGGAGCGGAACAACCAGGTAAAATCTGCGGCTGTGATGTTCCTCGCAGTACGCTCAAAAGCTTCCATAGGAATATTACCATTGCCGTAAGCCAGAGCGGGCTCTGAATGCTTGCGTATTTGAAAAGCTCGTATGTCCTCCCAGGTTTCACTCTTCTCCAGGCTGAGCACGTTCCATTGGCAGGGTCTTACGAAAACCATTCCCGGTTCACTAGCAGGCCAGAAACCCATTCACGAAGTGGAGAACCCGATCTTCAAGTCTACGCAGAAGTAGATCACCACCACCTTGCATCCAATCGTTTGAGGAATGGATACCTAATTCCTAAGCATAGTAATTACTGGATTCTTCCTTATGTTATTAGTACCGCAGGGTTTCTGTTATCGAATTGGATCAGCCTAAACAACCACTAACTGTGTCAAAGGAGTTCAATAATCGTAAGAGAATTTATGCCTTGTCACGATAGAGTGTCAGTGCAACTAAATCCGTGTAAATGAGCTTCTAGATAAATGTTCTTCTTTCGCATCCTCCGACTTCCTCTTCGTAGTTGCCGACTCCACAGCCTTTCCCTCCGCTATTTAACATCTTCCGCGAGTCCACAACATTCTATCTATGTTTCTAGATCTACGAATCCATATTTCAACTTGACTTTCGAAGACTGGTTGGTCTGGATCATATTTATCTGGAGGCTCCAGATGATGACCAGGGCTCAACAGGTTATTCCGACATAAGAACCCGAATGAACCTCTACTGCTTATATACCGTGATGACCCGTGTGTAGTCATCGGAAGAAATCAAAATCCATGGAAAGAAGTTAACTTCGACGCCCTGAAAGCCCGTCCCGGTGTCCCATTCATCCGGAGACGAAGCGGCGGAGGAACAGTCTATCACGTATGGTCTTGTACCTTAAGTTTCAAAGACCACTCGTAGTTTAGGCGGCTACATTCACTAGGACCTGGGAAACACCAACTTTTCAATACATCTTCCCCGGCAGTCTTTCGATCGACACGTCACCGCACGGGTCATACTTCACGCAGTGCGCTCCATGGGTATTGATGCTTGTATCAACGAACGGAATGACATCTGTATGGGAAAGGACAAGATGAGTCTTCTTGGTCTTGGGTCTCTTCTCCGACCTGACCTGTACTCACATTTCAGGATCCGCGTACAAAATCGTCAATACGCGAGCATATCATCATGGAACGATGCTCATCTCCACATGTCTGAATGACCTAGGTGATATCTTACGAGTCAACAAGGTGAAAATTGGTTTGTTCTTCCAGAAGTCGACATTGCGATTAAAATTTCGGGAAACCAGGAGACGATGATAACAAAGGGCGTCGCTTCAGTTCGCTCGCCGGTTTGTAACATCCAACAATCATATATGAACGTGAATCATGCGTCCTTTGCTGCCGCTGTTGTCAGCGAGTTCCGGAAGGAATACAAGATCAGTGAGGAAGTAAGCATTGCCATTTTCCACATCCAAAATCGACTTTTAGCTTATCTGCAGGTTGTAGAAATCGATGAGTCGGACAGTCTTTTATCAATTGACTATATCAAGAATGGAATGAATGAACTCCCGGTAGGTTCAGACGAGTTCACATATGTGCTGTCCGTGCCGTTTTGGAAACGAGTTGACTGGCTGTTCAGAGTTGGAATTGGGCATATGGTCAAACGCCTGAGTTCACATATACTGTTCATAACACATTTTCATGGGGCACAGTTGTAAGTTTTCTGGCCTCGCTCCAATTGTTCTCCTTTCGTGTTCTAATGGACGTTTCAATGCTGGTAGTCGGCCAAGATAGTCTCAAAGCACGGCCTTATACTCTCATGTACTTTGAACGTTGTTGAACCTCGTCTCTCGACCGAGGATACAGTAGGCGTGTTTCGACTTGCTAAAACCATCGAAGGGCAACGTTATGGCTTCGTCGATGACATTCTAGTGACGGCCTCCACCACAGGTGAGGCTGCATTAAATGTGTGGTCTTGGCTCAAGACTGTCATGTGCTAATAATATAACACCTTATCATGGCGAGGCCTTTGCCCATACACTGGTGCTGCGAATTCTGGAAACATCATTTACCTCAAACGCTTGTATCATCATAGCAAGACACGTTCATGGAATCTAACACTTCAACTTCGATGACGAATCCCGCAGAGCACAACCAATACGCCAATAATCTTATTATCTGATACGTTACCTACCTTTCAGGATCTATTGATGAGATTGAACTTCATGAGCCAGCCCAGAACTCATCCACATTTGAGTCCTTGCTGGGACGAAATCTAGAATTAATATAAGGGTGAAAGGAAGGAATCAGATGCATTTCTCTATCAAGTGCGTTGTGTATAGTGAACACTGTTCGTTGCAAACTGTTCAGGAATGACTGGGTTATCCTATATGAGAGAAAATCTAGTGAGCTTCTATCAACAGGTGAAGCAATATGTACAGGCGTACCGTTTGCCCTCGTTTGTGCCCAGTCAGTCGTTCATCCCGCTGCATCATCATCTCGTCCCACCTATCGATGTTGTATCGAGGGGGCTACATCAAAAAAAATATTCAGCGTATTTTATACCAGAATTAGGAAAATGAGAGGTTACCTTGCCTTGGTTTTGGAATCGTGTCGAAACATTGAGCAGTGTTCCGGCAGCTCCGAACATGGCGGTTAAGAGACCTGGGGAACAACAGAGCATTCACAACAATACCATGTCAAGATGTAAAGCATACCAAAAGGAATGAGAGCTTCCCAAGGGACCGGCATATTGTTGTGCACACTAACGAACTTAGAACTTAGAACTTAGGTCCCCCCATTATGTTTACATCCATTTCACAAAACCTTCAGAACCATCAAATTACCAAACAAAAAAACAGCAGAGGTATTTCCCTGAGGTATTTCCTGAGCACACAATGGAGGAAAATAAGAAGATACCAGATTGATTTGCGAAACGACAAATCGTTCATGCCTGGTTAGGCTCTCTGCGGAAATTGACCGTCAGATGTTCCCTGGGAACACGAGTAACAAATTAGGGAACCGCAAAACCAGTGGAACTTCTAGGTTCGATTCAATTAATCGAACACACGAAACCTGATTGGAACATTGAGTACAGCTCTGACAAAGTATTCCCCAGTTACCCCAAAGAACCCTTTTTGATTAAGAGGAGGTTCCTAGTTACACTCAGGTCTGATCGATGATCAGACTGGCTAAGGGTGAACACTACAGCTAATTAATGAGTGAGGTAGCCTTCCGGATTATTTGAAGGAGAAAGCGAAACTCAGGTTTTTGTATCGAGAATAATAAGTTGTGTTCAAGTACAAACGGTGCTAGATATAACAAGGCAAGTGAATCCTCGAGAAAGCGGAAGGGCTGAGATGTGGAGAATGAATGTGGAGGCACTGATGTGTGAACTCTACTCTTTATATATAGCACCATTTCTGCAGTACAGTATGAGTGTCATGCGGGGCAGAACACGAACAGCGAATATTGACGCTCCGGAGCTCTCACCATACGGTACTCAATTGAAATTACCGAGGAATTGCACGCCAGTGAAACATTACATGCTGGAGATACTGGAGCCAGTTGAGATCGTGCAATGCTCGATAGGCCTTTACAAAGAGATAATACATGACCCGAAGATATTGGAGTTCTAACTTGGGCAGACCAGATTCCACGCATTTGGCTCTTACCGATGACCAATCTCAGTCTATGTACGGGTTGAATGGCGGACAGATGGAATTTTGTGTGTTGGAGCTACTCTTGCGACACGATGTCTAACGGGCCCTGTGATTTGCACAGCTGTCGGTGGTGATAGCGATACGCGACGGCGTTTTGAGATTAATTCTTCACTTTCAAAGGAGGAACCGGCAGATGGTAGCTCATTCTCAGGCTCAGGAGAGTTAAGTTCCTCTGGTTTTCGGCTCGACGCATAATGTTTCGAAAGTATGGGGCGGCTCTGACTTACCAGTGGACGTTTGGTAGGTAATTTGCCACTGCGAGTCATCCTGGTGGTGCCGCGGACCATCGCATAAGAGCTGCGGACGCGTGTGTTGGTGGTAGAAGCTGGCTGCAGCACTCCCTTGCGGCCGACAAAGGTCGAAGGAGCGTCCTTGGAGATATGGGATTCGGTGGAAGGCGGGTATAACGAGGATCCTCCGTCCACTGTTGTCAGAGTGCTTATACTTGGGAGACTTAAAGGCGAGATTTCGCTCGATTGAGGAGGACTTAGTGACGTGAGGATACGGAGGGGTGCATCAGGAGTACGAAGGGTGATGTTGAATTCATCCTCCGACTCATATCCATCTGCATCACCGTATGCAGACTCATCCAATGCGCTATTATTGTCAACGTCTATGACAGATATTGCAATGTTCTGAGACTCTTCTAGCTGAACTTCATGACTTCTGATATCGTTGCTCTCGTGATCTACATGACTGGGACGACTCGAGTCGTCATGTAGCAGTGGAAACGACTGGCGAAAATCCCGTTGAGCGGGTTCTCCAGGAATAGAAGGATACGGAGAGGTCGTTGCAGGTTCAGGCATTGCAGATTTAGGCATCACAACCGCGGTCTGTGCCTGCTTGAAGAGGGGTGTGGGCGGATAAGCTGACGGAAAAGCTGGGTATTGCTGCCATTCATCCACTTGGGGTGGTCCATCAATTTGTGTGACGTCTTTTGTGGTCAATTCATCAGAAGAGGTGCCTGCTTTTTTGCCTGTAGGTTGAACCTGAGGCGTACGTCAAAAAATATACAGCTAAGGGCATGGAGCAGTTGAACACTCACTAGTGTTTTTTCCTGCTCTGACGACAGTCTAGATGCTGGTTGTTGGAACTCCGGGGCTAAGTCTGCCGTTGCTCCCATGGGCCTTGAAGTACTGACATGGTTGGTTGGGGGTCGGACTTTTACCTTGGAAGTAGAGGACACGGAGGGTGATGATGTGCCCACCTCAGTGTCCAAGCATTCTGACACTGTGCCAAATTTCCATTTCCACGATCTCAATACCCAGGCAAACGGCAAAGCAGCCAGTCCGAAAACGATGTCTCCGACAACTTGCAAGAAGTCAAGTAACTGATCGATCGTTGACGTATACGGTTTGAGGAAAGGACGAATCATATGAAGGTATATGGGTTCTGCCCCCTTCGTCGCGACATCAGTGCAGACTTGATTGATGAATTCGCGTAACTCACTCGGGCACGGGTCATGATCAAGAACAACAAAGCAAGGGACTTGAATTCGTCATAAAATGGAATGAAAAGACTGATAATTGCCTCAGCGAATCGTTCATAGATTATGAAGCAAGACTAATGCGTTAAGTCAGCACGATACCCAGTGACCTACACAATTTGTGCCTACCCAGACGATCCAGACCGCTAAGCAACCTTTCATGTCACGTTTTCGTTGCGACATAGCTCGTAAATTCGGCTTTCCTTTGTTTGAGACTGAAGGCGGAGGGAGTTTCAGAATTTTGTATGAATCATAAACATTGAAGAAAACCATTGCGAAGCGGAAAACGCGAACAAAGACTGCCATGGCGAGAAGGATGGTAAGGCTGTTCTGAGGTAGTGGGAGTGGATAGCTTGTTCGAGGTAACTGAATTTCTAGTAGCCGGGTCGTGTACACGCGTAATAAGCACGAAAACTACGGACTCTGCAGACCTGAGTCAATGATCGTAAGCCATGAGCAAAACTAGCAGTTCAATATAAATGTATTATGTAATCGTGCTGCATTTCTCACTGACTATCGCCTCCTCGCCATGCCCAGAATAAGGACTACTAGGACTAAGCAACCGCCTGAGGGCTTCGAGGACATCGAGAATGTAAGCACAAACCAATATTCTGTCTTTACTCTCAACCTGCCGCAGATTCTCGATGACTACGCAAAGAAAATGCGAGACGCAGAGAACGAATCGCATGAAGGCAAACGCAAAGCTGAATCTCTCTGGCCTATCATGCGCATTTCACATGGACGATCACGTTACATATACGAACTCTACTACAAACGCGAAGCAATATCTAGAGAGCTTTATGACTGGTTGCTGAAGGAGGGTTATGCTGACGCCAAGTAAGTGTAACGAACCTGTTTCTTTTGTCTGACATATTTCGTCCACAGCCTCATAGCTAAATGGAAGAAAGCGGGTTACGAAAAACTCTGTTGCCTCCGCTGTATACAAACAAGGGTACATCTCCTCAGATTTGCCAGCTTGCTGTGTAGTATTTGACTTTATCTGTAGGATATGAATTATCAAGGATCCACATGCATCTGTCGAGTACCCAAGGGACAGGTGAGGGAAGGAACTATCGTTGAATGTGTGCACTGTGGTGCGTAACTTGCAGAATAGGTCTTCTTGATCAATGACCACCGTCAGGTTGTCGTGGCTGTAGCTCTGATTCTTAGCGGGACAAAGGAACTCACACGGTTTGACAAATATTTATAGTAAGAACTGGATAGCTGAAGTCACTTGAGATGAGCTCCAACTTGGACTGCTCCTTCGATTTGAATGCTAGCGAGCGCAGTTAATTGGGTCAAATGCCATGATTCTAGTGGGGTCGAATGTTTATCACGCGAGAAACCAGAAATCTCAAGTACTTTCGCTCCTTGATTCAAGCACTCCCAACATCACCTCAATTTCTGCGTGTATACCCTTCCCAGTCGCGTCATGTGTTCAGAAAGAATGCTCCCTGACTGGACTGGACTAGAGCTGAGAAAAATGTTATTCTAGCAGTGCTAGGTGCCACGTGTTGCCTGTGCCCTGCACAGGCTTGCAGTAATGAACTGCTCTGGTACTGCTCTGGTTTGACGCTAGCTTAAGTCACTTCCGCTGGTGGGAATTGCTCCCCCGTCAGCTTGGTTAATATATTACCGTTCCTCAAGGGAAATGGCACTCTAAAGAGAAGAGCAGCACACATTTATTTGACCCCTATTGCACAAGCACATGTCGAGATCTACAGATTCGTAGCTATGGGCACTAGAATTCACGTGGCCACCCGATTGTCATCAATGGATGCACAGTCAGCCCCAACATATATCAAACATCAAACATGATCAAGGCCCCGCTTTCTTTCCTTACCTGGGCATGGGCCAGTTTTCCAGAGATATACTCCGATTTTCGTCCCAAATATTCTCTAGGGCTGCTGCGGAGCAGGTATGTAGCGCTCGCCGAAAAATCTCCGCCTCTAAAGTATTTATTAAAGGGCGGCATTCTCTCTGGCGACAACCCAGTCAACTATAACGCCTCAGATCCATTCCGGCTATGGGTCATCCAAGTTGGTTAGTTGCCTTCGTCTTGACAAGACTGTTTCTTAATAAATTGTTTGCAGTCATCATCTTGTTCATAACCCATGCCCTTGGACTCATCTTGGAAAGACTACGCCAACCGCGCGTTATTTCAGAGGTCATTGGCGGCATCATACTCGGTCCTACTGTCATGGGCAGAATTCCTCATTTCCAACAGAGGATATTCCCTTCTGAAAGTATTCCTTTTCTCAACCTGACCAGTACCGTTGGACTTGTTTACTATCTCTTCATCGTGGCCCTTGAACTTGATGTGCGCGTGATCAAACGAAATGCTGCAGCCTCAGCTTTAGTTTCTGCAGCGGGGTTGATTTTCCCTCTCGGCTTGGGTGCAGCCCTCGCTATTGGAATATATCATGAGTTTGTTGACCCGTCCATCAACTTCGGTTATTTTGTCCTCTTTGTGGGTGTCGCTGTCGGCATCACCGCATTCCCAGTACTATGTCGTATTTTAACTGCACTGAAACTCCTCGACACGGTCGTCGGCATTGTTACCCTATCTGCTGGCGTAGGCAATGATATCGTAGGATGGATCTTGTTAGCACTCACCATCGCCCTCCTCAATGCTTCTTCAGGTCTGACTGCGCTCTGGGTTTTGCTCTGCGCTATTGGATACATTTTTCTCCTTTTGTATCCCATACGTTGGGCCTATGTATGGTTCGTACGACGAACTGGGAGTATAGAACAGGGTCATCCGACCACTGCGACAATGACTGTCACTCTCCTCTTGGTTCTTGTTTCTGCTTTCTTTACGGATATAATTGGCATTCACGCAATCTTCGGTAAATTTCTCTCATAAGGATGGTGGCTTGTTTGTACTCAGAAATTATTCTAGGCGGCTTTTTGACGGGTCTGATCATCCCTCACGAAAATGGATTTGCAATCTCAGTTGTCGAGAGACTGGAGGATGTTGTCTCTGGTTTATTAATGCCTATAGTCCGTACGAAATCACTCCTGTGAGGTGACATCAAATTAATTTGTGTCTAGTATTTCACCCTCTCTGGCCTGCGAACAAACCTTGGCCTCCTGAACAATGGCATCACTTGGGGGTATACCATCCTCACCTGTGTTGTCTCTTTTTTCTCAAAGTTTATCGCCTGTGGAGCTGCTGCACTCATAACTGGTTTCGGTTGGCGTGAAGCTGGCGCAATTGGATCTTTAATGAGTTGTAAAGGGTAAGTTTTCCGAGCATCCACTTGAATCGGCGCTCATGGGTCATTTTATTAGATTGGTTGAGCTCATTGTGCTCAATCTTGGGTTATCTGCAGGTGTCTTGGACACTCGCACGTTCTCCATGTTTGTTGTTCATGCTTTAATAGTCACCATATTGACTACCCCCCTCGTTCTCTTTTTCTATCCCGAAAGAGTTCGTATGCACGGGGATGAGGTACGCCAAAGGAAACACGACTCTAACTCAGAGGAGTCGCGCTATGGCACCCCGTCTTCAAATGATAGCTTCAAGTCTAGGATATCCATCGTCCTGGACAAGATGGACCAGCTACCCCCTGCGATTATGCTGTCACAGCTCATCAACTTGACACAAGCTTCGCCGTCCGTTGGATCCACCGATGAGAAGGCTGATGCCCTCAGATCATCTGACTTGGTTGGTCTCTCCAAGACTTCGCCTACCCATCCCAATGCACCTATTCATATTGACGCTGTCCGTCTTATCGAATTGACTGCGCGTACATCTGCGGTTCTCAAATCTCAAGAAGCCAGTTCACTACTTCACAACGATCCCGCGGTTTCTGTCTTCCGCACTTTTGGTGCCTTAAACAAAGTTGATGTCTCAGCAAGCCTTTCCGTTGTGGATTTCGCTGAGTATCCCGATGCTGTTGCCAGGCGCGTTCAGGAGTCGGAATCACAGTTGGTCATTTTGCCCTGGTCAAGGGGCAGTGCTTCTGTTCATGAAAGCGATCCTCAGAACTCCGCACGAAACCCTTTTGATGGAATTTTCCACAAATCAAATGTGCACATACAGGACCAGACAAATTCTGTCGTCTACTCTGGGTTTGTCAGGGGAATATTCTTGAAATCTCCAAGTGATGTTGCGCTTTTTGTGGATCGTGGGCTCAGTAGCGAGCCAGGATCAACTGAGCACTATTTATTCCTTCCGTTCTTTGGAGGCCCTGATGATCGTCTTGCTCTCACGTTCCTTGTCCAGCTTTGTCGTAATCCCTTGGTCACTGCTAAGGTTATTCGCATCATGAAAACGGAGGGCTTGAAACCAACCAGTATTGCAGAAGAAGCCAAGGCGGTGGCCGCGAGAAATACTACGACAGTGGGTATATTTCAGTTTCTCTTTATCTCTACGTTAACCCGTTTTCTGCTTTAGCATGCAACGCTTACTACTGATGATACTATCTATGGAAATCAAACGACACAATTCCATCTGGCTTCTAACACTGCTGATAATATTCTATGGAATGAATATACGACGACTTCGGAAACTCGCGATGCCGCTCTAACGGTGGCTCTTTCTCGCATCAGCTTCGCAGTTGAAACTTCTGCCACCCCCCTTCGGGCAGCTGTCGACCTACTACCGACAACCTTGACCCAGAATTCCTCGAAGATGGTTACCATTTTCCTCGGTCGCTCTCGCCGAATGGCTATTGAATCGCACCAGGTAGAACTTCAACAGATAATCAATGAAGCTGGTGGATTTGTGAGTTCCTCAGTATCAAAGACTCTCGGGGACGTAGGTGCGGCGGTAGTCGCCAAGGGAATCTATGCGAATATACTCGTGATGCAGGCTGCGATTGCGAGCTCATCGTAGTCGACAGATCTTTCTGTACCAAGTGCTGCATATATTAGAATAGATCTTATTGGTGCTAATCATTGACATGTATTAGTGGCAGATACTGTATTTTCCACTTGGCTGAAAATTTATCTGAATCCTAAGGCGCCATTCATGAGTCCACTGGAGTTACCGGAATCGTATAGTTGGCCATAAGAATAGAGCTATGTAGTCTCAAGTGTACTCGACACTGAAGTGCATGCTAGAACTACAGCAATAAAAGTTAGGACAGCCCAGAGTCACAAAGAAGGACCAAGACTGATATACCTGGCATGAACGATGGCAACCCACATCCAACAGTGCCCCGAATTAAACATTAGCAACGCTGTTGAGGAGCCCTACACGGGTTGCACCGCTTATCCCGGCAGAGTCCCCAGTCTCGTTCTGAAGGACATCCATTATTCCAGATTCAGAGCTAGCGCCGGCCAAGCGACTGGTTACATCATTCTGTAGCTGCATGGGCACAAAGATAACTTTGCTATTAGAAGATTTAGCCATCTGTTGCAAAGCTTCGAGTTGTCGGATTTGCATCGCGGCAGGTGAGGCCAAAATGTCGGCAGCCTGCCTCATCAAGCGAGCAGCATCAACTTCAGCGCGGGCGGCAATGACTTTCGATTCACCGATCCTCTTTTGCTGAGCAGCGGAGGAAAGAGAGGCTGAAACTTCGGCGCTAAAGATAATATCTTTGATGAGAATGCCTTCAATCGAAACACCCCATTTGTCAGCGATGTCACCGACAACTTCGGCGATCTCATAGGCAATAGCCTCACGCTCAGTGACTACGCTTTGAACCGCGCGAGCACCCACGACATGCCGGAGAGTAGTCTGTGCTCGCTCGACGAGTGCCTGACGAAGATCAGAGATGCCGAACGCAGCACGGTAAGGGTTGGTGATTTGGAAATAGATGACGGAGTCGCTATAAGCAAGTTTGAGACGAGTCAACTCGGGTTATAGTTGGGGAACACTCACATCTCGACGTTCACATTATCCCTAGTGCTAGATGGGGAATTGAGCATCCAACATAACAGGGGTATCTGTGTTAGACATACATGACCGTTTGCTTTCCTATGGGACTTATCTGGATCTTGACATCCACTATTTTGAGAGACTCAGTGCAGACATTGACTTGAACTAGGCCGGGATCGACGGATTTGTAGAACTGGCCAAAACGCGAGACCAAACCGACAGATCCTAAAAGTAGCATGAGAAACTGCCAGAGTCACGAGAACATTAGCTATGCCTTGATAGACTTCACGGAATGGATTGGGACATGGGCAGCACGGGATAGCTCCGAAAAGGCCAAGGAAAGTTCCTAGGCCTTGAAGGAGCGAACCATATACACCATGAACGACCTCACCTGTGCCCAAGTTTTGGGCATAAGAGGGCTGAATAATGGGTTAGTAGGATCTTACTTTAAGAAAAGCTGAGCTGAAGGCAACCTGCATCTCGCTACGCTTCAACGGCTGAACTGTGATCAAATGGTCTCTGCCTCCTGGAGCCCTTGCTTGTCCGACAGAACGATGCTCCTCTGTGACTGGATTGTAAGGCTCAACATTGAGGGGCAGTCATGTCAAGAGAGCTGATTAGTACTTTACCTCCTGGTGAAAGGTGATCAACGACATCACCGGTTTCAGATATAGAGGGAGCTGGAGAGAGGCGAGTTTTGCCGTTGTGAACAATAGTAGACATTGCAGAGATGGGGGAGGGGACAGTCTGGGGTTTTAAATATGAAAGATCCACCTGATCGCCTCACAGCCTCACTACATACTTGGATATTGTTACTACACTGATTAAGGGCCCCTGAGTTGGCTCCTCACATGACTCAATTCGAAATTCTATTTCAAAAAAGCATGCGGCCTGGAATTCAAGTGAGAATCCTGTGCTGAGTGTCCCTTGCTAGATAGAGTAGGACTGGTCTCCCGTCACCTGTGCCAAGCCAAATTGCTGTTCCGTACTGCACAATACCGCCTCATGTCCACACGATGTTGGCTGCTCAAGGCCGAGCCCGATTCACGTTTAGTCAAAGGCAAAGACGTCAAAGTAACTAATGTTTGGTTTCTTCTTCTGGACCATTTCTCATCCGGAACCAGTTCAGCGTGGACGATTTCGAGCGCGTCAAGACGTCATCCTGGGAAGGGGTTCGCAATTATGAAGCGAGGAACCTGATGAAAGAGATGCAAGTTGGGGAAAAGGGGAGAACACCGAATATGGGTGACTCGTTCCGAGTACTCATGCATTTCTTACTTGCAGGCAGTGTTTTATCATTCTAACTGTAGAAACCCGGGTGAGCGTCCGTGTGGGTGTGGGTAAGGGACAGATATCCTTGATTAACCATCCCTTTCCCAGGAATTGCTGCCTTTGCAGAGGTGCGTGACTCATATTGGTTTTCTGTTATATTGCGTTTCATCCATCTCTTAGGTGGCTAAAGCGGCATATGTGGATTGTGAGTTATGAATTTCCTATCTGTTCTTGCAGCAATTGTTGAGCTGTAGCTGTTAGACACTGCCTGGGATTCGTGAGTGGAGTGAAAGCATTCTCGATCACAAGACATCCTGAATATTAGTACCCGTGTCAAGGTCACACCCATACTATGATCCTGTGAGCAGAGGCATCATCCTCTGAACACTTGATTATCTGTCAGGTCTGACTTGTGTACTAGAAATCAGATAAGGATAAACCAAAATGGTACATGGTGGACTTGAAGTTTATTGCACGAGCAAAGCACTTCATTCCTTTGGCGCTCCTTCGCCATATTGCGGCTGCGGCAACCGATGGCCTTCCCGAGGAGATCAAATATATTGGGGAGGATGGTGTGAGGGCTATCAAATGTGAATGCATCGCCATATATGACTGCAGTTGATTGATACCTGTGCAGGTATGGATCTTGTTACCCGAGGTCGGCTCAGCGTGCAAAGAGTAGAGGCAAAGGCATGGGACGCGATCTCTCTGCTTGCTGAGAATGGTGGATGGGATTGTATCAATTTCAAGCCTGGAAAAAACTTCACGAAGGCTGATTCAACAACGAAGACGACTAAATCTTCAAGGGTTAGCAAGAAGAGGAAAACTCATGTAGAAGAGAATTTTAGTGACCACGGCGAGGGCAAACTTATTGAAGAAGTGACCAATGAGACTACAAGAACAGTATCGCATAAGAGAAGAGTTCCAGCAGGAAACGACTCTATGCATAACGATACAACAACGCGCCGTTCTCGTCGGCGTAAAATCTCCAGCTGATCCATCACTGTAGTCATGTAGTTACCTGTAGTGCTTTCTTAAGTTCTCTTATTGTTACTATATGCTGTGATGCTATGACTACTATGGACTGTAGACTTGTAATCCAAATGGGTATTTATAAATAAATAACATTACTCCCCTTCTAATTGCTGTATGACCTCCCTGATAAATGAACTGTTGGCATCCTAGAGGCTTTGGGGTGTGATTGATGAAACTTATAACAACTTCTTGCTCCTCTTAGCACTTCTCTTCTGTCTTTCCAGGTTGACTTCATACCTATTAGAATATGTACTAGTTACTTGAATTGGACTATGTTAAGTATTAATTCAAGTGAGCTCATCTCAGTCCAACACTAGAGACTGAGGTTTGTTGCTCTGTGTCAGGTGCTTTGTATATAAGGTAGACAATCCTGTACAGAGTTCTCTATTGAGTTCTCTTGTGTTAACTCAATACAAGGTTCACTCTTTTGACCAACTCTAAGGTCTTAAGTTTGTAAC
>Ga0157368_1000731_pt1 | contig 15054 bp, 14 predicted proteins | sample AttbisABBM3_FD_113146 | JGI IMG/M metagenome (GOLD analysis project Ga0157368, IMG submission 113146) | Fungus gardens microbial communities from leaf cutter ant in Botucatu, State of São Paulo, Brazil - Atta bisphaerica ABBM3 | ecosystem: Host-associated > Fungi > Mycelium > Unclassified ...
CTCGTCAGCCTGGGCACTGGTCGAGGGGGCGGCCTGGGATTGGTGGCTGCGGGCGGCGGCCTCTGCCTGCGCAGCCGCGCGCTGGGCGAGCAGGCGTTCGAGGCGGTTGCGGTTGCGCAGGGCTACGGCCAGGTCCGGACGCAGGACCAGGGCGGCGTTGTAGGCATGCAGGGCGTCCTCGTAGCGCCCGGCCATGGCCAGGGCGTTACCGCGATTGTAGTGGCCGTCCGCGGAAGGGTCGCGGGCGAAGGCGGCCGCAGCACCGGCATAGTCGCCACTGCGATAGAGCGCCACCCCGCGCCAGCGATCATCGGTGAAGCGCTCGGCCGCCACCGCGGGTTGGTTGTCTTCCAGCAGTTGCATGCCCTGTTGGTCGCGTCTCAGCCAGAGGTCGTCCCAGCCGCCGGCCTGCGCCGGTGGCGGCGTCAGCAGCAGACAGAACGGCAGGCACAGCAACCAACCACGCCGCGCGCCGCAGGCGACCAGCATCAGCAACGGCAGGAGCAGCAGGTAGCCCTGGTCGCGCCAGCCCGAGGAGCCCTCGCCGTCGTTGAGCTTGACCTCGTCCGGGCGCTCCAGCAGGCCGAGACGGCGCAGGTCGCTGTCGTCGCGTTGCAGGCGCTGGTAGCGTCCACCCAGGTCGCGCGCCAGGCTCTGCAATGGCCCTTCCGCCAACCGGGCAATGCGGATGCCACCCGCCGCGTCGCTAAGGTAGTTACCTGTCTCGGTCGCCACCGGGGCGCCTTGCAAGGTGCCCAGTCCGAGGATCGCCAGCTGGCGCAGATGGCCCTGCAACAGGCGCTCGATGCCCTGGCGTTCGCGGTCGTCCAGGCTGCTGGTGATGAGCAGCAGGCGGGCGCTCGGGCTCGGCGCCGGCCCGAGCAATTCCAGCGCCTGGGCGACTCCCAGGTCGGCACGCTGACCGGGCACCGGCATGATCGAGGGGCGCAGGGCCGTCAGCAGGTTGTCGATGGTCGGCAAGTCGTCGGTCAGCGGCACCAGGGTGTGGGCGCTGCCGGCATAGACGACGATGGCGGTCTCGCCATCCTGCCGCGCCTTGAGCAGGTCCTGCAGCTTGCGTTGCACGGCCAGCAGACGATTGGGGCTGACATCGTTGGCGAGCAGGTCCGGCGTCAGCGCCAGGACCACCACCAGGGGGTCGTTGCGGCGGAAACTCAGTTGCTCGCCCTGCTGCCAACTGGGCCCGGCCAGCGCCAGGCAGGCCAGCAGGCCCGCGGCGCCGAGCAGGATCAAGCCGAGCGGCGAGCGCTGGCGGTCGCCATCGCTGAGCAGCCAGGGATGCAGGGCGGGCGGCAACAGGGCCTGCCAATTGCCATGCCGATGGCGGCGCTGGCGCAGCGCCCAGATCACCAGGGCGACCGGTACCAGGGCCAACAACCAGCCGGGCCTTAGGAACAGCGGCAGCCAGCCGCTCATGGGCGTCTTCCCAGGCGGTGCCAGCGTTCGGGCAGCGGCAGCCGAGTAAGGGCCATGATCAGACTGAGCAGCAGTGCCAGGGCCAAGGGCCAGGGATAGAGTTCTTTGGTGGGGCGGGCCTGGTCAGGCTGCTGGCGGATGGGCTCAAGGCGGTCGAGCTGGCGGGATACCGCCGCGAGCTCCTCGCTGGATCTCACCCGGAAGTAGGCACCGTGGGTGACGTCGGCGAGGTGACGCAGCATGGGCTCGTCGAGATCGCTCGGCGTGGTCCCGGCGGCGAGGGGATCCGGCTCGGCGCCGATCCCCAGGGTATAGACCCGCACCCGTTCGCTCGCCGCCAGGGCGGCCGCCACCGCTGGCGTCACCACCCCACTGTTGCTGGCGCCGTCGGTGACCAGGATCAGGGTGCGGCTGTTGTCGGGTCGCTTGCGCAGGTGCTTGACCGCCAGGCCCACGGCATCGCCCACCGCCGTGTTGCGTCCCGCCACCCCGATCTGGGCCTCTTCCAGCAGGGTATGCACGGTGCGCCGGTCGGCCGTGAGGGGCGCCTGCAGATAGGCCTGGGAACCGAACAGGATCAGGCCGACCCGGTCGCCCTGGCGGCTGTCGATGAAGCGACCGAGCAATTGCTTGACCAGATTCAGGCGGCTGATGTTTTCTTCGCCCAGTTGCATGTCCGGGGTGTCCATCGAGCCGGATACGTCCACCGCCAGCAGCAGGTCACGTCCGCTCACGTCCAGCGGTTGGGGTGGTCCGACCCATTGCGGTCGGGCCGCCGCCGCCAGGATCAGCAGCCAACCCAGCAGATAAGGCAGCAGCCGGCGGGCGCCGGTGAGGCTGCCGGGGTGGGCGGCGCGACCACCGAGGTGGGCGAGTTCGCCGAGGAATTCCACCCGCAAGGCCGCCTGGCCGCTGTCCGCCGCGGGCAGCAGCGCGCGCAACAGCCAGGGCAGCGGCGCCAGCAGCCAGAGCCAGGGCCAGGCGAATTCAAACATGCTTGCGGATCCAGGTGGCGACCGCATCCTGCAGGCCGTCGATGGTGCGGTCTTCGAGGCGCAGGTCCGGTCGGTAGCCACCGTCCACCAGGATCATGTAGCGCGTCAGGCCCGCCGCCGGGCAGCGGGAGTCGAGAAAGGCCAGCCAGTCGCGCCCACTCAAGGTCTGGCTGATCTGGTCCGGATAGCTGGCGCGGCAGAGCCGCTTGAGCAGGGCATTGAGCGCTTGCAGCCAGGGGCCGGCCGGGGCGCCATAGGGGCGGGGCAGGCGGCTCAGCTCGGCCAGCGCGGTGCTGCGCAGGTCTTCCTCGCTGCTTTCCTCGACGACCGGCGCGGCAATTAGCGGGCGCCGGCCGTGGCGATGGCGCAGGAACACGCCCAGCGCCAGGACCACCAGTGCCAGTAGCCACCAGCCCGGCGCGGGTGGCCAGAAGGCCACCTCGGGCGGTAGGCGCAACGGCTCCAGAGTGGGTGCGCCGGGGGTCACGAGGCGTACCCCGGACGATGCTGGCGCAATAGATGGCGCAGTTGTTCGATCAGGTCGTCGGCGGTGGACAGCGGCAACAGCGGAATGCCCAGGCGCAGGCTGAGTTCCGTCCAGCGCTCGCGGCGTTGCGCGGCCTGTTCGGCATAGCCCTGGCGGACATCGGCGCGGTCGGTATCCAGTTCGAGCTCGGCCTGGCCACTGGTGAAGCGCAGCAGACCGGCCTGGGGTAGGGCGTGATCGAGCGGATCGGACAGCGGTAGCAGGACCAGATCGCTATGCCGCGAGAGTAGGGTGAGATGCTGCTCGGTCGCTATGTCCAGGCTGCGTTCGTCACAGATCACCAAGGCCAGGCTGCCCGGCCGCAGCACCTCGCGGGCGCGGCGCAACACCTGGTTGAAACTGATGCGTGGCACCTTGGCCAGCGCCGGGTCCAGCAATGCTCGATTGGCGTTGACCAGGTGGTCGAAGAAGCGCAGCAGATTCTGCTTGCTGCGGCGCGGGCGCACCTCGTGCAGCCGTTCGCCGCCAAAGATCATGCCGCCGATACGGTCGTTGTGCTCCAGCACGGCCCAACCGATCAGCGCCGCCAGGCGCCCGGCCAATACCGACTTGAATTGCTGGCCGGTGCCGAAGAAGGTGCGCGGACTCTGCTCCAGCAGCAGATAGACCGGGCGTTCACGTTCTTCGTGGAACAGCTTGGTATGGGGTTCGCGGGTGCGGGCGGTGACGCGCCAGTCGATCGCCCGCACATCGTCGCCGGGCTGGTAGGCGCGCACCTGGTCGAAATCCACCCCCCGGCCGCGCAGGCGCGAGTGATGCAGGCCGATCAACGGGCTGCGCCGGCCGGCGGCGGAAAACAGCTGCACCTCGACCACCCGGTGGCGCATCTCGATGAGCTCGGCCAGGCCTAGGGTCACACCGCTGCGCTCGGGCATCTCAGGCTACGGCCACCAGATCGAGGATGCGCTGCACCACCCGGTCGTGGTCGATGCCGGCGGCTTCCGCCTCGAAGGACAGGATGATGCGATGGCGGAGCACATCGAACACCACGGCCTGGATATCCTCCGGGCTGACGAAATCCCGTCCTGCCAGCCAGGCATGGGCTCGGGCGCAGCGATCCAGGGCAATGGAGCCGCGCGGGCTGGCGCCATAGGTGATCCAGTGCGCCAGGTCCTGGTCGAAGCGCCCCGGGGTGCGGGTCGCCATGATCAGCTGGATCAGGTATTCCTCCACGGCATCGGCCATGTACAGACCCAGCACCTCGCGTCGCGCGGCGGCGATGTCTGCCTGGCTGACCCGCTCGGTTGGCAGGGTCTCGCCGTTCAGGGCTTCGCCGCGGGCCTGGGCCAGGATGCGCCGCTCCACCGTGGCATCCGGATAGCCGATCTTGACGTGCATCAGGAAACGGTCGAGCTGGGCCTCGGGCAGGGGATAGGTGCCCTCCTGCTCGATGGGGTTCTGGGTGGCCATCACTAGAAACAGCTCGGGCAGGGCATAGGAGGTGCGTCCGATGCTCACCTGGCGTTCGGCCATGGCCTCCAGCAAGGCGGACTGCACCTTGGCCGGCGCCCGGTTGATCTCGTCGGCCAGGACCAGGTTGTGGAAGATCGGACCCTGCTGAAAGGAAAAGCTCGCGGTATCGGGTCGATAGATCTCGGTCCCGGTGATGTCGGCGGGCAGCAGGTCGGGGGTGAACTGGATGCGATGGAAGTCCGCCTCCAGGCCTTCCGCCAGGTCCTTGATGGCCTTGGTCTTGGCCAGTCCCGGTGCGCCTTCCACCAGCAGGTGTCCATCTGCCAACACTGCGATGAGCAGCCGCTCCACCAGGGTTTCCTGGCCGAGAATCTGGCTGGTCAGGTAGGTGCGAAGCACCTGCAGAGCGTCACGGTGAGCCATGGGGCATCCTGAATACGGCGCTGGAGCGGTGAAAGGTGCTGGATTTTACTGCAAGCGATGGCTGCCGCCCATGCCTGTGCCGAGGTCGTCTCCAGGCAATCCCTTGACGAAAATTTGACGACACCTGAGTCAGGTTGGGCGATTGCTGGCGCGGCCCAGGTCTCGCTGCGCCAAATGAAGAGGCTTCGGAGCTGGCGCAACGAAGCTGGGCGGTTAAACTCCTCCGCCTGTCGGCTGCGCGTGAGACCTGCTCGCCGTCGTTGCCGAGCGGCTAGTCGCCGCGAATCCCCGCCCCTTTGACCAGGTGTTTTCATGTCGCAAACGGAAGTCCCCCAATTCTCGCGCGCCCCTGGCGTCCGGCCCGTGCCGACGCTGGGCAGCCACCTCAGCTTCGTGCTGGGTTGCGCCTTGGCGCTGATGATCATGTTCACCCTGCTGCGCCTGGCGCTGCTGGGCTACAACACCGACCTGATCGGCAATTCGCCCTTCGCCACCTTTGCCGAAGCCTTCTTCAACGGTGCCCGCTTCGACCTGCGCCTGGTGGTCTATATCTGCGTGCCCTCGCTGCTCTGCCTATTAAGCGCCAGAGCCATGGCCGCGCGCCGGCTGCAGGCCGGCTGGTTCACCCTGGCCGCCAGCCTCTGCCTGCTGCTAGGCGTTGGCGAGCTGAACTTCTACCGGGAATTCCACCAGCGCCTGAACAGCCTGGTGTTCCAATACATGCAGGAAGACCTGCACACCGTCACCAGCATGATCTGGAACGGCTTCCCGGTGGTGCGCCTGCTCCTGGCCTGGGCCGTGGCGACGCTGCTGCTGGGCCTGGTGTTCTTTGGCATCGAGCGGGCCACCCGCCGCTATGCCGCGCCGCGGCCGGGCGCCTGGTATCGCCAGGGAGCGGTGTTCATGCTCTGCCTGGTGGTGGCCGTGATCGCCGCCCGCGGCACCCTGAGATCCGGTCCGCCGCTGCGCTGGGGCGACGCTTATACCACCGATTCGATGTTTGCCAACCACCTCGGTCTGAACGGCACCCTGACCTTGATCAATGCCGCCGAGAACAGCTTCTCCGACCATCGCGACAACAGCTGGAAGGCGACCATGCCGGCCGCCGACGCCCTGGCCGTCACCCGGCAGATGCTGCTGACCTCGCGTGATGAGCTGATCGACGCCGACAAGGCCGCCATCCGCCGGATCTACACCCCGCCCGCCGAAGGCAAATTGCCCCAGGTACGCAACGTGGTGGTGATCCTCATGGAAAGCATGGCCGGGCGCTATATCGGCGCCCTCGGCAACCAGGACGGCATCACCCCGAACTTCGATGCCCTGGCCAAGCAGGGCACCCTGTTCACCCGCTTCTTCTCCAACGGCACCCATACCCACCAGGGTATGTTCGCCACCATGGCCTGCTTCCCCAACCTGCCGGCCTTCGAATACCTGATGCGCATGCCCGAGGGCGCCCACCAGTTCTCCGGCCTGCCGCAACTGCTCAGTACCCGTGGCTTCGACGACGTCTACGTCTACAACGGCAACTTCCAGTGGGACAACCAGTCCGGCTTCTTCAGCAACCAGGGCATGAACCGCTTCGTTGGCCGTGAAGACTTCGTCAACCCGGTGTTCATGGATCCGACCTGGGGTGTCTCCGACCAGGACATGTTCGACCGCTCGGTGCAGGAGCTGGACAAGCTGGCCAAGGCGCCGGACGGCAAGCCCTTCTATGCGCTGCTGCAGACGCTGTCCAACCACACCCCCTATGCGCTGCCCAAGGATCTGCCGGTCACCCCGGTCACCGGTCATGGCTCGCTCGACGAACACCTCACCGCCATGCGCTACGCCGACTGGTCGCTGGGCCAGTTCTTCGCCAAGGTCAAGAACGAGCCCTGGTACAAGGACACCCTGTTCGTCATCGTGGGCGACCACGGCTTCGGCAACAACGAGCAGATCACCGAGATGGACCTGTCGCGCTTCAACGTGCCGCTGCTGCTGATCGGTCCGGGGGTGCAGGAAACCTTCGGCGCCCGCCGCGACACCGTCGGCAGCCAGATCGACGTGGTGCCCACCGTCCTGGCGCGCTTCGGCCAGCCGACCCAGCACCAGTGCTGGGGCCGCGACCTGCTCGGGCTGCCGCAGGGCGACCAGGGTGTCGCCGTGATCAAGCCGTCCGGCAGCGACCAGACCGTCGCCCTGGTGAACGGCGATCGCATCCTGGTCAAGCCGCGCGATCGCGATGCCGTGCTCTATCGCTACCACCTGGGTACCCAGGCCGGCGGCGAAGTGCTCAAGGGTGACCCCGGCGCGCCCGAGCTGCAGAAGCGCCTGGAAGCCTTCATCCAGACCGCGACCGCCAGCCTGTTGGGCAACACCACTGGCATGACTGACAGCAAGGCCGCCGAGGCTCAGCGCCAGTAACGCCCGTCCCTGACGCTCGCCCAAAAAGAAAGGCCGCCCCGAGGGCGGCCTTTCTCATTACTGGAGGGATCAGGCGGCGATGACGACGTCTTCGGCCTGCAGTCCCTTGTCGCGCTGGATCACCGAGAATTCCACGCGCTGGCCTTCCATCAGCACCCGGTGGCCTTCACCGCGGATCGCCCGGAAATGCACGAAGATGTCGTCGCCGGTATCGCGGGAGATGAAGCCGAAGCCTTTGGAGGTGTTGAACCACTTCACCGTGCCACGTTCGCGGTCATCGGCCAGCGGGCGTGCCGGCGCCGCGGCAGCGGCAGGGCGCGTGACCGGGCGTGGGCGAGCCTCTGTCTCGACGGCAGGAGCGCTGCCGACCGGTGCGCGAAACTTCTCCGGCAGGCTGGCCAGGGCGGCGACCAGGGTCATGCCCAGGGGCAGCAATTCGGCGGGCAGGCCACCGATGTGGGAGAGCGGTGCGAGCAGGATGAAGGTTTGCGCCACGACGGCGAGCACCAGCAGGGCGCTGGCGAATTTCTGGGCGCCGCTGCTGCGGCTACGGGAGAAGGGCGTGAAAAGGAGGGTGGCAAGACCCAGCAGGGCCAGATGGATGGACTCGGGTTGATCGAAGGAAGAGGTATCGGACTGTAGTCCGGGAATAGCCGATAACAAGAGCGCAGCAGCGCCCACCACGACATGGACAGTAGATAACGTGTTCAATGTGAAATCACCTTGGGGTCAAGAACGCGGGTCTGCCGAAACTGCCGTGGCGATGCACGGCAGCGGCGTGACCCGGCGCAGAACGCGCGTCCTTATTAAACCGAAAAGGTGAGGACTGCTCAATCGTGGCACTGTCGCAGACCCTGGTCCGCGACAGTGCGGCAACTCAGGCGGCGAGCAGGCTGCGCAGCATCCAGGCGGTCTTCTCGTGGGTCTGCATGCGCTGGGTCAGCAGATCGGCGGTGGGCTCGTCGCTGACCTTGTCCAGCAGCGGGAAGATACCGCGCGCGGTACGCACCACGGCTTCCTGGCCCTGCACCAGCAGGCGGATCATCTCCTGGGCGTCCGGTATCCCTTCCTCCTCCTTGATGCTCGACAGGCGCGCATAGGCGGCATAGGTGCCTGGCGCCGGGAAGCCCAGGGCGCGGATACGCTCGGCGATGTCGTCCACGGCCACCGCCAGCTCGGTGTACTGGGTCTCGAACATGAGGTGCAGGGTATTGAACATCGGCCCGGTCACGTTCCAGTGGAAGTTGTGGGTCTTCAGATAAAGGGTGTAGGTGTCGGCCAGGAGGCGCGACAGGCCCTCGGCGATCTCGGCACGATCCTGTTCGGCGATTCCGATGTTGATTTCCATTCTTGTGGCTCCTGTGCGGTGGGTTTTGAAAGGTTCCGAGGCTATCACAGAACCGCTGGCCGTTTAGCCAGTGGTTCTGTCGCTAGAGGGACCGTGATGTTCGATACAATGATACGGAATGATATAGAATCCCCCGTTCTGTCGAGCGCCCGGTCTTGCCGGTCCGGTGCCTCCACGCATTCAGCCTGTTCTAGAGAAGCGAAAACACGACCATGATGCGCAGCCACTATTGCGGCCAGTTGAACGAGAGCCTGGACGGCCAGGAAATCACCCTTTGCGGTTGGGTCCACCGCCGCCGTGACCACGGCGGGGTCATCTTCCTCGACATCCGCGATCGCGAAGGCCTGGCCCAGGTGGTGTTCGATCCGGATCGTGCCGAGACCTTCGCCAAGGCCGATCGTGTGCGCAGCGAATACGTGGTCAAGCTCACCGGCAAGGTGCGCCTGCGTCCCGAGGGTGCGCGCAATGCCAACATGGCGTCCGGTGCCATCGAGGTGTTGGGCTACGAGCTGGACGTGCTCAACGAAGCGGAGACCCCACCGTTCCCGCTCAACGAGTACACCGATGTCGGAGAAGAGACCCGCCTGCGCTATCGCTTCATCGACCTGCGTCGTCCGGAGATGGCCGAGAAGCTCAAGCTGCGTTCGCGCATCACCTCCAGCATCCGCCGCTACCTGGACGAAAACGGTTTCCTCGACGTGGAAACCCCGATCCTGACCCGCGCCACCCCCGAGGGTGCCCGCGACTACCTGGTGCCCAGTCGCACCCATCCCGGCAGCTTCTTCGCCCTTCCGCAGTCGCCCCAGCTGTTCAAGCAACTGCTGATGGTGGCCGGCTTCGACCGCTACTACCAGATCGCCAAGTGTTTCCGTGACGAAGACCTGCGCGCCGACCGCCAGCCGGAATTCACCCAGATCGACATCGAGACCAGCTTCCTCGATGAACAAGACATCATGGACATCACCGAGACCATGGTGCGCAACCTGTTCAAGGAAGTGCTGGACGTCGAGTTCGGTACGCTTCCGCACATGACGCTGGCCGAGGCCATGCGTCGCTTCGGTTCCGACAAGCCGGACCTGCGCATCCCGCTGGAACTGGTGGACGTGGAAGACCAGCTCAAGGACGTGGACTTCAAGGTCTTCGCCGGTCCGGCCAACGATCCCAAGTGCCGCGTCGCCGCGCTGCGGGTGCCGGGCGGGGCGAGCATGCCGCGCAAGCAGATCGACGACTACACCAAGTTCGTTGGCATCTACGGCGCCAAGGGCCTGGCCTACATCAAGGTCAACGAGCGCGCCGCGGGCGTCGAAGGGCTGCAGTCGCCGATCGTCAAGAACATCCCGCTGGACAACATCAACGTCATCCTCGACCGCGTCGGGGCGGTCGACGGTGACATCGTGTTCTTTGGTGCGGACAAGGCCAAGATCGTCTCCGAGGCCCTGGGTGCGCTGCGCATCAAGCTCGGTCATGATCTGAGCCTGCTGACCTGCGAGTGGGCCCCGCTGTGGGTAGTCGACTTCCCGATGTTCGAGGAGAACGACGAAGGCAGCCTGACCGCCATGCACCATCCCTTCACCTCGCCCAAGTGCAGCCCGGACGAGCTCAAGGCCAATCCTGGTGCGGCGCTGTCGCGCGCCTACGACATGGTGCTCAACGGCACCGAGCTGGGCGGTGGCTCCATCCGTATCCACGACAAGAAGATGCAGCAAGCCGTCTTCGAGGTGCTGGGCATCAGCGAGGCAGAGCAGGAAGAGAAATTCGGCTTCCTGCTGGATGCCCTTAAATTCGGTGCCCCGCCCCATGGTGGTCTGGCCTTTGGCCTGGATCGCCTGGTGATGCTGATGACCGGCGCCTCCTCGATCCGCGAAGTCATCGCCTTCCCGAAGACCCAGAGCGCCGCCGACGTCATGACCCAGGCGCCCGGCGCGGTCGACGCCAAGGCCCTGCGCGAACTGCACATTCGCCTGCGCGAGCAGCCCAAGGCGGAATAAGCCCTACCGGAGGAAGGCGACCCCGGGCGGGTACCTTCCGTTTCCTTCGTTTCACTGCGCCGCGGCCTTTGCCGCTGGTGCAGTCTTCGTCAAGACAGTGGAGTAGCTCATGGCCGGTCATTCCAAATGGGCCAATATCAAGCACCGCAAAGAGCGTCAGGACGCCAAGAAAGGCAAGATCTTCACCAAGATCATCCGTGAATTGACCGTGGCCGCGCGCCAGGGTGGCGGCGTCCCGGCCGACAACCCCCGCCTGCGCCTGGCGGTGGACAAGGCGCTCACCGCCAACATGACCCGCGACACCATCGACCGGGCCATCGCCCGCGGCGTGGGCGCCGGCGAAGGCGAGAACGTCGAGGAACTGACCTATGAAGGCTACGCCCCAAGCGGTGTAGCCATCATCGTCGAAGCCATGACCGACAACCGCAACCGTACCGCGGCCGAAGTCCGCCACGCCTTCAACAAGTGCGGCGGCAACCTGGGTACCGATGGCTCCGTCGCCTACCTGTTCGAGCGCAAGGGCCAGATCAGCTATGCGCCCGGCCTGGACGAGGACGCCCTGATGGAAGCCGCCTTGGAAGCGGGTGCCGACGACGTGGTGGCCAACGACGATGGCTCCATCGACGTCTTCACTAGCTTCGCCGACTTCATCGCCGTCAACGAAGCCCTGACCGCCGCTGGCTACAAGGCAGACGAGGCCGAGGTGACCATGATCCCCTCGACCTCCGCGACCCTGGATCTGGACACCGCGCAAAAGGTGCTCAAGCTGATCGACATGCTCGAGGACCTGGACGACGTGCAGAACGTCTACTCCAACGCCGACATCCCCGATGACGTCATGGCGCAGCTCGGCTGATGTCCCTCTACGAGCGCCTGCCGCCGGATGCCGCCGGTACCCTGGTCCTGGGGATCGACCCGGGGTCGCGGCTGACCGGCTTCGGCGTGGTGCGCGACACCGGGCGGGGCTGCGAGTACGTGGCCTCCGGTTGCATCCGCACCGGTAACGGTCCGCTGCCGGAACGGCTGCAGATCGTCTACCGCGGCGTGCGCGACGTCATCGCCCAGTATGGGCCGGTTACCATGGGCATCGAGCAGGTGTTCATGGCGCGCAACGCCGACTCGGCGCTCAAGCTGGGCCAGGCCCGCGGTGCGGCCATCGTCGCTGGTGCCGAAGGTGGCCTGGAGATCTGCGAATACACCGCGAGCCAAGTCAAGCAGGCCGTGGTCGGCAGCGGTGGGGCGGACAAGCAGCAGGTGATGCTGATGGTCATGCACCTGCTGCGGCTGACCGAGAAGCCGCAGGTCGACGCCTCCGACGCCCTGGCCATCGCCCTGTGCCATGCCCACACCCGGCAAAGCCTGGTGCCCCATGGTCTGCTCGCGACCCGCCGGCGCGGCGGTCGTCTGCGCCTCTAGTCTCATCCGCCCAAACATCTCGCTTCAACGGTAGGAAGGTATCCCTGTGATCGGTCGTCTACGTGGCACCCTGGCGGACAAGCAGCCGCCCCATCTCCTGCTCGACGTGGGCGGAGTCGGCTACGAGGTCGAGGTGCCCATGACGACCCTTTATCGGCTGCCGGCCCAGGGCGAGGTCGTCACATTGCATACCCACCTCGTGGTACGGGAAGATGCGCACCTGCTGTACGGGTTCGGGGAAAAACGCGAGCGTGAGCTGTTTCGCGAGCTGATCCGACTCAATGGTGTCGGCCCCAAGTTGGCCCTGGCGTTGATGTCCAGTCTCGAGGTGGATGAATTGGTTCGCTGTGTTCAGGCCCAGGACACCTCCGTCCTGGTCAAGGTGCCGGGAGTGGGCAAGAAGACCGCCGAGCGCCTGCTGGTCGAGCTCAAGGACAGATTCAAGGCCTGGGAAAACCTGCCCACCATTGCGCCCCTGGTCCTGCCGAACCAAGCGCCGGTCGTCGCTAGTGCCGAAGCCGATGCGGTGAGCGCCCTGGTCGCCCTGGGGTTCAAGCCGCAGGAAGCCAGTCGCGCCGTCGCTGCCGTGGAAGGGGAAGACCTTTCCAGCGAGGAACTCATCCGTCGCGCCCTGAAGGGCATGGTCTGATTCCATGATAGAAACCGATCGTCTCATCTCGGGCACTGGCCGCGACCGTGAAGAATTCCAGGATCGCGCCATCCGTCCGGTGCGCCTGGCGGACTACATCGGCCAGCCCGTGGTGCGCGACCAGATGGGGCTGTTCATCCAGGCCGCGAGGGGCAGGGGAGAGGCGCTCGACCATACCCTGATCTTCGGTCCGCCCGGTCTGGGCAAGACTACCCTGGCCAATATCATCGCCCAGGAAATGCAGGTTTCCCTCAAGAGCACCTCCGGTCCTGTCTTGGAGCGCCCGGGCGATCTCGCCGCGCTGCTCACCAACCTGGAAGCGGGCGACGTGCTCTTCATCGACGAGATCCATCGGCTGTCGCCCATCGTCGAGGAGGTGCTCTATCCGGCGATGGAAGACTACCAACTCGACATCATGATCGGCGAAGGCCCGGCGGCGCGTTCCATCAAGCTCGACCTGCCACCCTTCACCCTGGTGGGGGCCACCACCCGCGCCGGCATGCTGACCAATCCGCTACGCGACCGTTTCGGTATCGTCCAGCGCCTGGAGTTCTACGGCACCGCGGACCTGGCCACCATCGTCACCCGTTCCGCGGGGATCCTGGGCCTGGCCATCGAAGCCGAAGGGGCCCTGGAGATCGCCCGCCGGGCACGGGGTACGCCACGGATCGCCAATCGCCTGCTGCGCCGGGTAAGGGATTTCGCCGAGGTCCGTGGGCAAGGCCACATCAGCCATGACATCGCCAGTCGCGCCCTGGACCTGCTGGACGTCGACGCCCAAGGCTTCGATCACCAGGATCGCCGGTTGCTACTGACCATGATCGACAAGTTCGACGGCGGCCCGGTCGGCGTGGACAGTCTCGCCGCCGCTATCAGCGAAGAGCGTCACACCATCGAAGACGTCCTGGAACCCTATCTGATCCAGCAAGGCTATATCATGCGCACGCCGCGCGGGCGGGTGGTGACCCGGCATGCCTATCTGCATTTCGGCCTCAATCTGCCCTCCCGCCTGGCCCAGGGTGGGACACCCGATCTGTTCGAGGTCAATGGTAACTAAATGCAGTTGCGAACATTTCTGATTGGCAACGGCGAGGCTAGGTTCTAGAGTATGCACGCGCAATCGCGGAGCCCGTCGCCGCCCGTCCTCAGGTGTCGTGTCTACTACGAAGATACCGATGCCGGCGGCATCGTCTACTACGTCAACTATCTGAAGTTCATGGAACGCGCCCGTACTGAGCGACTGCGCGCGCTGGGCTATGCCCAGTCCGAACTCGCCCGGGACAATCTACTCTTCGTCGTCCACAGCAGCGAAGCGCGCTACCATGCGCCCGCGCGCCTGGATGACGAATTGTTGATCGGGGCCGAGGTGGTCGAAGCGAAGCGCGCCAGCCTCAGGTTTCACCAGGAGGTCAGGCGCGCAAAGGATGATGTCCTGCTCTGCGAAGGGTGGGTGACGGTCGCCTGTGTGCGTGCCGACAGCTTCAGGCCGAGGGCGATGCCCGAAGCCATGCGAATGGTTATTGCCGGAAACCCGGCGTCAATTCAATCAGGAGAGTAAGCGTGCAACCCAACGTCGACCATACGTCCATGTGGAGCCTCATCGCCAACGCCAGTCTGGTGGTGCAATTGGTGATGCTCATACTGGTCGCAGCCTCCGTCACGTCCTGGATCATGATCATCCAGCGCAGCAACACCATGCGTGCTGCCAAGCGTGCACTGGACGCCTTCGAAGAGAAGTTCTGGTCGGGTATCGACCTGTCCAAGCTCTATCGCCAGGCCGGCAGCAACCCCGATCCGGATTCCGGTGTCGAGCAGATCTTCCGGGCCGGTTTCAAGGAATTCTCCCGGCTGCGCCAGCAGCCCGGGGTCGATCCCGACGCCGTCATGGAAGGCGTCGCCCGGGCCATGCGCGTGGCCATTTCCCGTGAGGAAGAGAAGCTCGAGCAGGCCCTGCCGTTCCTGGCTACCGTCGGCTCCACCAGCCCCTACGTGGGCCTGTTCGGTACCGTCTGGGGCATCATGAACTCCTTCCGTGGCCTGTCCATGGCGCAGCAAGCGACCCTGGCCACCGTGGCCCCTGGCATCGCCGAAGCCCTGATCGCCACCGCCATCGGTCTGTTCGCCGCCATTCCGGCCGTCGTGGCCTACAACCGCTTCGCCGCCCGCTCGGAACTGCTGATCAACCGCTACTACACCTTTGCGGACGAATTCCAGGCCATCCTGCACCGCAAAGTCCACACCAGCGACGAATAAAGAGGTATCCCATGGTCCCTCGCCGCCAGAAACGCAAACCCGTCGCCGAGATGAACGTGGTGCCCTACATCGACGTGATGTTGGTGCTCCTCGTCATCTTCATGGTGACGGCGCCCATGCTCAACCAGGGCGTCAAGGTCGACCTGCCCAAGGTCGACAGCCAGGCCCTGCCGCAGGACAAC
>Ga0157368_1000733_pt1 | contig 15051 bp, 11 predicted proteins | sample AttbisABBM3_FD_113146 | JGI IMG/M metagenome (GOLD analysis project Ga0157368, IMG submission 113146) | Fungus gardens microbial communities from leaf cutter ant in Botucatu, State of São Paulo, Brazil - Atta bisphaerica ABBM3 | ecosystem: Host-associated > Fungi > Mycelium > Unclassified ...
ACAACCTCATGTTCACCTCATTCCCTACTCAAGGCTACCATGTTGTATATATGTGCCCTGACATTATCTTCTAGATCCTTCCACCATATTCTAGGCCTATGACATCACATCATGTGACCTGTCATGTGACTGTGGTGTCATGTACCTCTTCATCATCCAAAAGAAAAAGAAAAGAAAAGAAAAAGAAAATCAATATAAAATCAGAAAAATAAAATAAAAATTGTTAGTGTTCAAGTGTCCCATAACACTACTGTAATATTATTACTTTATCTGTTACATATAAGCCTGATTTCTACTAAGGAAAGAGAAAAATTAGAAGTAAAAGAAGAAAGTTCTGGGATAGGTAGTTTATATTTATATCTAAGCACTATGGAAAAAGAATAAAGAATACCATATACTAAAATGAGATAATAAATGATACATCAAAGGAAATTTGAATTTACTACTTTCTTTCTTGCCCATGCAGAAAGTCAAAAGATTAGGCTATATACTACATCCAAATTTACATAAACCACCCCAATTCCTCTCCGAATCATTCATGATTGAATTGCATTCTGAATGAAATACCAAAGAACATATTAAGTGAGGCTCCTTGCACTGTTGGATAGTCAAATAAAGTTTTGATGTTTTGATTCTCCACACTGTATTCTCCATGGCGAAATCAATCAGGCGGTTTCTAGACAAATAATTGCAATGAATGACCATGTGGTCCCACACTCCCTTCACATGAAGGGTTCACAAACCTGTAAATTGAACTATCTTTGGATATACTTCGTTCCATCAAAATCAAACCGGGGATTTAAAACCCGCAGGGAGATTATACGGGAAAATTCTTAGTGCTTTATATAAATCAGCCATTGTGTTTTCTCAAATATCAATAACATGTTCCCATGTTCTCTCTGTAGTTTACCCTGACCTACTGTGGATTTACTCAATGTTATGATCATGAAAACTACCGATGAGTAACCAGTCAATCATGAGGTCACACTGGCTCTGAGCCACCTGGAATACGGTCCTGAAACAAATCAGCAGGTGCTATTGGTGCGCTCTACTGTGAAGTTCTGGAAGAGTGAGAATCGTGGTAATGCAATGGTCGTCTTACTGCAATAGCAACAGTGACTTTGCTATATGGAAACTAGCATTCAATTCATAACTCACTAGAATGCCATTTGTAGCGAGGTTCCCCCAAAAATGATTACCACTGTAGCTAGAAATGAAGCTCCCTCTTGTTGCCGCTCTCGGCATTGCTTAACGGAATGCCAGATGATAACTGCTTCAACAAGCCTTCAACAAGCCCTGTTAATCAGTTAGCCTTTCTCAACCGTCTCAGATTCTGATTCAGCGAGCGCGACGATAAGAATCCAACTGCATTTACGTTACTTAAGGTGTACATCTTTTCATTACAACATCAGAGATGTCTTAGCTGTTCTCACTTGTGTACTTGTGTACCGGAGTTATACTTTTAGCCACGCGGAAAAAGTCAAAGTCTGTCATTGTTTGTTGACGAAAACGCCGCATCGAGTTGCGGGGTGTGTGGAATGGACAAGGTGGCTCTTCGGTCGAGTCGGTCTAGAGCTTTTACGGCAGCACTACTACTAAGTAGTCCAAAAGTCAAATTCAGCAGCGGTCATTAGTGGAGCACTGCGCAATGGCAGGAGGGCAGACCACAACGTTATTTCCTTGGTGACACTGAGAAATAAGTCAGCTGGTGCGAATGTATTGGTATTTAACTATTTCCGGCCTTCTCACTCACTGCAAAAGGGGATTCTGGGATTAGGCAGTTCCTAATACCCTGTTCCGGGTCTCACCAAATGACAGCTAGTGCTTTAGCGTCGTATGGTTAAGGGAATTCTGGGACAATGCAGTTCTTTCTAGATCAATGGGTCGGAAGCCATGTCTGCGTCGTTGACGGATCGACGGATCGCTATACGTTGACTGACATCGTTTCCCTCTGTTGTCTCGGAAGTCTATGCAAAGGACGTTCCGTTCCCCGCATTGCGACCCCGTTCACGCCTAAAAATGTCACTCGGAGAGTTCCAAGTGGGAAGAATTTTAGAAAACAAACACAGACCCTTAAACCCACGTGCTACACGATCTGGGAAACCGAACACAACAGATTGTTTTACTCTTAATCGGAGCCCTTAACAGGTAAACTCACAGGTAAAACGCTGATATTAAGGGGTCTAAGTCATTGAAAATCTGCGCTAAAGCCAATTTGCCGTCTCGAACGCCGAACCGAACCATGCAGCTCCCTACGTCCACCATTCTATTACCTTTCTAAGACAGGTGGCAAATTGTTAGGGTAGTTTCGCATAACCCTGTGGCCTCCCCAAATAACAAAGGCGGCTGATTTGTACCAGGCGCTCACATATAAAGATGAAACACTGACACCATTACACCTCTTCCTCCCAGAGCCGAAACCATCTCCCTCCTGCATTTTTTACGGTAGTTGAGACACACCAGGACCTCCCCACCTATTTCCCGAACCTCTCTCTGTCATGTGTAAGCACGAAGTGTGAGTACCTCATGATACTCTCTAATCGTTGATGGGTGGTCTAATGATGACATTGTATAGCGTCGGCGACGTTTACAGAGGATGTGAGGTACGTTGAGAATTTTCTCATTCCGCGGCAGCATTTACCATTCATCGTGAATAGCATTTCCACTCGCGATATTTCACAGGCCGGGTCATGGACTGTGGACTTGTCGTATGCAAGACGAGTAAGCAGCACATGCATGGTGATGCAAAGGATTGCTATTGTCCAGAGGTAAGCTACTTCATTTTGGTGTTTTCTCAGACGGCTCACAAATATCATTTGTCAGGTTATAATTGAAGACAGGAAAGTCGAGAACTTGTTCCGTTATGCTTTCTCGTCTTGTAAACGTACGACACGTTGACGTCTGTTACCGTGTCCTTCATAGTGGCTGCGATGTACTGCCACCCCGAACATATCCACTATGGCCAGAGTCAAGTCGTCCTAGTTTATATTTTCATGTGTTCTCTTGATTATTCAGTTCCCTTTATCGCTTACTGTATGATGTTTCTTTCTAATGATTAGTTTATAATCTGTTGTTCACTCCAAGGGTCGCACCATCATGGCGAGTTCTCTAAAGGGTCCAGTAAGATATATGTGAAGTACATGTACATAACCACGCGTGAGGTTTAGAAAGTCATCACATGTGACTTTCTCAACGACTTTTACCACTTCCACATATCGAAATGCCATCCTGTGAGTTTATATATGGTTGTTTTTTCATGCATTTAGGCGCTGATTCTGCCCAGTTTCTGACATGAAGGCCAAGGCCTCTAAAATGGCCAGTTCGGGGGTTGAAAGAGCCCAAGGTTTCCGAGATCGTAATACCAGGTTCGCACAAAATGTAGTGCAATTTCATGAAACATTTGACGGAAATGAAACGATAGTGTGCCTATGAAGAAGACAAATTGGGACCCATACAGTGGCGCCCCACCGCCTCCGCCTCCTCCTAGAACCAATCCGAACAATAAACCTACGGTACTCGCTCCTCTTCCTCCACCGCCGAGTCGCACTGGGTCATCTATCGGATCAGGCTCTGCTGGACCTGCGACACTGGGTCGAACTACGAGTATCGGGTCAACTGCCATTCCGCCTTTGCCCAGTCGAGGGCCTCTAGCGGGAACCCCTCCTCTTCCTCGAAGGACTAGCACATTAGAGCCACCGCCGTTACCTACTCGACGTGCTTCAGTCTCCCCTGTATCATCTAGTCCGGATGTATTCTCTCCACCTCCCCCACCGTTGCGTTCACCTCAGCCACCGCCATCTAGGGTGCCTTTCCGGACGACCCAGCCTTCTCCACCGATCCCAAATCTCTCCACAAAGCCCGTCTCAGCACCTGTTTCAAGTCTTCCTACACCGGCTCCTGCACCAGTTCCCAGACGATCACCTATCATATCGCCAAAATTGCCGACGCCACAGCTTCATGAATTGAGATCAATTACTGAGCAGACGGAAATAGACTGGGCGAATCTAACGGAACAGGACAGACAAGTTTTTTTTAGTTGGCTAGATGAATTTTTCACTCACCTTCTCGGCGTCCCCGTCGGCCCTCGACAAGGATCAGGGATCATACATGCTTAACCGTAATCGTTGAGGTTGCATCTCTGTCACCCTCCGCCTCAGTGTGAGCTGTTTCATACAATCCAAGTCAAGTTGGCACTGACACTTCATCAACGGAGTTCATGGTATGACTGGCTGTCAGTCCTGAAGAAACTATTCATACAGACGGAGCGGAGTGAAATGCAGCACGGTATTAATATAGTACAAGTCGAATGATACATGCTCTATGTATAAAGTAAGGTATATCATGCAAAGTGTATACCTACGTCGTGGAATGCAGATAACAGCCTGTCGAGTCCAATGGAAAACAACCCGAGTGTTAGATGCAACAAGTAGTCCGCATGCCTGTTTACGCACTTGAGAAGATCGTCAATGTCCATCTTGGATGCTCTACTCTCCAGATGACCAACTTCCGTTAAAACATTGTCCACTAGTCCTGAGATCGAGGTGTTATCATCAACAGGCTGGAATGAATAAGTCAGTCGGCGGACACGGAGCGCCGTCAAAGATCCCAAATATAAAGGGTGAATTGTATGCACCATTTCTTGAGCACTCATCCAGGTCCTTCTATTTTGTTCTAGCATCTTCATTACTCCTTTAGCCTGGAGATTGCCTCGAACCGTTTTGTTGGGGCGGGAAAAAATAACTCGGTTCATTCCATCGAATTCTTGGAACTTGACCGGAGGTGGTGGATCGAGAGGTACGAGGCGGATGACGGATGATTCAACTTGGGGTGGTGGACGAAAGTCGTTCCGAGAGACGTTGATGATGTTGTCTACTTTTGCGTAGAGCTTATATTAAAAGCGAATGATTAGCTCGTTAGTCCATTTGATAGATGAGTTGGAGAACGGGGAGTTCTTACCTGGACATTGGCTGATAGTCGGGACCACAAAGCACTACCTGGCCTGGCAACAAGTCGTAGGGCAAATTCTCGTTGGAACATGAGAATTGCAACACGGAACAGAGGTCTGTGCGAGAGGAGTTTAAACACGAGGGGAGAGGAAATTTGATATGGGGTGTTCGATATGCACACTTCGAAATACGGCAGGGGTTCGACTTTGACAAAATCTCCGATTACGACGTGGAGTTTCCGTTGAGCTGGTCTACATGGAAAGAAAGATAAGAAGATCAAGGCGGGTTGGAGTCGAAGAAAAATGAAAGTAAGAAGAGCACGTCCGTGGCATTTGGGGTTGACAGTCGAATATGAGGGTGAATACGTACGTTCCCTGGATCCGCTTCATCACTTCCGCGGCCATGCGTGGATCCATTTCAATTGCTGTAACGTATTTCGCCTGTTCGAGTATTTTGACTGTGAGGTTGCCAGTACCGGGGCCGACTTCCAGGACTTTGTCTGTCGGTTTGAGATTGGCCTAGACAGAGCGAGCACAATGACAATGATTCAGAGAAGGAGTGAGCATTTCACAAAAGGACAAACGAACCGCATCAACTATCCTGGTCTATGTGAGTCATGCACCTCGCCCGAGGGATACAGATGGGTGCATACCGTTGGCATGTTTGTGGGTTTTTGAGAATATGTTGGCCGAAACGAGCAGTATTGAAAATTGGATTGGTCACTTGCCCACCATTAGCAGTTGAGGAGGTCGAATTGCTAGAACATTTCCTAGGAACCGATTGATGCACACGAGAAAACTTGTCCGATGTTGCACGGGGCATTGTAGACACATGTCAGACGAAATTTGATCAAAAAAAATCAATTGTCAGTCATGTGATCCTTGGCTTAACCCCATCATTTTATATCAAGAGTACTCTGCTCCATCAGCAAAAACTATGACTAGGTGATCATTCACCAGAGCAGCACTCTTGGACCCTGGTGGTTCACTTTCTCGATTTCAGCCCAAGATATTCCCTAGAGAAACAGACGATAATCAACTTGTCCATAAAGTTCCCTTCAGCTGATTACCATATGATGCGATCTTCTCGTCGTTCATGGGCTTTGACCAGGTACTGCTGTCTCCAGGATTATATATACAACAGGTGGAGACAGATCGCCTATCATACACCGACATTATTGCAAGTCTACCATTTTCGGATGGAAATATAATTCTCATAGTGCAGTGATCCTGGGGAATACCAACGTACAACTACTACCTACATACCAGTGTAAATAGAGGAGAACTCATCACAGGTGGTGTTTCTGTTGAACATGAAAGTTTGATGTTATTCTTCTAAATGTAGGTGAAATATCGAACTGAATGGTATCTGGATTTAAGTATCGAAGCAGGCCTCAATTTCCACTGTGAACTCGAGTCGTCGGTTATCATGAGTTAAGGTCCGTACCGGCGAGACGTGACAGTCAACTAGCAACTTGGCACTAACAAGGGGTCAGGACTCTGAAGACCGTCGGACCGAGTCACAAGATCCTTTGACTGTCGTTTGAGTGTATTTCGTGGCTTTATGATTCTACAGCACTACTGTTTTATTACTTATGTCGCCTAAGCAGTCTGAATACCTTGTTACTCCGTCACGCGTCACTTATGCTTATGAGCAATTATACTTCCAACGTTCATAAGGACTTCCACGTTCCAGAATTCTGACTACTGGATGCGATGGCAGCTCCCCTTTATCAAGATTGCCCAATATTGGTCTGGATGATATCTCTCAACCGCAACTATAGCCAGGAGGTCAGTATTACCATTACCCTTGCCTCGGAATCTTCAATATTGACGTTGAATTAGGAGTACGACCAATGCTTTACCCTCGTCAAAGAATGTGTAACAAATGTGAATATAGAGTACAAACCCACAGATCCAGACAGTTTTCGTACGCTCGTTCTCCAAAGTTTGACATAACCCAGTCTTCTGATCCTCAATAGGTAGTCTCCTCTTAGCGATGCTCCCATTGCTCATGATGCGCCATCGACGAATACCGAGATCAAAATGGCGAGATTGTATAACTACAAACGGCAAGCACTGGATCGAACAGGCAGGCCTATCTCTACTTGAGATAAGCCGAAATCCTTCATTGATTGATTAGGACGACCTCCCTCCAGAAAAATTCCTGCACTCGATGATTGGCTATCACCTGGCCCAGGACCAGTCTTTACTTGGAATGGCTATGACTCAAGGGCCACAGAAAAAAGTCATTAACATTGGTCTTGGTATTCTGGCTATCAAGATACCCGGATGTACTCAACTGTCATCATATATCGAATCACAGCAGCACAAGGTAAACGCTTCCTCCTACTCTCCGACTCCGACTGAATTTTCTCATCGCAGCTGACTCCAATGGAGCTGGAAGCTATAACCCGGCCGCAGGCACCGGCCGACGTGCTTCGGAGGCTGTGTATCATCCTGACACTTAAATCATCATATGCTCGAGCGATTGGACAGAACTCCGCGTTTGATTGGGCTCGGCTTGAATTTAATGTCGATAAGAGATGCGCAACTGCAGATGGTCATGCATTGACTGGCTGGGAGTTCCGACTGTATAGCGCTAAGCTTGGAGTGGCACGAGGCGACGAACCAAAAATCATTGAAGAGGAGTATCAATGTTCTTGTGCATTTTTCAGAGGGTGCGAAGAACTTAAATTCATATGGTATGATGATTCGAAACAACTTGAGACATGGGTGCAGTTTATTAATATTGATCAAATGACGAAAGTAATACCCAAGCTTAGTGCATGACATATTACAAATCTATTTAATTTATTTAATTTGGATCGTCTGGGTAATGTCACCTTAACGAAAATGCTCATATTTGTGAAGGGGGTCCTTTCATTCAGGTGCCATTCTTTTGACCGCGCTACGTGCACTTCGGAACAACGCTGTTGAAAATGTTGAAAAGTCGTCAAATGCTCCTGACCGCTGGCTGTCTTCTTTATCATAGCCGAGCTGTGGCCGAACTTCTGGCCAATGAATTAGGACCGGATGATCCTGAGCATCTCTTATCTGCAAAGCATGAGCATTTGAGGGAAATTGGCACTGATGGTCTACAGACGTGCAATCTCGAAGTTTCAAAGCTTACTCAAGTTGAACAGTCACTAGGTAATACGCAAAAAAGGATGAGGTCCCAGCGGTGTACATCAGACAAGTTGTACTACATACATATAGGTGAAAGTAGGAAGATTCAGTGCAAGTCAGGTATGTCAGTATCATCTCTCATCGTTTTGTTGATTATCAGATTGACACAGATCATGAAGTAGCAATTTATGCGCTCAGTGCTTCAACCAAGCTTGTCCAGATTGAAATGGCCATAACCCAACCCAACCCCCCCCCCCCTCAAGATAATTACTTGATGCCCATCGAGAACTCCTTGGAGTTTTTATCCCTGACAAATTTCAGTTTATGGGTTCCTGCATCAGTAACTTGACAGCATATAGTTTGAATAGGCAACAATGGTTATTTGTATCACTGCTTTATACGTCCTCTGCGGACAGATGTGCTCAGCAAGAACAGAACTCATTTATAACTCTTTACTAGCGTCTCCAATTAGTACCTTCACAAAAGCGTTGGCATGCATATATTAAGCTCTCCCGGAGACTCACAAGCACTAGTCATATATATATATAACTTGATAGAATAACACCGAAATGAGATATTGTTGGGAGAAACCACTAGAACAGCAATAGAAGAAGATGAGAATGCACGGAGATGCACAGATAATCAGATACACAGATAATCGTTTTTGCGTGAAAATCATGAATGCCGATTGCTCATCGATTTGCCGATCATTATATAAATATAAACTTCTCCACTGTGAGCTCATCGTCGTGGTGAATATAGCATCATTGTTTGTAATGTGAGAGCAAGAATATGAGTCCCATTAGAAAGTTGTAGATTTCTTGATATATGCTCACAACGGTGGATAGCTCCCTACAGTAGACCTGATATACTCCCAGCATCGGGCTTCTCACTCTGCAGAGTATGAATGGCTAGAGAATGTGTGGAACATTGAAGACAAGTACACTATGGTGTTGCATTTTGTTTCGGGATGCTAGTAGAACTTGTCACCAAATCTACCCGTATCTGACCGGTAGTTACAGTAACATGTTTCACGAGACACTGGACTCTAAATTTAGTTTAGCTTCTTGGATCCTTTTTAGCCCCATCTGTAAAGAAATCAGCGGCATTGAATGCTCATGGCCGCTTTCGAGCCAACTCCTGAGCGGACTCAGTAGCTCCTTCTCCACAGTGACTAGCATGTCTTTGTCTCTAACGCCCGTCTAGCAATATTCCTTAGCATGTGCATCTAAAATTCTGGAAAAGGCAACAAACCTCGTTGTTTTCATCTCTCCTAAGGACCACGTAATATAAGGAGAGGACCTCAATGATCCTCTTGGGTTCAGGACTGTCAAAGAATTCTTCAAGATCTAATTTTACGCCCCGAACAAATAAATCAGAGGGACTTGGCCGGAACAAAAGGGGCCCAAAGACTCTCATAAACATGTGCGTTCCGAATGGATTCAGACTTCCTGTAGATTGGGATTCCAGAGCTTCAAGAACGGCGTCCTTCACTAGACTAATTGCCGCAACACGCATTTGCGGATATTCACAATTTGCCAGTAGATCCGCGAGGAGCTGCAGCCGAAGCTGAGCCGGGCTGTTTCCTAGTAGAAGAGAAAGGGCACGAAATGCCTGATGACGGGCCAAAGGGGACGGATGAGTACTGGAGAGGGCGACAAGTACAGGCATCAGGGTGTTGATGACCTCAGGCAAGAGTTCACTTCTGGTGTCAACTCGATTCTGATGGAGAACCAGTAGGAGGAAGGCGATTGCGTCACCATGAAGGCGAGAGCTCGGTTGAAGCATCGTATTCAAGCTTGGCAAGAATGAAGGCAATATTCTAGCGAGAGGGATCGACGAAGATGAGATCAGCCAAGTATGGACAAAGAGGATGACGGAGACCAGAGAAGGCGAAGACGCAAATTGGCTTTGTGTGATTCCCAGATCAGCGTAGGTTGACTGGAGAAACATCAACGAGAATGTTCATAGTCAATATTTCGTTTGTCCCTACCACATACGAGTCCATGATGCCTCGGTCGTCGTCAGATGTTGTTGCCTGCGCAGTCATTTTGAGGCGAGGAAAGCAGACTCCAAGCGCCCTCTGTCCAGTATTGTACCGTAATAAAGGCCTGAAAAGGATCAAGGCACTGTCAAGCACCGATTTGAGTGCAAGCTAAAGGAGAATCTCTTAGCGCGAACAGAGATCCAGTTAAATGTGTGCCTACCTGACATTTTGTTACCTCCTCATTTTCTATATTGGGCGTGCCCTTTAACCATTTCAGCACACTATTAACCATTATGTCTACCGAGGTCATTAGAGCTCTTGCTTCCATTGCTCTCGTTTTGCATGAAACCGTATCCATCGCGCGTTGCAAGTCAAATAAAAGCGGCTTCAACATCTCCGACGCTGCTTTCTTCCTCAATTTCAATCTTGGAATTGCTAGACTCGTTTCAAATCAGGACTCATGTAAAACCCAGGAGACAAAACGAACCTGCATGATACAGGTCCACCAATTCCAACAATCTCTCGACCCAACTCGTTTTTTCAACAGCAGTTGCATTGGTATGGTCCTCATTGTCCTCATCATTCATAGCCTGCTCAATGATTTTCTCCACTTCTTCCTGGACTACCATCACGACTTCTTTCGCAGAAGACCGCTTTCCCATTATTGCGATCAAGTCCCTTGCAGCGGGATCCTTGATAGGTAAGAGTACGGAGAGAATGTTCAACACATCCTGTGTAGACAAAGCCTATTTGATTTTCTGTTGCTCTCAGCAAGAGACAACAAGATCCTCGTACAAGAGTGTCAGCGACGCCTGCTTCGCAGACTAGCGCATAGAGCTCTGCCAAGCTCCGACCGTCCCCGGATATTGGATCCGTCGCTGCCGCAACAATTGCCACATTGATTTCCTGATTGTTGTGCCGTCAAAGCGTGTTGTAAATCGCGAGAAAAGCGCATACACCGTCGGCGGACATTGTGGAGAAGTTTGGATAAGAGTCTAGAATGGATGCTGATCGCGTAGTTCAATGCTGCCAAGCCGTGTTCCGACAATGTTCCGACAATGTTCAAAGTCCGTCGGTTCTTAAAATGGCAGCGTTCATAGATGTACTACGATAGGACGGAAAAATTCATAGTAAATGACAGATGTTTCGCTATAAATATCATAAAATACTTGTGACTATCCATAAGCAAGACAAGAATCCATATATCCCAACTTTGATCTAGTGCAGCCAAGTCCTGAGTAACTTCCTGAGTAACTATCACAGCGAGAGAATATACAGGACAGCGAGGAATGAGGAACGAGAAAAAAGAAAGTCCGACAAGGCTTGTACGTCATCACCATCTACGTCGTGTGGCAGCATAATTTTGAAAGAGTACTTAATTGTTCATCACCTTCCAAGCAACACGACCGCACCGAGCACAAGAGTGAGAACAGTACTCAGAGCAAGGACGTGCGGCCGCAAGTTACTGCCAGTGCTGACACTTCCCTGACTTGTGCTCCCTAACTCCAAGATTCCCCAATGACCATTCGAAGTTGCCAGCACTGAAGGGTCAATCGTGATAGTATTGTAAAGCTTGGTCCGAGAGGTAGTCGCAAAGGTCGTTGATGGTGCACCATCGTTCTCGGTGAGCGCACTGCTGCTGAGGAAGACGACGGCGGCAGAAGGTGCATAGACCGGAATGTTGCAGACGCCAGCAGTTTGATCACACTGAATAGTGACGATCTCTTCTGTGCCCATGGGACGACCGTCCGATCCGAAAATATCACCGAAAGTCTAAACAACAAGAGTAAGTTAGCAAGTAATATGCAGTGAGAGGTGACATAGCCGACATACCTGATTGGCCCAGGTGAAGTTGCCCTTCTGGGACACAGAGCTCGCACGGAGATACCTAGGAGTGATCAGTCGGCTATCATAAAAATAACAATTGAGTACACACTTGACTTGGACCGAGGAAGGTGTAGCGCTTGGCTGACCAGTCTGTCCCCCACCGACAGAAAGGGCGACTGTCAAGTCGCTGTTACCCGAGGGGTCGCTGACGAAGTTGATAAGGACAACACGGACTGGGTTGCCATTTTCGTAGATGCCAAATGCAGGGGTATATTCATATCCATTGTTAGCTTGAAGGTCAAGAACCTGAGATTGGTTCGAAGAGCCAAGGACTTCGGCCATGATGAGCGCAGAATAATAGACTGGTCCAATGGTCCACTGGTGGAATTCAGACTGGTTAGTAGGAGGAGCTGAGAAGGTCGCTCAGAATTGATTGCATAATTCAAAGTATGGGATCTCGACTCACGAGTGAAGGGCTGTACATTGAAAGATGTTCAGTAGACTAGACTCTTCGAAGATATTTGACAACACACGTTATAATACACGTTCTGACCACCGACGTGGAAGAGTGCTCCAGTGAAATTGCTGTAAGCCATGGTCAAGGCGTAATCCAAAGCCCACAAGGCAGCACCAAACGAGTCGGAGACGCCAGGGAAGCCTCCACAAGAAGCCGTATTCGTTTCGAACATTACAAATGGTTTTCCTACTGTCTGAGCATAGCTGGTTGAATTAAGATAAGATGAAACGATATGCTGGCCAGATTGATGAGTAAGGTAAGTCGGAAACATCGTCTGTGGATCCCTTGGAGTTCCTGTGCCGTACTGAGCGAAACAGTTATCCGATGGGTATCTAGCAAAGGCATCTTCAACGATTGTACATCTTGAAACAGAAGACTTACCTTTCAACTGCAAGACTTACAAGATTCTGAGAATAGAGGTTGACAAATCCGGTGTCCCAGACTTGCTCTGGAGTCCATTTGGTGGCAATGTTAGGACCAATGAGAAGATCGCGATTATTGGCCTCGTTCGGATCGTTCTGCATGGCATTTACAATGGTACCAAATTCATCTGTATAACTAAAGGCATCGTAACCTTCAGGACGATGGCCGTGAGAGACGTAGAGGTCAGGCTCGTTTCCAACCTGAATCCCTATTAAGCTTTCTCCAAGAATCTGTTGTCCTGCTAGCGCCAAATCGAGATTCGGGTTAGTGAGGTCAAAAAATGGTATACCTTGAGCAGGGTCTCACTCAGTCTTTGACAATGGAAGATACAGGACATTTCTCACCAATGAACCAGTGAACATTAACGAGAGAAGAAACGTTAGACATCAAATACAAAAACCCTGGAGTAATTTCCAGGGGTGGTGTTTGTGTCTGGCATTCGGTAAGACCTGTATTGGATCACTTCAAGATTACGCACCGGGTTTGTTACTCCGGTTAAATTCTTTTCCAAAATTCGACCGTCTGGAGTGCTAGCAACCAAAACCGCCGTCTCCTGGGTATTACCGCCGATTCGGATTCGAACACCTCCGGCGCGTTGGGCAATGTTTGCCATTAAATTAAGGAAGGGAACTTGAACGAACGATCTAGGTTATATTAGGCTTGAGACTAACGAACTACACGAGATGAACCCTCACGAATTTTTACCAACTTGCCAGGTCTCATTAATACAAAAAAGATGACCAAGAAAAGTATTACTCACGAACTTGATTGACGACAGACATTTCTATGGAGAAGCCAAAGAACTGCCCCGTCTGTGGAATTGAGACGCCCGGGGTACCGCCATTCACAAGTTGGATCGGAAAACTCGTAGCGAGGTCACTGGGTACAGGAGGAGGCGTGAGAATGGTTGGATTATAGGCTGCAGCACCTGTATAGTTGGCGGCGGCGGCAGTCGTCGTTTGGAAAGGATTTTGGCCCGGCAAATAATAAACGGTGACCTCCCCCTTGGCAAGGCCAATCAATGGAGAGAGGGCACCAGAACCCAGGATAAACTTCCAAGGCAACATGTTGAGGAGCCGAACAAGCGCCAAGGTCTAGATACGTCCAATCCAAATTGCAAAAGAGTGACAAGGAAAGGAGGCGAGAAAGAGCCTGGGGAAAAACTAGTAAGTATTTAGAGGCCGCTCTATCAATTGTATTCTCACCGACACGTGAGCCGCTAATTTTATATCTTCACAGATGTCCAGTGCGCAATTCATATTTAGTGCATAAATCATGGATCACTGAAGCTGATGATAATGAGAGGACCTCATAAGTACTCAAAGAGTTGAAACTTAGAATCTTCCGATATGCAAGTGACTATATATCATAATTGGCTAGAAGGACTACTAGTAGTTGAGAGAAAAGTCAGCATGCAGGTGGTGAATAAGAGGTCCTAGCAACCTTAAAAACCAATAGCTCAGGAGTCACCCAGTAAACTGTAGACAACTATAAATGACTAGAAGTCAAAACCACAGGTAGTTGTAGATAATGACTAAGCAAGTTATAATTAAGTCTGCATCTGTTGGAAGAACATAATGCATACATGGTGCAGTATGGACAAATGATGACCACTTACCAATAGTAAGTTTTGTGTAGAGAGCTTGATAGTATGAGCAATATAAAGATGAGTAGTATTACTTGAACTGATTAACAACAGTGTATCTACTTGTCATATGCCAATCCTATTAATACTTTTTTCTAGACTTAGTCTTCCATGGTAGAGTTTTCCTCTTTTCCAAACCCCTATCAGTGTCTCACCACTGAAACATCTGCTTAGACTGTACTATGAAACACCTGAGTTCTCCTCTTATATTACTTAGTATTTAAGAACTGGCAGATATCTTGTAATCTTTAGTCTGATAATCAAACATTGTTAACACTAAACTCCAGTGTTATGGCAACATACTTATCTTATCAGAACTCACCTTCTTGAACTCCATTCATCCTTCTGAAGTTGCAACTCTGCAGCAGACAGACAGCATAGCACATAAAAGCCAAGGTTGTTTGCAAAGTCCATAGCTCCTTGCTTTTTGTACAAGTTCTCATACTTGGTACAACTCCAACACAACCCCATGGACTTTTGCTTCTAAGTGTAGACTATATCTGGCACTACTGTTAAACATGATTCACACCTCATTATCTGAGATCTGATGAGGTTTCTTAAAAGTTCAAATAAGTCAT
>Ga0157368_1000735_pt1 | contig 15008 bp, 9 predicted proteins | sample AttbisABBM3_FD_113146 | JGI IMG/M metagenome (GOLD analysis project Ga0157368, IMG submission 113146) | Fungus gardens microbial communities from leaf cutter ant in Botucatu, State of São Paulo, Brazil - Atta bisphaerica ABBM3 | ecosystem: Host-associated > Fungi > Mycelium > Unclassified ...
ATAAGCATTCTTGGCTTTAGTGTCCTTGCAATTCACTATATAAAAGGAAAATCAATTAGGAAAATTATTTACTAATTGAAAGCTTAGAGAAAGTTCTTTATGAAGTCTATTAAAGGAAATTTTTTTTAATTTAATCAAATGTTAGTATATATTATCAAACTCTTGATTTTAGAATATTATTTGCATGTAAGATAATCCATGGACAAATGATAGAGTTTAATCTTCTTAATATAATATTCATCCAAAAGAGAGTTTAGGATGTATTTATAGGGTAGAGATATCACTCTTAGATAATGTCTCCTACTGATTTTGTTGAGATAAAGGTGAATAGGAATAAGACTCACTATGGCCTTAACTTTCTATAAAGGTAAAGTGTGAAAAGCATCTGTAATTTACAACACCACTCTTCATTACATTTTCTTTAATTCTTTGAGAGGATGAGAGAGGGGTACTTACTTGAAATACCACAATTGGAAACCATAAATTATAATAGGTACAATACATATTCTGTAGAGTAGTTATTTGTGTGAAGGCAACAAACCTCTTGTAGAATTCCCCAATATTTTCATACTCTTAATAGTAAATAGAGCTTTGTTGGTGTAGAAGTGAATGTGATGATGGAAAGAAAGTTTTCTGTTAAAAATAAAATCTAAGTATCTTCACTTGTTCTTTGGTTGTAAAAGAGATCTCCCTAATGGTCTGAGATCTAATAGAGGAAGTTCATAATTCTTTGTTGATCTAAAAAAATGGAAGACCTCTGATTTGTTATGTTTGATTCTAAGACTGAATTATTCAAAAAGAGAAGAAATAATACTATAACTACAAAATAAATTTGTGTTTGATTTTTTATAACTTTTTTCCTAAGAAATAAAGAGATCATTATCAACAAATGAAAGAGTAAAAACAGAAATATGAGATAAAAGGTTTTTTGTTCTTTTCTCAAAAATATGAAAAATCAGGGTAATATAAAGAGTAGAGAAAATAGAGAAAAGAGCTGAATTCTGACCTATACCTATATCTGCTCTCAAAAAAGAGAGACAAAGCTGTTTTATATATATATATTGGGTTTGTTCATTGATTATATAATTAGAAAAAAAATTAGAAATTCTAGAATCAAATCTTACTTTGTTTAAAATTAAAGAGAGAAAATAGTAGTTAAGTAAAGGGAAGAACTGAGCTATATCAAAAGCTAGTATGCTTGTGTATAGACCTTTTATTTATCTAACACATATTAAATAGGTCAAGTATAACCTCACATCCAAAGTGGAGCATTGCTTCAAGTTTCTTAATTAGTTTGGATGAACAAAATTGAAGGCAATCAAATAGATTTGAAGTCTTTTACTAATGACTTTCTTTATAAGTTTTCCAAGTATGTTGAGAAGGATAATGGGGTGAAATATTTTTGGAGAGTCATATATTGGTTTATTTGGTTTGGGGATAATAATTGATGTCAATTTATTGAAATGTGAAGGCAAATAGCCAAGATTGATGTATAAATTAGTAATATTAACAAAATTAATGATATATTTATTGTCAGTCACCAAGATCTTGAAGTATTTTCATGATATATGATTAGGTCCTGAAGTGGAAAAACTACTATCTTTATGATGGTATTAAAATTTTTGGCTATAGAAAATAACAGTTACTTAGATTGAGGTTACAAAAGGGATTTTGTCAAGTAAACAAAAAGTTTCTGTCTAGTTCAATACATGAATGCCCATTGAATTTGATGGCTTTATGGCTGGTAGCTTGTATTTCTTGATCCAGTTCATAAGATCCCATAGTCTCTTGTTTTTCAATATAATTTCTTGATTTTTTTTCATTGAAAAATATTCTTTTGGTTTTTTGAATCATCTTCTTGAAATTTCTCCAGTCCAATCTTGATCTAGAGGTATGATAAGTGAACAACTCCCTGCTACATTCTTCATTCTACCAAGCTTTAAAATACTTAGTAATTTTGACACATTTTGAATACTTAGTCCAAAGGTTTTCTGTGATAGACATGAATTCTTGTATAATTTTTTCTAATAAATTGCTATCTTATATATCAGAAGTATCAACATTACCAACTTTGATTTTCAACTTATTGGCAAATTCTTCTTCTTTTTTGCTGTTTTTAATCATTGTTCATCTTGTATAAACTTTTCTTTAACAATAATGTTGATCATTAAAGAGACATGGTCAGAGAGGGTTTGTAAGTCAAGTAGGATGGTGTGAGTGTTGAGTTCTTCTGAATTGGCCCAAATAAACATTAAGTCAATCACCAAGTTTGATTTACTAGTGTTATCTGCATATCTTGTAGGAATTTGATTAATAAACATAAATATCTCTAGATTAAATGAGTCAGTGATTTCTCTAAGGGTGTCAGCATGTGTTGAATGATGAGGATATGAAGGGTCCCAATCATTATCTCTAATATTAAAGTCTCCTACCATGATGAGAATATTGTTCAGATTTACCTCAACATCCTTTAAATATTTTAAGGCTATTTGTTGATTGTTTGAGTAAATGTTAATAACAAAACAGATAATGTCACAATTAAAGAATAAGATGAGATCAATATCTCTATAGTTGATTATATCCTTTCTGAGTGAAAAGCATAACTGGAAGAGTTTTGCATTGATATAAGTGAGGATTCTTGGATAGTTGTTCTCATTGATTATTAGTCTTGAGAACATGATTTATGAAGAGTAATTGGGTGTGCCCACAATTTCTTCACCTTCTTCAGATAACAAACAAGAAATAGTTTGAATAAGAGACTATGGAGATTCTTGAATGAAAATAATTTCAAAGTTTTTATAATCATTGACTTGTCCTATCCACAACTGAGCAAATTAATTTGTTTCTTTCATCATGGAGCTCTTGATACTTCTTTGCATGTTACTTTTTATTGAATCAATGTTTCCAGAACAGACATATGTTGCTATCAGCTTGATGTTCCCCTTTACAGTTGATGTACTTGAAAGAGTGCAGGCAAGGTTTACCTTTTAGTTTCAAGTCTGGTAGGATTAGTCTTGAAATTCATCTTACAATATCACACCAACTCTCTATAATATTCTACCTTATGGAGATCATTGTATTTGACATATTTAGACCCATGTATGTGACACACAAAAGTCATGTGTTCCCATTTCCAACAATTCTTGTACTGAGAGACATCTGGGTTTATATTTGTTTCTCAAACTGTTGCAATATGACATCTAATATTAAAGCATCTGTTGATGATACTTTTAGCCTTATAACTACTTTTAGAGTCCTAGATATTAACCCAGATCACATCCATGTCAGATTTAGAAGATGTTTTAATGATATAAGGTTGGGATGTGAGAACAGTGCCATTGAAAATATGAGTGGTCTAAATGACCCTCTTAACAATGTCTGCTATTATGAGGAGGTTAGTATCTTCAACATAATAAGATATATCCAAAATCTTGAGATAATATTTTAATTGTGAGAGTCTGGGACTCAAAACTTTGTTCATATTGACATTGTCTACATTTTTAATATATTTCTTGATGATATTGAGATTTGAGTTAGCAGCTACTTTGTTAGTTGTAATCACCATACCTTTACTATCCACATGCATGAAATCAGCCAAAACATCAGATTTGACATCTTTTAATAGCCTGTTGATATTAGTGACATGTGTGTTTGACTTGGCTATGATCTTGTTGACATTCTGTGAACTCATCAGTATAATAACCTGTTTCTTAGAGGAACCCTTAGTTGTCATGTTGAGTCTTAGTTTGTCTTTCTTTGAATTGTTGAGAATCTTGTGAATCTCTTTGACTTTTTGAGCTAACAACTTCAGGAAATTCTTTTTAATCTTAACAATGTTATTGATATTTGCTTTCAAAGCCTGGGCATAAGATCAACCATTGGGTTTAAAAGTCAAGCTAGAAGATGAGATTGTTTTATAAAATTTGGATTTTGCCAAAATGCTCTTGCTTGGCCTGGAAGGAATTGGAGGAGAAATCTTTGATACACTTGCTTGTTTACTGTTGTTCAGAATAGATTGTTTGTTGTTTAAATGGTTTTTTGAAGCTTTTGCATTAAATTTCAAAGCTATACATTGTCTGAATAATCTGTTGTTCCTGTTGGCTGTCAATTTATCTCATTCCAATTCATAGATAAAAGAAAGAAAATCTCAGACAGCAAATCCAAATTCTGAAATTTAAGGTATATCCTCAGCTGTTTTGTCTTCTAGTTTTTATTGTCTAACAAATACTGCTATTCTGTAAAGTGAGCAAGTGATGTTTTTGGCATCACCTTCTAAGTACTTGTTAACTCCAAAGATAGAGATTAGATAGAAATTACTATCCCACAATTGTGGGCCTGCTGGTTAATTGACCAAATATAGAATAGCTGAAGATTCTAAGCCATAAGGTGAACACATGTCATTAATTACCATTTTATGAGGATCTGGCATAGGTTCAGTTGTATTAGTCTTGTCAGCCGATTCTGTTTCTCCTTTTTTCAAGAATATATAAGAAAGAGTAGGTCCTTTAGTTACATTGAGTTCAACTTGTTCTGTCCAAGTTGGATTATCAGCAAGTGCTTGAATGTGATTCATATACATCATGAAGGATATACCAGAATATGCTGATGTTTCTTTAGAACTATTAGTGCCAGAAGATGTTGACTGACCTCTTGGAGTGTCAATTTCTATATCCATTGGTATATCTGCAGAAGGCTCTTGAAAGTTGATTTGGAGACTTATGCTAAAATAAAACAATTTATTCACTGGATTTCTTTTATGTGCTACCATAGAAGATAGTAATAAGAAAAAAAGAAATAATAAACACATTTACTGTTGGTTGCTTTTATCCATGATCTGAAATTATATTTATTGCTACTCACTTATATTTATTATCTGGTTTATTATCCATCATCTTATACTCATTATTTATTGTTTTTTTGTTCTGTTGTTGTTTGGCAAGCTTCTATTATCTTTAAGTTGATCTTTTTAGAGAATTCTATAGTTCTTAACAATTCTTGACTATATTGGTACAATCATTTTATGGTTATATTAGCAGTATCCTATCTGATTAGTTATCAGAAATCCTCAGAGTGGACTGAGACTTTTATAATTTCTTTTTAATTTCTTTTTTTCTTTATAGTATAGTTTTCTTATTTTCTTCTTTGGATCTAGTTAAGAAATGTAATGGTCACAAATGTTACAAAGCATGATGGAAGCATGATATGTATCACAGTCACAAAGTCATGTGACTTGATAAAGCATCATGAAAACTACTAGAAGAACTTAGTCATAGCTTTAGAGTAGTATTAGATATGATTCACACTTGAAGACAAAAGCTTGCAGAGTGTAGAAACTCCATATAATGAGCTTAATAATACAGACTTGTTGGAATGACCTTGATGTTGTAACAACCACTCACTGGAATGGCACTTGTAGTTTGCTTACTTCAGCAAAGCTCTCAACTGGCTATCTTAGTAGTGGAGATTACAAGAGAACTCAACAAGGAGCCCTCACTGCATTACTACCCTATTTATATAAGTTACAAGTGGTCCATGCTACAACAATATGTCTACCTCATGTCTACTCCACAGTGACTGTGCAAGACTGTACATCCTGCCCTAACATTCATGTGTCTTACATGTGGTAGTAATATGGTGTACATGCTCTCTGATATCATCATCTAGGCTCTTCTAGCCTTGTAGACTCTTCTAGACCTATAAACCCTTCTAGACCACTCCAGGTCTATGACATCATCTCACATGACTTCCAGGTCACATGTCCTTTTCCCATTGTAGACTAATAATAATACTACTGTCCTATTTCTGTCCTAACCCTAACCCTACCTGAAGTCTGTCCATACTTTTGTCTTATAACACTTGGCCTCAACTTATGTGTTGTGCCTCTCATGAGCTGTGTGGTCACAATTTCAGAGAATAGCCTTGTAAGAAGTTATAAAGAGAGAAGTAAAGTACATTGCTATTGACACCAGAGATTTAGCATCAACTTTAGTTGATTATCAGACTAGCTATTACAGAGTAATTACCAGCCTTAAATACATAAAGTAACAAAAGGAGTAATTAAAACAGATCTCTGAGCAGATATTTCAGTAGTGAAACACTGAATAGGAGTTTAGATTAGAGAGGAAAAAACTCTATATAAAGTCTGAGTAATTTTGCAGAGTTTGAAGGAGATAATTAGGTGATGGAAATAGATAAAGATGACTGCAGATTTTGACTCAAATAAAGCCAAATAACTGCAGAGATTTGATGTTGTATTGAAGTTAGACATGTTTTGGAGTTGGGGATATAACAAGTAGGTTAGATATGTACAGACTAGCTCCTAAAGATATAAAGTAGACTACTTTAAGGAACTTCATTGAGTTATCTTATGTTACTTAATACATAAGTATACTTTTGCCTTAACACTTAGGCCTAAGTTATAATATTAGTATGAACTGTTAGAGTACTTAGAACAGTTTTTATCTTTAGAAAACCTTATTTTGTTTTCTTAAGTTTTTAGAACAAAAGTTCAACTTTTGTATTAAGTAATGTAAGAGAGTTCCTACTACAATCTAGTCTATCTTTTATACTTTAAGTCTTGGTCTATATGTATTAATACTAATCTACTCTAAAGTATGACTAAGATTTTTAGTAAGCTTTATAATGCTCTATCTGGTTATGTAATAGTGTGACTGTGACTGTGACTGCTATAAAGAAAAGAGAAAAAGAAAAAGAAATAATAAAGAAAAAATGAGAAACATCTAAGTTTACTCTTAGGAATTTTAACAAGTAAATATTAGACAATATATTTAGATTCTTCTTGAAATTTTAAAATATTTTCTATAGTTAATCTGTGACTAGACAGAAATAGAAATTGGAGTTGTATCATGTTTTAAATCTCTAGTGTCAATGGTGACACACTCTACCTCTCTTCTTACAACTCCTTACAAGATTATTCTCTGAAATTGCGACCATGCAGCTTGTAGGAGGCACAACACATAAGTTGAGGCCAAGGTCGTTCTGACAAGTCTGCATCACCAAGCTTATCACATGAAGTTTCTATACTCTGTGCATGTCCAAGCCAACTCCATAGACTCACACCTTCGAGTGCAAACTATACCTAACAAGTTGATAATGAACAAACTTTGCTATAGAAGATAAAATACTCATAGAGCTTGATAATCTGTTATAAAAAATATTAACACTTGGAGTATAAACTTAACAGATAACTATAACTACTAATAACTTAAAAAATCATAATGATAGAAACCTAAAGAATTGAAAATAAAAAATAGGATAACAAATTCTGGATATATTAAAAGGATTGTGAGTATAAGAAAAGAATGTAAGTATTATTTGTCATAAAAAATAGATATACTTAGATCAGTATATAACATGGAATACCTATTTAAAGAAGAAATATAAGCTGTGTATTAATTCTCTGTATAGTATTCATCTTGATCTTGATAGCTTTATTTTGACATCTGATCTGCTTTTCTATATGATATTACCATTGTATTAAAGTAACTGGGCAGAAGTATAGAAGATACTTTAAAACTCTAGAAAAAACTTGAGTATATTGTTCAGCATTTACTAGATACATAAATCACCTCCTTAGAAAACAGAATGAGGTTTTTTAGAGGTAAAAACTTTCCTAAGTACTTTAGAAAGAGAAAAGAATATAAGTAATATCAAAAGAGTAGTAAATGACTGTAGAAAGACACTTGTATTACTAGTGTATGTCATTAGTTACTTAGTTAAATTCCATGGAGATCATAAGAGGAACTCAATAAGAAGCCCTTGTTATATTTCTATACTAATATTATATAGTCTATACATACTTTGATTTACTCTATCCTAATATCCATATACATACAATGTTTTTCTAGTACTTCCTATCATATAATTATAATAATGTATTTTATTTCTCATTGTTAGGTAATGAACATGCTCAGAAAAAAAACCATCTGTGGGAAAATTTGCAGAAGATATTAGAAGAGCATAGAAACATTATCCAATACATATAGATATAATTATGGGATAACCTTGGCTTTAGTGAATAAGCTATATCTCTGCTTGTTGCAATGGTTATATTTCAGATAGAAGTCAGACTTTCAAGCATGGACACTCAGAACAGTACACTACACTAGGTGATTTTTAAGCTAAGGAATTACAGAGTATTTACTTATCTTAAATACTAGTACTAAGTCTACTAGTACTAAGTCTATTTGAGGATTGGAGAAGACAGGTAACTACTCTAGGTATACTAAAGTCCTTGCAAATTGAGTTCCATAGACATCATAAGGAGCCATGTGATTAGTAATAGAGTGATCTAATATGAAATGGAACTAGATTGATCTGCACTGGAAATAGTGTATGGCCCAGAAAGAGGATATTCACTTCTGCAGATGTTTTGGGCAGAGCAGAGCTTAAATAATCATTATCTGTGATAGAGTCAGATGTGTTGGATGTGCTTGAATAGTATATGACACTTATTTACAAAGAAAGAAAAAAAAGAGAAGAGGAAAAATACTAAGTATTATACTTATAATAATGGTAGAGTAAATAAATAATAACTATGAAAATACTATGACAACTAACTTCTAGCAATGTAACAATAAAGAGTTCAGAAAATAAGTTATTAGATAATGAAACATATATGTCAGAGTTCAAGCTCTAAGTAGTAATGTTCTCTGCTGTCAGGTTTACACCTTGGTAATTAGGGTCTGCAGAAGGTGTACAAAAGAGTAAATGAAGCATAATACTTATATGTAATATGTGGAACATGAATGTTGAACAACCTTTAACTTTAGCTTATATGTGTTACATTCCATTCCAACCATATTTGTCCCAACCCATAGATAACCCCTTCTTTCTTATCTGCATCCCAACCTCTTTCAGTGCAAATCACACATCTCCATTTCATCTCTGATGTCCTTACTGAACTCTTGCTAACCCAACACTGGAAGTGGTGTCAGTTTTAGTTGATTTTCAGAATAACTAATACAGTATAAACTACCAGATTATATACTAGGTATGCTACTTAGGGTAGTTATCTAAAATGGAGGCTATTAAGTAAGTTACCTTGATTTTTAGTAATCCTCAGATGTTAAGGGATAGAGGTTCTCAGAGTTAGCAAGAGTTCAGTAAAGATATCAGAGGTAAAATGGAGATGTGTGATTTGCACTGAAAGAGGTTGGGGGTGCAGATGAGAAAAAAGAGGTTATCTGTGGGTCGGGACAGATGTGGTTAGAATGGAATGAGACAATGAACTTCTGAGATGCCCTATCAGATCTTGGATAATAAGATGTAAACCGTATCTAATAATATGCTATGTCTCTATATATTGCACTGATCACATATTCTAGAGAAAAGAATATAGAAGTTAGAATATATATGAATCTGAAAGAGTGAGATGTGTTGTTGTCAACACCAGAACTTAGTGGTAGTTGTAGTTAATTTTCAGAATAAGAGTTTATAGTATACTATCAAACTTATATACTAGTATGCTGTGCTTAAGATAGTAGCTATAAAATAGAGATCATAAGCAATTACCTTAGGTCTAGTATTTTCTTGGGTGTATAGAAGTTCTATAGAGATATTAGGAAGTCTAGTAAGAATGTCTGAAGAATGATTGATGGTAAAATTGATCTGTACTGGATGAGACTAGAGAGTATAGATTGAAGTGAGTATTATCCAAAAAGAAGACTAGATGAGATCATATTGATATGTAACATTTACAATGAATTACACATGACAAAACTTCACAAGCACTTTGTCTTTTATAGCAAAGTTTACTTATTAAAACTCTGAACTCCATTTCTGCTCTGTCATAGATTGATTTAATCAGATATCTAGTTACTTTGTGAAGTTAAATAGAGATATTGATCTTACTTGAAGTAAAGAAGTCTTCAGTAGTCTTATATTATCTCCACTCAAATTTCCAATTGTTCTAGATAAATTTTTAGTATTTAAATCTAGTAGATATACTGTACTACTTAGTCTGATAATCAAGTAATATTGACACCAAACTTTGTTGTCAACAACAATATGCTTCCTATTACTATCAAAACTCATCTTCTTTTAAATCTATCTTCAAATCTGAAATTACAACCAAGCAGCAAGTAAAATTACAACATATAAGCTAAAGCCAAGATCATTCTCAAGTCCATACTCTATACTTCATGGATAAGTTTTCATATTTGATCTATAACACCCTACTATTTTATTACAGACTTTTATTTAAATGTGGACTATGCTTAATAAACTATGTTAACTACTATCATATAGCTTGTATTTCAGAGAAGAGAGATATAAAAAGAAAAAACACATTATTCTAGAGAGATGAAAAAATATAGTGAAAGATAACAACACTCTAAAATATTCTGAAAGACTATGTTATATCCATATTTGTAATGAGACTTCAAACTCCAATGTCTAATGTCAAAAATATGAAGTTGATTATATCAACTCTATTATTCCTATAGCCCAACTCTAACTACTGCTAGCACCTTTGTAATTGTGATCCTATCTCTAATTGTGTCAGAATTGTAAATAATAGACTTGGTTTTATTTTATTTTTTGATTATTTTAATTTTATTTTTAGTTTTTGTTTCTATTTTTTATTTTGGACTTAGGCAATGAGATATAGTGTGACATCACAACTGTCACAAGTATATCACATAACACAAAGAAAAATGTAGAAGGTTTTGAAATAGATAATATTATATAGCATGTAATATACATAGTCTTTAGAGTAGATTAGTGATAGTCTCACACAGACTATTAGTCTAGTGTATAAAGGTAGATACTCTGTACCAGAAACTCTATTAAGTTCTCTTGTGTTACTTAATACAAGAGTATGTCTTTTGTCTTAACTTGAGATCTAGGTTATAATAAGTTACCATTAGATAAGTGCTTGCTATGTTTAGATATTATTTTAGATATTTCCACCAAAGTGCTGTTGTAAAACTATCTGCTTAATAATACTCATGCTGCAATTAATAGTATGACTAAGAAATAATGCATAGTACTCATAATGAGTCAGATATATATTACCTATTAGTATATAAATGCATTAGCATAGCCTATATACTGCTTATACATATCACTTCTGAAATAATAATTTATTGGTAATATGCATATCCTGTAGGTATATAAACCTCAGTAGATATACTGTCATTAATTAGTTTAAATCATACTACTTGTCTTTATATTGTTCATACTTTGTAAGCTCTCCACTTAGAATCTTACTATTGGTAAGTAGTCACCAGTTGTCCACACTGCACTATGCTGCTGTGCATTCTGTTTCTCCAACAAGTGCCTGACTATCTGGACACTATCATTGCTTGCTTAGTCAGCACTGTTCTGCTAGATTGGAAATATATCTTAGAATAGTTGCTATTTTTAGAAGACTTTATCTTGTTCTCTTGGGTTTCTTCTGGAGGTAAGTCCTTACTTGGTATATCATGTAGACAATAGACTTAGGTTTTTTCTTTTGGAGCCAACTCCATCTAACTCCATCTAACTCCATAGACTTTGCCTAGTTATCCTAACAATGTTATTGTTCTAATACTTACTTTCTACTTTTTTCTATATCATGTAATTATAATCATGTGCTTGGTGATATCATAATCATGTGACACATCATGTGAACATAGTCACATGTCTCTTCATCATTAAAATAAAGAGAAATTAAATTAAATCAAAGAAAATAGATGAAAGAAAATCAAAATATAGGACTCTGAGCATACCATGACACTGAATGTATAATAGTACTACGACTGGATAGTATAAAAGTATTGCATACATAATATCAAGTGTATGTGTCCAAAGTAATATATGCTAATTCATGTAAATGAGAAGCTGAGGTAACGTTCTTCGTGATCACGTGGTAAGGCGTTCAACAAGTTTCTCAACAGGCTTGGAAAACTTGATTTTTGAATGTCCGTCCAGAGCTCCAGCTCACGCAATGGACACTGATAGTGTAAGCTGCTCAGCTTGTTAAAATAAATGACTCCCTCACTTTCAGAAGACACTCACGTTGCAAGAATTTGTTCAGTCATTCGAGAAACTCAAACATCCTGTCTCGCTCTCGGAATCAGAGGAGTCATGGGACCAAATCTACAACGGGTACCAACAATTAGGAAGGCTATGCCAGTCCGGAGCATTCAAATATACAGCAGAGGTTATCTCCTCCTTCCGTTCAATTCACCGAAATCTCATTAGCGCAATTAACTCGGAACGTACGCGATTGTCCGGTGCAGCACTGGATGTCTTGAGTGCATTAGCAGAAGGGCTCGGTACAGATTTTGACCCGTTGTTGTCCTTATTTCTTCCCAGCCTTTTGTTGCTCTGTGGACGAACTAACAAGATCACTATCTCGAGAGCAAAAGGCTGTATCTTCGCAATTATCGAGGCTACACAGCTCCCTGATATAATCAATTACTTGGCTCAATTCTCTAAGGATAAGTCACCGACAATTCGACTTATGGCAGCAGAAGGGACGCTGTCTTGCCTCAAGTGCTTCAATCCGCCTGACTTAGAGCAGGAGAACTCATCACTCTGCATTGAAACTCTTATTCGCAATTCTGTTCGAGATGCGAATGCAGATATACGGAAGGTCGGAAAGGAGATTTTTTGGAACTATAAGGTGTTACTTCCGGGTCGAGTTGCGAAGTATGTCTCTTCACCTTGCCCTCGTTAAATTACTCATGCTTTTCCAGTTTTGCTGCACCTCTCACCCCGATGACCCGTAAACACCTGCAATTGTCTGCTGGAAATGGTGGCAGGCTAGCGTCTGTCATTACTGAATCCAGACCACTCTCCAGAACCACGACTCAAGATCCTAATGTACAGCTGATCCGAAATGGGAGTCTGGCCAGACCTTCCAAGAATGTCTCCAATATCTCGAAACCTGTTGCTCCCCCACGACCACTCGAATCATCGAGGGCCATTCAAGTTTCGGCGAAGCGCGCAGCAAACGCTCCATCCACCAGCCTTGTTCCACAGAAGGCCTATATGGTAGCCTCTCGGCCCTGTACGCAGGAAAAGAATACAATAGGCCCTCAGAGAGTAATTAGGCCCAATAAAAACTCTGCGGCAACCACATCTATTCCCTCAGTGGTTCAAACTGATATCAAGACCTCTCTAGCAAGGCCGGCTGGCGCCCCTTGTTCGCGAGTGGCCTCATCAACCTCGCTGATACATTCTTCTGGCTCTCGACCAGCAGCCCCTTCGAATAAAAAAATGCAGACTATCCAAAAGGACCCAGAAAATATGAAACTACCAGGTGACGCCACGGTTGAGGTCACAGCGTCAAGAAACCTTAGCCGTCCCACTATCTCCCAACTAGCCCGGGTTCGACCTCCAGTGAACAAGTCCGTGCACAAGATAATACGAAGACTGGAGGTATGCAAAACCAAGCTTTCAGCTAAATCAGAATTGAACGGCCCCATAACCACTCGAGGACGGAGTCTCAATAATGAGGGCCGCTCCGCAAATATTCCTGTTGGGCGTTCGAAGCACCAGCAGCCGATAGTTCCTGCGTTGATACCTCTTCCTCCATCGCCTGTTTCTTCCACGTTGACTCGGAGTCCTGTGACGAACGATAGTACAATGTTGGAAGGATCCAAAATGGAGTCTCAACCTGAATCAACGATAGTTGGAACTGATAGGCAAGGATCATCCCAAACAGAGTTTGGGGCAGAAAGCTCTGGTAAGCAAATTTCGTTCCATGCTCGTCAACTCTAACCTCGATTCCAGCTTCAACTCCCAGACCTGATAGTTGTACATTGGACTCCGACTCGGCTTTCAGAACACCAATCTCGGCCTTACTATCTTCTATACAACAAGGATTTGATTTCACACCATACTCACCTCTTTCTCCACCTCAAGATTACCTTGTTTCGTCAGACTTGCCACTAGACCTCGGTTCCTTCACACTAGGGGTCTTCCGGCAGATTGTTTCTACAAGCTCCCAGTCGTGAAATCGCATTTTCGTGCACTGTTCCAAGTTCTTCAAAAGCCCATTGATGTATTTCCGTGTCGTTATCCATCTACATGTTCCATCCTCTCTGAAAATGATACATATTCATCCTGTGGCGGATGAGTAGGGGGGTGTTATGACTTTTGGTAGGCCCACGGGTTTCCGCAGTAGCCGTAGTATTTTCCGTAGTCATTGCAGCACAGACCACGTCATTTAGGTATATAAGAAGGGTAGTAGACTAGGTTGTACTTTATTGATCTGGTTTCTTATCTATCTCTTGTTCCAAACACTAGACTTGTGATTTCATAACATAAGATTAAGCCTACCTCAAACTTTTTTTAACATGTGTTCACTCTCACTTTATACTTATCACTCTTGGGAAGCACTCTCTTACTCAATATAACTCCTACTCAAACCATCATCTCAGTCCCTGTAACTATCATCGTGATTCTCAGTAGTCAAAATATCTTGGTAAGATAGGAAGAATTTAGAGAAGAACAAAAGAAGACTTTAGGAAATAATTTTAGAATTTTTTTAGTATAACAAGAAAGGAAATGAAAACTGAGGAGAAGCTTAGAACAGAAGTACTGGAATATTTTGAAGGAGAATGAAGTCACCAACTAGTATCTATCATGGTATACTTTACTCTTATATTTTATTTTGATTTTCTTTTCTTTTTGTCTATTTTTCTTGATTTGGTTTTATCTTTTCTTTTGGGTCAATGAAGAGGCATGTGACCATGGTCACATGATATGTCACATGATGCAACATCATAGGTCTAAACATTGTAGTAGAACAATGATGTTAGAGAGCATGACTACAACATGTTCATCTTATAGTAACAGTATGGTGGACTCATAGGCAACATATATTGTCAAGTTCACAAATGGTGGACTTAGTTTCTTTCTATTTTATTTTTCATTTTTCACTTTCATTTTGTTTTATTTTCTTGTTTTTCTATTTTTAGAGCATAGGGTTAGGGTTAGATCACAAGACACAAAGAACAAAGTAGAAGGATCTAGAACAAATGATGTCATACAAC
>Ga0157368_1000737_pt1 | contig 14989 bp, 10 predicted proteins | sample AttbisABBM3_FD_113146 | JGI IMG/M metagenome (GOLD analysis project Ga0157368, IMG submission 113146) | Fungus gardens microbial communities from leaf cutter ant in Botucatu, State of São Paulo, Brazil - Atta bisphaerica ABBM3 | ecosystem: Host-associated > Fungi > Mycelium > Unclassified ...
CATTCTCATTCTCAAGATTAAAGGCTATTCCTTTGACACCGCTGGCAAATTCCACCATTTCCCCAGCTTGAATCTCGTTCAATCCATAAACACGTGCAATACCATCTCCAACGGATACCACTCTCCCTCTCTGACACGAGATTCAATCTGGGCCGGACAAATCCAAATCATGCCGTTCTATGGCTTGCATGACTCGCTTGTATGGAACAGAGGCGTGAGTCCCCGAGGTATCTATGCTCCTTACATAGTTTAGATAAGTTTTTTCGGTTAGACTTGTTCCGTCCGGATAGAACATCAAGCCTCGTATTTGGTGCCGTTTGTTTAGAACAGCATCGGGAGAAAACCCATCGCTAAGTAAAGTGACTTCTACTCTCTCTTCTACAGTAATTTGGGCAGCGACTATGCTGCCCCATTCCTTGTCAGTCAAGTTCTTAGCGAGGGAATTGAGTGAGAGGCGATGTCCTAACTCTTCCATACGTTGTTGAGCGGGAATCAAGTGATTCTCATTTGGATCCTCTGGTATTAAGGGCCCACCTCGATCACCCTCAGGCTCTGGGGAGTGGTGTGCTGGTTGATTTAGGCTTGCCACCGAGTTTTCGCCGGTCTCCGAATTCCCAGTGGAAACACTTCCAAACAAATCGGTCCACCTAAAGCCCCTTCCTCCCGCGCCCTCACCTGATCCTGAGCCCGAGGTCGATGCGCCTGAAGACCCGTTGGAGGGTTGCTCCGCAGCAGGATTGGCAGCTGGTTGACCTCCAGCGTCATCCATGAAGAGGGTTATATCCCCTCCGCCGAAAAAGACCTTGAAAGCAAAATAAATGGCGAAGGCTAGTCCCCCCGGTAGGCCAATAAAAATCAAACAAGAAGCAAGGGCTCGAGCCCCGAGAGAGAAACTGATCTTACCAAACATTGCATGAAAGAGGTCAACACAATCCATTATCAGAGAAAGCAAATAGAATAAGGTCACAAGCAATACAACGATCGATACTCTTACAAAATAAATAGACATTTTAGGCATGTCTGGCCTTTTAATTAAGTTCGTCATGACAATTTTTTTATTATTAAATGAAAAAGAAATCAAAAATTTAGTCCTTCTGTGTGTAGAACATTGTCGCCAATGGGTGCACCTGACTGTTCCCAGTTCAGTTTTATAACAGAAGTCACCAGCTTTCATTGGTGGGGAGCTGACTTAGGTCTCCCTAGTTGACTGAAATGGTCAACCTGTCACGACCGTTGTGGGTCAAATAGATGAATTTCGGACTATACCCTATCTCATATTTTTTTCTTATCCAGGACTGGACAAGACACCCGTATTTAGGTATCGGCCGTACCTACCCTGCATCTCTCGTATGGACTATGGACTTGACTTTTCTTCTTCTCTTATGATTTTTGCTACTGGATTGATTATATAACAAGTGATTGATATCAACAAAGAGAGTCGACAAGCGAGTTCGGATGCGCCAGGAAAACTTCCTTTCAGACAGGATCTGATCCAAAAAGTTTGCTGATAACCTAGAGCGTAGAGCAAGTTCCCCAACCCATTGAGGATCTACCACACGACCCGAAACATAGCTCATCGAATGCTTCCACCCAGCTGAGCGCAGTTCTACGATTTATAGTGTTCTTTTTGTTTGTGACCTAGTTGCTGATTGTCTCTTCTCCCTAAAGGAGAATGCCCTCAATCTCGTCGGGAAAAAGAGAATAGCAAGATGGCAGGTGCTGCTCTCTGAATCTGAAGCTGAAAACGATCTTGTGTATGTCACAAGGAAGATGGTCAAGGGAAGTAGCTGACTACCTCGCCACTTGGTAGTTGAGTCCTTTTGTGCCCTCGCTACTTATTATTTTATTATTAGTAGTCGGGTCCTTTCACCTCGATAGAGAACTTTACGATCCCGGGACTCATAGCTTCGATAGCTGCTAGCCGCCCTTCAGGTCAGAGTTACGACTACGATAGCTGCTCTCATGACCGAGAGGATTGGATACGTACGAGAGAGCCTTGCGCCTCAAGGCCAGTCGCTTTCTGGTAGAGATGTGGCTTTTCTTGTTTTCTTTAAAAATTCATTATTATATTCCTACTTCGTATGCTCTCTTTCCTACTGACTCGCAATATCCCTGGGCTTCTTCGTCCTACCTTTGGATAAGACCTTCCTTAGTCCCGACGCTGTCCGCCCTGAGCGCAACGCTCTTGATTCCGCTCTATTTATTACATTACATCCTAGCTCGGATTAAGAACCTTACCTCCTCTCGTAGGGTTACTCCGCCCTTGGCTGCCTATTTCGTTTGTGTTCCATGTATGGCGCCCTCCGTTCGTCGACTGGAAATCTGTTGCCACTCCTTGACCAGATCCCAAGTAGCACAAGACGGCCCTAATTTGAGGAAGCGGTTTAGGGGGATCCCCTATGCGATCTACCGGCCTAGCTATCCGGTCATCTATTAGCCTTACCCCAATTCTTGTTCTAGGCACCATGTTTAGCACACCGAATTTGTAATCTGGCTAAAGGCTTCTGGGATGTACGTATCAGTACATCCTCCATCTCCCTGGTTGGTCGAATCCATTCCCTTCTGGAGACTTGGAGAAGCCTCTTGTACAGAAGGATGAACTACGTCCCTGGTGTCACTCTGTCTGGACACTCTCACGGCTCAGTGGCAAGCCGACTGACTCTTCAACCTTTCTTTTCCCGGACGAGACCATCTCAGACAGGCATTCTTATGTTATGTAAGCTCTTTCGACAAATCATAAAAAGAAGAATTAGCAGCTGCGGCTAAAGCCTCATCTCTACCTGTGGAAGAGTCACCATTTCCAAAAGGCAAACCCGATCTTGCAAACCTCTGGTAGAAAACAACCTCTCTTGCTGTTTCGGATTCGATCCTCTCTTTTGTGCCTTTAAGCCTAATAGAAGTTCTCGCACTTGAGAAGGAATATCTTTTTTAGTGTCTTTCTCGATTCTTTGACCATTTATATACCGAGCTTTAAAAGAAAGGGAGTATGAAATCCATATAGAGCCAATAAAGAACAATTAGCACAATGAAACTGATGGTCCGATCAATGAAAGAGGAATTTTGTCTCATGAGGATATCCCATTATGGAGTGAGAACCTTATATTCTTTTATCAAAAGACATGGCCTTCCCCTAATGGACTTTGGAATAGATACACGAGCCACTATCTTAGATACCATCTTTCTTGAGTAGCCGGAAGAGTCACGTCACTAATAGGCTAGGACAGGAGCCTGAAGTAGACCCGCGGGGAAGAAGCCGAAGGAAGAAAAGATCATATTCTCAGACAGACACTTGGCCACACTCAGAAGCCGGAGTCTGAGCTAGTAGCTAGCCCCGGGAACTTTAGTTCTGGAATTCCAGGAGTGAAAGAGTATGGTTTGATAGAACCAGTTGGTCGGAAAGGAAGAGAGAGAGACTCCAGCGTCCTCAGTTCGGGCTAGATTCAAGCAAGGTATGCCTTTCCAAAGCCACTAGGCATAGAAGGCGAACTCGAAGAGCTCTCGTTAGCCTAAACCAAAAGACTTGCGCACGCAAATATTAGTGGGATTTCGCTTCTTTTGATCCTCCGTCTGAGCCGTTGGGTGGAAGATAAACAGTTATTCGGGTGGAGGGGCAGAGTAGGTGGTTTTTCCACTTAATCTTACTATACGGCAATGGGAAGTCTTTATTGGGCAAGGTCAAATGGGATTGAATACATCGCTTAGGTACCAGCATATTCTAAATATGATTCTAAGTCATCGGTTTACGAGAATAGAATCCAGCTAGTAAAGCAATAGACCTTAGGGGGGAATCGCCCATCTAATAGCCCTATCAGTAGCAGACTTAAGGTGAATTGGAAGCTTAGCCCCTTCTTTAGAACCTTGCCTTTGATCTTTCGCCGCCTTCCTTTGAACCTACGGGTATGAACGAACTGATCGCGACTCGGGATACGTGAAATTGGACCTAACGTCCTGCCTAGAAACCTTTCGGCTTCAGCTTGGGTCAGTTCGCCTTACCTTATATACTTCTCCCCGGTAAGGGATGTTTATATTACAGGCGCGATAAAGAGTCTGCAACTTCAGAAATGGAATAAATTAAGGTTCGGGAGGAGCAAACCACCACAGGCTTGGTAGCCGACTCAGTTGACTGAAAGCTCTTACCTGCCGGCTATGAACTCATACCTGATAGTATGTGGCCCCCCCTCCGACTTGCCATTCCCATGGAATAAAGAGGAGCCAAAGGAAGCGGGGTGAAAACAAGTAGCTGATTGAAGTAAAAGCGGTCCAGGGACAGCTGGTGAAAAAACCTCGCCCTCTTTCATATGCCGAAAGCGGGTCAGCGGGCATAATTGAAAAAAGAAAGGCATGGGAGAAAGAATGAAAAGCATTCTTATCGATCTTGAACAACGATAGACTGAACACGAACCCAATTTCGATAAAAGGTGAAGTCGAAGCTACTCGATCATTCAAGAGGGACAGCATTTCTCTACGCGTTGATCCAACCTGCGCTACCAGCTGTCTTCTCTTATGCAATTTCTAGTTAGAACCTTTTTTACCATAAGAATCTCCGTTGGGCGAGAGCCCTTCAGGCCCACAGGCGTGGGTGAAGGTTACACTGTAACAGGTGTCTCATTTCATCCATCTCCTGAGCGGGTGTCTGATTGAAGAGTCAGATACGCTGCCCTGGTCAGTCACTACGATCAGCGCCAACCACAGGTAGCACAAGATCGCTACCATCACGGCGAGTAGAGCTCCCGACTAGGTGTTCTCCGCACTTCTTGTGTGGGGACCAATGTCGTTTGCTCTTGGCGGGAGATTTTGGAAGATCTCCAAGTGATGTGGTCAGTCTTTTATTACTGGCCATCTCACTTACCGATGGTCTGACCAAGGAGTGGTGAATAACCACCCACCTGTTCTGGGTTCGCGTGTCGGCGCATAGCCAAAGGATTGAGCAGGCTCTTCCTTGCGCTTTATTTGAGGCAATCAAGAGTCGCACTTCAGAAGTTTGTTGCTGGGGACTCTATACCCAGTGCTATGTCGCCGTCCGTGTAACTTTTGCTAAAAGCTGTCTTCTCCACAAGGATTGGTTCGACAGTATTTAGTACGCATCGCATTCAGCTTCGGCTCTAAGTGCTATAGGAACTTCCTTTCAGAAGGACTGAGTCGGAATCCAGATTGTTTGGAATCGAACTCTAAGGCTCAGGCAGGTACTACGGCATGATTGGGTTAGCTAGACTCATTGCGCCGAATAGAATAAGTTGTTCTAGTTACCTTTCAAAGCAAAGAGACGATTCGATAACAGACAATTCGTACCATCGAATTTCTCTTTCCTGGTCTTCCTCCCATTGGTATAATTCCCTCTTAGGATAGCTTGAATCTAGATAAGAAGAGTCACTTTCCTTCTTTCTTAAAGGGGGAACAAGGATTTACAGTATTTCAAAGATATAGGCGCCTTGTGGTGATTGTAGTTCTTGTAGGCCAATCGAATGCTTATCCTAGATATAGAGTCCACTGAGCCGAAATTGACTTTTTTAAGTAAAGTCCTTTCGTTCTTTCTCCGGATTCCTGTGGAGGTCGGGTAAGAAAGAATTGGCTAAAATTCACATAGAACCGATGTGGACAAGTCCAATTGTAGATCATGCTTTGACTTCAACCCGATTCCTCGACTCCTAGAAAGTACCACGGACAAGGAGATAGCCACTTCTTTATATTTATACAATTAGTTAAGATAATAGTAGTTAAGAGTTATTCAATAGTAGCCCAAGCTATCAAGCAATCAAACAAGTGTAGCCAACTAAAGTCTTTTAGGGGTCATCCCCGAGTGGACGAGCAGAAGGAGATCCCACGATGACAGGCCTGGAGCAAACACTCTTCCTTTTATGTTATGGCCGATTGAGGGGGAAGGCAGCAAACAAACCCAAAGAACGAGGCAAGATTCGGAGCTGCTCATACTCTAGGTCATAGCCTTTGAAGTTTTAAGCCAAGTCAGCAGCATCTTTTTCAAACACAACCAAACTAAAGGGTGTAGTTTTATCCCCTCGGGAAGAGAGTCGACAAGCGAGTACGAGTAGAGGATCGGTGGGATGCCAAGTACAACCCCCCTGGCCCGAAACCAAACCAAGAAGGAGAATCAAGGGGCCTACCCATACTAAATTGAAACTGCGGAAGGTAGATTCATTTTTTCCGAACCTTTTCTATCTCGATGCGAAACCTTAAGTGGCCGCCAAGAAAGGGATGAGTGCCGCTTAACTGATTTAGGACTGAAAGAAGGCGGAACATGGATCCGTACGGGGAGAAGAGAATCTAGGGCAGAGGGCCCATTTGTATTGGATTTGAACTAATTCGAATCTCGTGACCCATGATCCTTAGAAAGGGCAGAAGGGCTCGATCCCAGACCAGGCTCCGCTCAAGGCGATGGATGACTATTACTCTTTTCCCTACGACCGAGTGAGCAGCTGTTCTTTAATCAGTTGCATTTGATTTGGGAAGGTGCGGTATTTAAAGTAGTTCCGGAGAAAGGCTAAATGGATTTAGGAGCGAAATAAGCCGGCTATCCCCTTCTTAATAGACGCTGGCCCCGGCACCGGCTCGGGGTAAATCAAAATAGCAGCAATCAAGATACCTCTATCAAGGCTAGATAGAAGATAGGCTATTCCTCTTACCGTACTTCCCGAGGGGAGGTTGAAAAAAGCTGTTACAGAAGAAGCAGCGAAAACACCGATCTCTCTTTCTTCTTATCTAATCTTTTCCTTCCTGAACTCTGAATCCAAAGCTTATGCCACAGCGCAATGCTTCGATTAGACTCTTAGTAACGCTCTGGGCCCAGAAGCGTACACAAAGAACTCCGAACCGGAGATCCCACCGAGTAATGTTGCTCCTCTACCATTACCCCTATCAATCGCTAAGATTGGTTCAGAGTGACGGCTTCATCAAAGAGTTTCCACATCAGCCCGAAACGCGGCTAACCATGTCGTGAACAGAGTTCCGAGTCGCTAATAGGAAGACGAGCTTATGCTCTTCCAGATGCCAAGTCCTTTTTATCTTGATGCGAAAAGGAAAGTACTTGACTTGAAGAGAAGAGTTTACTAGTTAGGGGATGGCGTCAATTAAGGAAGCGGACAGTGATTGTCCAGAGACTTCGACTGCTGCTTAGCGACTTAATTAGCCCGATGCAGTCAAGTTTGATTCCGGGGCGAAGCACTCATGATAATATTCTTGTTGCTCAAGAAGTTAGGGTGTTAACAAAAAATCTTTCTTTCTTTTGATTTCAGGGCTTTAGCGTCTCATTGCGTAAGCAGAAGTTCAGTCCTTGCTTTCTTTGCTCTTTATTAAACGATATTATATATAACATATAACAGAAAAAGGACTCATGTAAATGAATTAGATCGACCCAGAACTTGTATCCACAAACCTCTCCTAAACTCCCAACCTTAACGCCCTTTTTATGTAATTCGTTCCCTATCGGTTAAAGAGCTACCTTCTCAAGACGCCTTCCAATACCGACAGCAGCTCCTGCTGAAGCAATTTCTTTCGATACGCCACACTCCTTTTCATTCAGTTTCAATTACATCTTCAAATCGTAACCTATCAATCGATCTACCTTCAGTCCTCCCTACCTTTCGAAGGCAAGGGCGCTAAGGATTGTATCCTATCAATCACTTATACTTGAATCGAGATATAGAACAGGAGAGCATGGAGCGGAACTTCGTGGTCGGGTCTGGAACCCATACCTTAACAGCCCGAGCCGAGTCACCTCTCTTTCTGGCTTCCTTAGGAATCTTTCTCAGTCGTTCTCTTTCTGAGAGAAAAAAGAGTGAAATGACTCTGAAACCTACTACGAACGCGCTTCTCGCAGCTTAGTAGATCGCGAGAAAGAGATCCGTAATTCACACCCAATCGCGAGGAGCGGCACCGAAAAATAATAAAGGGAAAGGGGTGAAATCCCTTCATGTAGAAAGAAAGATCAGGAATGCAGTTGCTTTAGCTTTGGGATTTCTTTCCCAGCCCGAAAGCACCTTCTTTCATATCAAGAGGGTCTTACCAAGCGGTACACTTAATTAAAATTAAAGACTTGAGCTGCGACTGCCAATCCTCCCTTCCTGCAAGGCTTTCAATCATTGGCTTTTTGAAATCCAGTCCTTTCTTGCTCGCGATCTTTTATGTCTCGTAACTGCGGTAGTCCTTCCCCTTTCATTTAGAAGTTCTCCATCTGTTACACAATCCTCCACTCTCCTCTCTTCAATCGTTTCCCCAAAATAAAATGAGCCATCTTCATTTGGAAGATTAAAAAAAAGCTTTCCTTCTGTAGCCGCGCTGCCTCGTACGGCTCTTCCTAAGAACTTGAAGCCCTCTCTCTCTAAATAGAAATTCAAAAAAATGGAAAAAAAAAAGACTTTTTCAAAAAGCCTTCGCCTCCTATTCAACGGGGCTATTAGAGAAGCAGCTTCGTTCCTTGACTTCTTTGCTCAGTCAAGCTTCCTTGTTCCTTAGTGTAGTCTCGGTCCATAGTTTAAGACTCTGTTCCTTATAGCCTAGTCTATATCCACAGCTGACGTGACTCCGTACCGACGCCTTTCCCTTTGTAGACGGCTAAGTGACTTCGTAACCTTAACGTACTTATTTTCGTACTTTCTTTCTTGGCTTCGCTCCTTCGTGGGGCTTTCGTCCTTTCGCCTATAGGCGGCGGCTTGGCTTCGCTATCGCTCATGACTTGGTATAGAGTCCGTGTAGTCGTCGGCCTTCCCACCAGAAGGCCTATGATATAGTGGTCGGCCTTTCGAATGCCTCCTTCCTTACTTTTCTGAGAAGCCCTTTACGACTATAAAGGACAGGGGGCTGTTCACCCACCTTTGGAAACTTAGCTACTTAAGTACTACTCAATACTAAAGTCAAGGCGAACGGCATTCTGTTGTACAGCTACTTAATATTAATAGTAGTATAACAACAGTCGTACTACTAAAGTACCAAGGCAACACCTTCGGTGTTGCTAAACGCATCCTTCAGTTGGGCCGCAAGTCTGGTTGGCTGTTTTGTGCCTTATATCTCAAACAAGCGGCCTCCGCCTTAATGATGGCCTATGGTGGAGATGAATTCGTCCACCCTGAAGGTGCGCTTCCAGTTTCCCTCACTAGGTCTGGGCTCCCCTCAATTACATCGAGCCTCATCATCGTGCGATGATTCGGAGGAGAGACGAAAAGTCTGATTTACTTGTAAAATGGTATTTGTCAATTTTTTCTTTGTCTAAGGTTATTACCTTGGCCAAGAAGGTTGATAAGTCCACTTTTGCAAGCATAGTGACACCAGTGACTGACATGGATTCAGTCTTGGAGCTAGTCGGTTCAATCAAAGAATGTTTTAACCGCCTGGTTAATCGCTATGTTCCCTGGATAAAACGTATTCCCCTTGAACAAGGGCTTACGTTTGAACCAACCTGGAAAACTTTACCAACCCACTCATTGACGAAAAGGGTGTGGATTGAACGTATGAAACTGAAACCTGAGAAGGTTTCTCGTTTCCGTTCTTCTTTCACGTCTTTTCCTCATGAGTTGGGGGCCTTTCAGTTCCTTATGAACTTTGTTCATGCAAAAGGTGAGCAATTTTCTCAGGGCTGTCTTTGGCCTCCAAGGGTTCGTTACGCTTTTGATGTGAATAATAAAAAGTTCACACCAGAAGATTTAGACTGGTTTGAGAGGCGAATAGGTCCTCTTCTACCGTCTTGTGACGACCTTGGGATTCCCCCGCGGGGCGACTAGGTTGTTCTCTTGAGGGAGCTGGAAAGCGTCGTATATTCGCAATTGGTAACTATATTAACCAAAGGTTATTAAGACCCGTGCACTGTTGGTTTGCGTCTATATTGAAGACCATTCCAATGGACGGCACCTATGATCAACTTAGACCTTTGCGTCGGTTAGTTCCCAAACTGTTTCAGTTATGATTTGAAGAGTGCCACAGATAGGTGGCCACTAGTCTATCTATTTGAAATAGTTGCCCTACTGTTTGACCGGTCATTCGCATCGAGTGTTGTTAATAGCACTCTTGCGACGAATCTGTTTATTGTGCCGTTCGTTAGGCGGTACGCAACAGTTTCGTTCGTTGCTGGTCAACCGTTGGGATATTATGGCTCTTGGCCTCTGTTTGCCTTTTCGCACCATTTACTGGTGTGGTGGGCAGCGGAGCAGGTTAGACCAGGGGTCCGGTTCGATAGGTATGCAGTGCTAGGTGATGATGTTCTCATCACCGATCCACTGGTTGCTGAGTAGTACAGGTTAGCTCTTCAACGACTTGGTGTTAAGATTTCTTATCACAAGTCGTTGGTGTCGTCTTCAGGTGCTGCCGAGTTCGCTAAGAGGTTCTTAGTTAAGGGTATGCAGGTGGATTTATCCCCGATATCCATGCGAACCTTACTTGGCTTCCATCACCCTTATGGTCTTATGGCCATTAGGGAGAAGTATCATGTGGAGGATTATTCTCTCTTGATGCGGATTGGTGGAGCAGGTTACCGAACTCGCTCTGCTGGGAAAAAGTCTAAATCGGCCAAATGGCGTCGGTTTCGGCTTCTTTTCCTTCGGAGTAAGTTACCGATGGATTTGCTCCTTGGTGGTGGCCTTCCCTTAAACCCATACCTTTTAGGGAAACTTAAAAGGTACTTATTGGAGAGGTTAGCTCCCCGTGAGTTAAAGACTCCTCCTCTTGAGCTCTTTGAGTTTGAGGGGATGTCTGACTTCTTGGAGTACTCTCTTTTAAGGTTAGTATATCTTACTTGCTAGAGTAAGGGCCACTTACTTGTTAAAGTCAGGAAGGGGGTGAAGTCATGGTTAGGCTATGTCAAGTGGTATAGCTTGCTATCTATGGACCCCTCGGTCCCACTTGAGGCTTTCCTGGATAGTCCTCTTGTGGAGTCCCATTGGTATGTCCGACGCACTGATCCTTTATTAGTGCGTTGGGGTCTACTATGGATATTGTACAGGAAGTTGGCCTAGATTAGACTTTAGGGGTATTACCTACGTAGTCCTCCTCATTGTGAAAAGGAACCATGCAACTCCTTGTTACTGTAATGGGGTTTCACAACCCGTTGCAGTCTCCTACGCTCTTAGCTGAGTGTGGGTGGGAGCCATTGAACTATAAGGAAACCTTCGGTTCCCTTTCTTTGAATAAACGCCACCTATTTTAGTTTACATTCATTACAAAGTAAACCAAGCCTAACCGGTCACGACATGTTGTTTGTTGATATTTATTGAGGAGTTTAGCTGACTGAATCCATAAACCTAGAAAGTAACCGTCACTGGTACTTTTTTGACTCTATAGGTAGGTATAGGTATTGGTGGAGCTTGCGTAATGTAGTTGTAGTTAAGGCTGCATTGAAGTAGCGCTTTTTTTTTTGAAGATCTGCTGAAGTACCAAAGGCGAACGGGGCTCCCAGGCCGGGACGTCTAGCAGAATGCTTGGCCTCCCGCGCTGGAAGCGACACCCGAAGGGTGAGCTTCTGGCGGTTAGCTTCTAGAACTAGATAAGATAATAGGCATTAGGCATTCTGAGCTGGGAGGAGGCAAGCAAATGAAGGGAGGCATTACGGGCCGACTACAAGAAGCTTTGCTTCGTAGACTCGACAAGTCGCTTATAGAATGCCGACTACTACTACTAAGTGAAGACTTTCCACTTCATTTAATAAGGGGAAGGGGGGAGGGAAGCGAAGCTTAGCGAGCTTTATAAGGCCGACCACTACATAAGCCGCTGGCGGAGAAAGCTCTTCGAGCTCCCCTTCATTCGTTGCTAAGCCAAGGTCCCAGGTCTCCGAGTCAGCCCGCGCTTTTTCGAAGAATCCTGCACCCATGGGCATACGGCCTGGCAGGCCTTCCCTTTCCGCCGGAGCTTCATGGGCGTTGCCCCGTTCCCCAATCAGATGTTTGGATGTGAGCTATACTCCGCGAGGAGCCAAACGGGCGTATGGCCTTGCCTTGCCATTTGACCTCTCTTCCCGTGTGACTAGGAATGCTCAGTGACAACCTCTCAATTGTCACCGCCTGGCCTCTCTTGCTACCACGGTAGCACCTAGTGTGGTCAGCACCAATCGTGTTCGGGCAACGAAGCTTACACTCATTCACATTGGTTCATCCTGCTATACCCCGGGCCTTTTGCTCTTCTAACGTAAAAGGTGGCCGGCCATTCGTCAAGGCCCAGGAATCCGCTGGACATCTCAGCGGCGGGATTGGATACCCGCATCCGATCTAAATTCTTATGACCAGATGTTCCTTTTACCTTTTGGTGGTTAATCAACAGGTGCCATGATGAAGTCAGTCCCTGTCAATCCTCCCAGAATCCATCGATCATGACGAATTACCACGTTAGGATCAACCACTGAGGAGTAGTACTCAAATCCCAACCTTCTCCCATGTCATACAACTTCCAGATCAGGCCAAAACGGATGAGATTTTCATCACGTTCTGTCCTTTTCCAGGTCCTTGTACACATGGGGGCATTCATCAGCTCATCAATGGATACATTCCAGTCCCAAGCTTTGGTATGGTACCAGTGAACTAGATTTAACCACTGCCTTACCCATCCGAGTAATACAGTGCGTTCTAATATCTCCTGTTCACCATCAAACACCAGATCTGAAGGATAGATCTGGATCTCCTTAGGTTTCAATTCCTTTCGGAGATAAGCCACCATCTTCCCCTTTAGATATGGGTTTAGGGGTTTCCCCCTTCCAAGCCACATTTCTAAAGGTAGTGACTTGAGCCGGTTTACTAGCAACCACTTTCAGACGCTCCCACCTTTTTGACTGTTTAGTCATCAGACGAGAACGGACTCGATAACCTGCCCCACCGAGGCGCTGAAGGACGGATGGTGATGTAACACCATACTTCCCAGCTACTTGGACAAGGCCACGAATCGACCTACAACCAGTTAGAGATCTCAGAGATATGGGTGATAGATCGACTTTCATCGACTTAACCCAAAATCTCTTAGCAAATTCACAACACCCAGTCCTAGAGACTATGGACTTAGGCATTGAGATTTTTACGTCTAACTGATCTAAGATCTCCTTATAGTGGTGCGCAACCTCCTTATCGGCAATGACAATATCATCGCCCAATAAGGCATAGTTCCAGAATGGAGAGGATCTACTTGGATCCGCCCGTTGTGCAGCCATCCACACCACAAAGTGATGGGATAAAGCAAAGAGTGACCAAGACCCCTTGAAACCAAGGGCTTGTCCAACACGAAAGGACAGCTCATGAAACTTCCTTGGTTGGGGAGGGCCAACCAAGAAAGTATTCAGGCCCAAAGAACTGTTGACCACTGAGGAAGCGAATGTAGGACCGAATAAACTTTCTACGGTCGTATATATCACTCCTAATGGCCAACGGTCAGTTGCGGATTTCAAATCAAATGAATAAACATCTAGGAGACCCCCACGGGCTCTTAGACGCCGCAACGGACGTTCCTGGTCAAAAGTGCCGTCGGCCTTAATTACCTTCAGCACTTTGAATGCCCAATCATGGACAGGGGAGAGGAGACGCTGCTTGACGAAATTACAAACGGCAAACAAACGTCTCTTTCCTCCACCTTCGATCACTTGACAGAGCCTACCTGTTACTAACGGGACTCCATTGTATGCCTCAGCGACGGTAGACACTTGTGGTCCAACCGCCCTTTCGTAATACTCGTCGAGGTCCCAAGAACTCTGTAGTCCTTTTTATATAAAAGGGATATAACACCCTAGGATTCCATAGGATTCCAGGAGAGAAGAATCCATCTGGAAGAGAATGAATTTTATTCACCATAGGCAGCCAGTTCATGCTTTAAATTTGAGAAAATATTAATGCATGGAAACTGTTTGCCTCCTGCACTATTTTCATCCACCACTGGAATAAACCGGTGAATGAATGAATCTAGTAATGGAGTAGCTTTCCAGGTAGGGACCCAGCTAATGCCTTTGTGAAGCGCAATTGACTGGATCGTGGGAACGTAAAGTGACCAAATTCTCCGGGCAGACATACCCGCATCCGATCGAAGTTCCATTTTAGTGCCCCCTAACATAAAGGAGAGCTGTTTCTAGTCGCGCAAGACATACATTGCTTAGGACCAACGGGTCACACGACAGGTGCACGATCGACTTTGCACGCTCCATCCTTCGGCCCTTCGCCTATCGGCTTGGCAGGCAAGCTACCTTGATCCGTCTTTGGCTTCGATTCGTTATGCTCAGCAGCTCCAACAAGCCCTAAAGCATCTTGCCCTCTAAAACTCTTTAGAGAAAGCGCTGCTTTACGTTTGATCCTATGTGCCCAGAGAGTGCTATGCGTTCTCCACTGTCGGACCTCGCAAAGAGAGAACGTGTTTTTTCCTCTAAGTTTTTCTCTCATTCGCGGAGCGAAGAAAGCGGGCTTTGCCCCAGCTACCGCTATCCTTGAGAAAGCAAAAGAGCTACCGAAAGAAAGGGATGCAGTCTCTCCCTTGGCCTTTGGAGAGGAGAAGGCAGAGAAGAAAACGTCCTTCGCGCAAGTTTTTTTGCTTCCTGCGCCCTTACTCTTCAACCAAGGAGGCATTCTGGTAGGAAGGCCGACCACTACATAAGCCGCCATCAGTCCAGGAGAGAAGCAAGCTACCTTTCTTTGATCCACCTTCCCGGGCAGGGAAGAGAACGAAAATAGGCCGCGGATGGTGGTCGTGGTAGGTTCGAGGATCTTACGCGGCGGAGCGAACTCCTCTATCGTGTTGCATTTCCTCTGGCGGCGTAGCTGCACCCCCTCGATCCATCGTACTGGAGCGATCTGAGAAGAACGATTAGGGTCATATTCTATCCTTTCTACAATGCCCATAGAAAATAAAAAGCGTTTCATATCAATTCTTCGCTGCAATCGCTTCGATCCACCCCCTCGGTGAAAAACCGTAATACGCCCTGAAGAATTCCTACCTGCAGACTTCCCTGTACTCAAAGTGAATTGTCTAAGTGCTCGGCTTTTTCTCATTCTCGTAATCATTATTTTCCAGACTACTATACTCCTACTCC
>Ga0157368_1000739_pt1 | contig 14978 bp, 9 predicted proteins | sample AttbisABBM3_FD_113146 | JGI IMG/M metagenome (GOLD analysis project Ga0157368, IMG submission 113146) | Fungus gardens microbial communities from leaf cutter ant in Botucatu, State of São Paulo, Brazil - Atta bisphaerica ABBM3 | ecosystem: Host-associated > Fungi > Mycelium > Unclassified ...
ATGTGTCCTTATGCTTTACCAATTCTACAATTCCCTTATCCTTTCTCAAGTCTTTGCCTTAGTTGCAACCTGAGCTCAAGCTTAAGGTCATTACAAATAGGCTCCTATAGAGTAGATCTGGGTTTATTTATCACCAGTATCTCCTGATAGCAATTTCTAGAAAGGTTAGTATGGGTGTAAAAGTAATAGCAGTCTTCAAGATATTTAACACTGTCTACTAGTCCATGGTTCATATCAAAGTACTGTTACCAGTGAGATTGAGAAGAGGCTGCACAATAGACAAAAACTCACAGATGAATTGTCAGCAGAAGTTAGTAAAGCCTAAGAAGGCCTGTAGCTCAGTGAAATTCTGTAGGATATGCCAATCTCAAACTCTGGCTATCTTGATAGAGTTCATATTGACTTGATCTTCCAAAATTACCAAACCTAGGGTTATGATTAAAGATTCAAAGTATTAAGTTAATAAAAGAATCTTGTATTAGGGTTAATATAAGAGAACTTGATGGAGTTCCCAAGTACAATCTGTTTACCTTATATACACTGGGCTAATGGTCCATACTATACTAAATCTAGTCTATTTAAAGAGTATGCATTTGTCTTAAGATCAACATATGTAATATATACTATATGATATTATTATTCTAGAATCTTTTATGATGTTCTTTGTGATATGTGATTGTGTGACCATAACATGTGACAGTCAAACATAATATCATGCTGAATTCTAATCCTAAGTCTAAAATAAAATAAAATAGAAAATAAAATGAAAAAGTCAAGTCTACTATCTTCAACTCTGATATATAGGTACTCAATCTACTATTTGTCAAACTTACACTTTCCAGAATAAAGAAACAGCTTGTGATTAGCTAGGACTTTTATAACTCTGCAGATGGCTCTATGATGTTTCTTCAAGGTTTAGATCAAGATCAAGATATTATCTAGATATACTATTATAATATCTTCTATTATAAGATTCTAAAAAGTCTATTTTGTGTGGAAGACTGCTTTCCACTCATTACTAAGCTTGATCTGGTCATTGTTGAATTCCTAGTAGATATCTAGTTAAGTCATCATATTGAGAGTCCTATAGTTTTGTACCAACTCAAGAAAGCTATTTTTTTTCCTAATAAAAAAACCAATATAGCCTATAGGAAACTTTGAAATTCTTATTAGTTCTGTACAAAGATTTTTAGTAATGAAGACATCTAGCTTTGTCTGCTTTGTAGGAAATAAGAAATATATATTGGATATCTTTAGTTCTACTTCTAAGACTAGTTTAAGACTATGATACTACTTGTAGTAGTCTAGAAGGATATTAAAGTCTTTTTTTAACAAAAATCAATTTGAATTGCTGAATATGTAAGGAAAGAATAGGTATCTTGTCTTTAATCTTGTTGCAACAAAAGACTTCTGAGAGACACTAAGATAGAATCACTGTTACTCAGAGGTCTGAGGCTAAAGATTCTGAATATTACTAAGTTATATAAAAGCAATTACTTAATTTTTTCTGATACTTGACAGTGATTTGCAAAGTTTGGGTTAGTGTTAGAATTGAAGACAGTGGACTTGTCTCTTTTCTATTTCTCCTTTTTTATTTAAGTTATTCTTATTTTTGGTGATTCTTTGACTTTTTTTGCTTTTTTTACTTTTTGGCTTAGTAAAATAAGGAACTGTGTGACATCACAGACAAGTCACACATGTCACATGTCACAGTCACAACATTCTATAATACATCATAAAAATAAGAACTTTATTTACATAACTTATAGTATTTAGAATAGGCTAAATATAAGTATATATAGACCATATACAGACTATATATCATAGGTATATGAAGTAGACACATCTGTACTAGGAACCCTACTAAGTTTTCTTATGTTAAACAATACAAGTTTTCTCTTTTGACTAAACTCTTAGTTACAAGTTGTAATATTAAAACTCTTTCTTTTAGTCAAGAGAGAAAAACTAGACCTTAGGCTTAAGAGAAAGGTAATAGCTACTGGAAGGCTTGCTATGGATGACAGTAACTAGATCTAGACTACTATCTAGATATACCTATTGTTTAACTAGATGATGTTATAATAGTATACTTGTATCTTTTCTATAGAAGGCTTGTGCTACAGATCTAATATAACTTACCTATACAAAGTAACAATAATCTCTAGTAGAAAGATATCTAGCTTAGGGATAGTAAGTTACATATTTTCTGGTATAATACTAGTATTGTCAGAAGTACAGTATGAAGTACATATATAGTACCAGCCAGATGTCAAAGCTAGGCTTAACATTGTGAACTTTTAGCATAACTGGCTTAGTAGCCAGTTTGTTTCTAACAGGTATTCTTTGTAGGAAAAAAATGTAGTAAGAAGCATATAGTATAGAACTATAGATACTTGAATGAGTGAACCATTCAGAATAATTATTCTTTACCTTTGATTTCAGATGTTATGGAAAATATTGGTATAAAGTATTATAATACACTCAAACCCTGGTATTTTATTTTTGTTTTATTTTTGTTTTATCTATTTTCTTTGGTTTGATTTTTCTTTTTTCTTTTATTTTATGTTTATCTTATTTTTTAAACAATGAATAGACATGTAACTGTGGTCAAATGACATAATGTCATAGACCTAGAATTTGGGAGAAGAGACTAGAAGAATAATATCGAGATACATGTTGACAGCATATATATAGACTTTATGGTAAGAGTATTTATTGTTAGCACAGACCTTGAAACATTTGTATAAATATGGTAGTAATACATCAAGGACTTCTTGTTAAGTTTTCTTGTGATCTTAATAAGATTCTTTACTTATAAGTTTACTTAGTGCACTATTGACCATCTTAGTTAGTGGTTATCACAACATAAAAAAAGTATTTACTAGACTAGATTTATAATGGGAATATAATAATGTATGGATAAAGGAGAGAGATAAGTGAAATACAGTGTTTATGACTCTAGAGAGGTTCTTTGAACACATAGTAATGTTCTTTAGGCTCAACAACTTTCCAGCAATATTTCAAATGATGATAAATGAGATTCTATAGGATTTGATCAATAGTGGTGAGGTGGTGAGTTTTATCAACAATGTGATTGTAAAAATAAAGAAAGAAGGATATGATAAGAAAGTAGAAAAAATGGTAAAAGGATTGGCAGAAAATAACTTGTATGTGAAACCAGAGAAGTTCAAATAGAAGGTGAGGGAAGTATGATTTTTAAAGGTAGTAATAGAACTAGATAGAATCAAAATAGAGGAAGGGAAGATGAAGGGAGTATTGGATTGGCTAACTCCTTAATGGGTCAAGGATATACAGAAGTTCTTAGGACTAGCAAATTACTATTGACAGTTCATTAAAAAATCCACATCTATAGCTAGATCATTACATGACCTAATAAAGAAGGATCAAAAGTAGGATTGGGTATAAAGATAGAGGAAGGCATTTAGAGAGTTAAAGGAGAGGTTCACCAAAGAACTGGTACTAGTAGCATTGGATTTAGACAAAAAAGTGAGAATGGAAGTGAATATGTTGAACTATGTAACAGAAAGAGTGTTATAACTCAAAATCCTTAGAGTTAGATTATGAGGTAACCTTGTATTGGGTAATACAAGAGAACTCGATAGAGAGCTCTTTACAAAATAATCTACCTTATATACTCCTACAGATAGTCCATGCTAAGTACTATGCACCCTACCCTAAATGACTATGTGTCAAGTATGAGGCCAACATGTGGTATCCATGTTGTATGACATTACTTTGTTCTAGAACCTTCAACTTCCTTCTCTTAAATCTTGTGATCAATGTTGTGACTACACCATCAGATGTGACTGATGTGGCAGCATGACCAATCACTTCTAACCCTAAACCCAGAGTTCTCAAAATAGAAAATATGAAAATAAATTGAAAATAAAATAAAAATAAGAAAAGAAAAGAAAATAATAGAAAACTATGTCTATTTCTTCCAATCTTGACAAGGAGTTTTTTTGATGGAATGTGATAATAGGCAATGGAGACTAGTAGCATACCTATCAAAATATCTCAATAAGATGAAAATAAACTATGAAATCCATGACAAGAAGAGTTTATAGAATTAGAAAATTAGAGGTACTTTTTAAAGGGTGCAAAATTCAAGTTTGAGGTCTGGATGGACTACAAGAATTTAGAATACTTTATAAAGACACATAAGTTGAACAGAAGACAAGCTTATTGAGTATTATATTTGTCAAGATTCAATTTCACTTTAAAGCATGTATTAGGAATGAAGATAAGAAAAGCTGATGGACTAAGTAAAAGACTGTACTAGAAATTGGAAATAGAAAACAATAATAAACATCAATAATTAATAAAGAGAAATAGATTTAATGACTAGTAGAAGTAGTAGTAGAAGGACTAGAAGTGGATATAATAAATAAAGCTAGGGAAAAGAATGATAAAGTAGTTATAAAGGTAGAAGTAAAGACACTAAGAGATGAAGAGTGGTAGATTGAAGAAGAACTGGTGTTAAAGGAAAGAAAGATCTATGTACCAAAAGAGAAGAATTGAGAATAGAGATTATCCAACTACATCATGATGTATTAGCAACAGAGTGTGGAGGACAATGGAAAATAATAGAACTGGTGACAAGGAATCATTGGTGGCCAGAGATAACAAAAGATGTGGAGAAATATGTGGATGGGTGTGACTTATGTTCAAGAATGAAAAATGAAATGGAGGTACCAGCAGCAAGGCTAATAGCAAATGAGATACCAGAGAAACTCTTGTTGTATTTGACAGTTAACTTTATCACAAAGTTGCCACTAGTAGCAGGGAAAGATGCAATTCTGGTTTATACAACAGGTCATCAAAAATAGCACACTTTGTAACAATGACTGAAGAAACATCAGCAGAAGAATTAGCAAAATTGTTTAGGAATAATATATAGAAGCTGCATAGGTTTCCAGAGTGTTATGTCAGACAGGGGACCACAGTTTGCAGCAGAATTGACAAAAGAACTGAACAATATGTTGGAGATTGAAACAAGATTGTCAACAGCTTTCTACTTGCAGACAGATGGGCAGACAAAACATATGAACTGGGAACTGGAACAGTACTTACAGTTCTTTGTGGATCATAGACAAAAGGACTGGCCTGAGTGGCTGGTATCTGCAGAATTTGCAGTAAATAGTAAGGTTTACTAAGCAAGCAAAGTATCTTCCTTCATGGCAAACTATAGAAGGGAATTAAAGATGGGAGCAGACATTAGAAGGGAGGGAATGGTTGAGAAAGCAACAGAATTTGCAGAAAGAATAAAGAGGATTCAGAAAAAAGCAGAAGTAGCACTGAAAAGAGTACAGGAGGAAATGAAAATGCAGACAGATGTTAGATGTGGTTTACACCTTGTTATCTAAGATCCAGTAAGACATCTTAGAAGTCCAAACTAAGTCAGTTGTGCATTATCCAAGAATGTGGAAGATGAGTTTGGAATGGTCTTCAGTTTTAGCTTGGCTGCATGGGCTGTATATTTTAGAAGAGAACTTGGGAGACTTAAAGTTTTGGGGGCATTGGAAAGTGGTGAAGTATATCATTGCCAAAACTAGAAGAGAATGTCAGTTTTGGTTGATTTTCAAGATAAAGCTTGATATAGTGTAACTAATGGTTTATATACTAGATATATTACCTAGGATAGTTATCTGAAATGGAGACCATTAAGTGAGTTATCCTCATTTAATTCTCAGGTATTATGAATGGAAGTCTATAGAGTTTGACAAAGAACTAGCAAAAATATTTAAGGAGAAATAGAGAGAGGTGGTCTGCACTAGAAGAGTTTAGGAAGTGTGGGTGAGGAAGTAAGTATTATGAGATGGATGACTGGAACTGGATGTGACAACAGATAGGAGAAGAAGGGAGGTGAAATCATAGAAGAAAGGGGACAAGATCATACTGAGTACAAAAAACTTAGTATTTAAAGAATAACTGGCAAGGAAATTAGTAGACTAATATGTAGGTCCATATATTATTGAAGAGGTAGTATCTACCAATGCATTTAAAATAAAAATATCTACTACAATGAGGATTCATCCAGTTGTAAACATAAGTTAAATAGTGAAATATAGGAAACCAGTAAGAGGACATAGAGTAAAAGAGCTGAAACTAATAGAAGTTGACAAAGAGAAGGAATGGGAGGTAGAAAAGATACTAAACAAATAAAAAATAAGAAGGGTGATGAAGTATTTAGTATATCAAAAGGGGTTTATAGCCAAGCATAACATGCAGGAAAGGGGAAAGAACTTAGGAAATACTAGGGAAGTGGTGGTATATTTTGAAGAAAGAACAAATATAGAAGTTATAAGACAAGAGAGGTTGGAAGTAGCAGAAGAACAAGATTTCAGACAAGCAAAGCTACCTGGGAGGTATATAGCATAAATATTGTATGGATGAGATAATAGAAAGTTAAAAAGAGAATATTTAAGAAAATTAGAAAAAAATTAGTGGAAATGATAGTCTGTTTCTCTGGATGTGTTTCTAGAAATCTTGAAGGGAGTGTAATATCATAATCAAAGACAGTGGACTTTTCTCTTTTCTGTTTCTCTTCTCTTATTTAAGTTATTCTTATTTTATATGATCTCTTTTTTTCTTCTTACTTTTGGACTTAGTAAAAGAAGAAACTGTATGACATCATATGTGACTATCACATGATAACTTTATCTACATAACTCATAGTATTTAAGATAGACTAAATATAAGTATATGTCAAGTTTACAAACAGTGGACTTAGTTTTCTCTATTTTATCTTTCATTTTCATTTTCTTTTCATTTTATTCTCTTATCTTTCTATTTTTTAAACATAGGGTTAGGGTTAAAGACAGAAGCAGAGAACAGAGTAGAAGGGTCTAGAACAAATAATGTCAAACAACATGTATACCACATGTTAACCTCATGTGCTACACATGGTTATTTAGGATAGGATGCACAGTAGCGAGCATAGACCATCAGTAGTTGTATATAAGGTAGATTAGTTTGTAAAGGGATCTCTATCAAGTTCTCTTGTGTTACTCAATACAAGAGTTCTTCTTCTGTTCCACTCTAAGGACTTTAGATCATAACAGTATACATAGACCACATGTCAAGAGGTATATAAAGTAGACATACCTATACTAGGAACTCTACTGAGTTTTCTTGAGTTAAACAATATAAGTTTCCTTTTTTGACTAAACTCTTAGTCTTAAGTCATAACAGGTAGATCCTTTCAGTCATTTACCAAAGTGGAAAATATACCAGACCTATATGCATTAATAGTATATTCTTAGTATTCCTTAGCCTTCTGAATGTCTTAGTAACTAGTATAGCATATGAAACATTGCATCATAACTACCTCTTATTAACCTATTCTCTACAGCAGTGTTGTTCCATGACTTGTCTTTTATAACAATGTTATACTCTGTCAAAACCCCATGAGCACTTAATCTTTTATGGTAGAGTTTACTCCTTTCCAACTTGGTCTTCCACAGCAGAGTTTTTCTATCCAACTTGGCCTTTTATGGCAGAGTTTTCCTATCACAATCTTTGTCAGTGTCTCATTACTGAAATCTCTGCTTGGAACTATATTCTGAGACATCTGAGTTTTTCTCTTATTATATATATATATATATATATAAGAACTAGTAGGTACATTGTATCTTCTAGTCTAATAATTGAATATTGTTGAACATCAACTCTAGTCTTTTACAGTAACACATTTTATTATTAGAACTTACTTCTCTTAAACTCTACTTCTCTTCTGAAGTTGTAATCCTATAGCAGTCAGATGATGTAGTACATAAGCTGAAGCCAAGATTGTTCTAGAAAGTATATAATACCATGCTTTTTGTATGAGTTTCTATACTTGGTACAAACTTCAAGCAAATCTTATAGATCTTTGCCCTCTAGTATGAACTATATCTAATACCTCTTTTTTTTACCAGTTCACCTCAGTGTTGTTATTTTTCAACCACATATAGCCAAGAATGATGTTATGGCAACCACTAACTAAGACAGTCAATATTATGAGCAAAGTATTTTTTGGGAATCACAAAAGAATAACCCTACACTAAAGTTTACATGTTGTCCATGAGTACACAATATATATACTATAAGGTGAATATATTGTTGACATGTATCTTGATATCATTCTTCTAGTTTCTTCTCCCAGATTCTAGGCTTATGATGTAATATCATGTGACTACAGTCATGTGCTTCTTCATCATCCAAAATAAAAATAAAAATAAAATCAAGAAAAATAGATAAAAAGAAAAGAAAAGGAAAATAAAATGTTTAAGTATATCATGACAAACAAGATCTTACTTACCCAGGCTTGAAACTGCAAGCAAAGTATGCTCAAAATATGACTGGTAGTATAGAATTACATTCATTATCTTAAATATTTGACTGCTCTTGTTTAGGATGTTATCAATGTCAAAGACTAGTATAGGCTTAGAGAGCTAGCAGATGTTTATATGGTGTTTTTCTATAAAGTTGCAACTAATAAAGATTTATGTAGCTTTAAAGTCTACTAGCACTCATACAAAGAACATTTCAGAAGTATCAGTGATTTTGAGAGTTACAGAAAAATATAAAAAGATTCTACAGGTATCAAAGATATTGATTACCAGATATAAAGATAATCCCTTTTTCTACTTGGAGTATCTAGCAGGGGCTGTGAAGTTGGAACAGAGTATACAAATAAGTGTATTTTAGAGGTTACTATCTTTGAAGATGTATTCTTCTATCTTGAGTATAATGAACTTATTTACTAGTAGTCAAAATGTATAAATTGCCAGCCACTCTATGCAAAATCCACTATTGGTACTATTCTTGTTTGTAGGCTCCAACTTTTGGCTGATCTCCATATACTTTAATATATGTAGGTTTCCTATCAGCTTCTTTTATTACTTAGTAGTTAACTACTGAACATCTAATCTTCTGAACACTCTTGTACTACATGGTCTAGATCCACATAGTAATAAAATTCTTTAATGGGAATAAGAAAGTATTTCTAGATAATTTTTATATTCATGGAAATATCTGCTAGGAGTATTGGGAGTACTGACAGTAGCTGATGTGGAGAAATAAGGAGGTAGGAGGTAGCTGCTTAGGAATTGTAATGACAAAGGAACTCTGCAGTGCTTAGAGGTTGATGGTAAGTACTGAAATATTATACTAGGCTGACTGGAATATCTTGTTTACTTGTTGGACCTAATCTATTCTATACACTGCTTTGGACTAAGTATAGAGATTAATATTTTCAGGTCTTCCCACTAGTAATATTGTGATTCAGAATTAAATTAGAATTTAGAGTCCACAGTAAAACTTAACTACTATGGTATATGGATTAGTATAGCTAGCTTCTGAAACAAGAGATTGGAACTTATCTAGATAGTTCTTTACAAGTATAGCTCTCTTGGTAATATATTGTTTCTTCTAGTTTGTTAATAGAACTCATGGAATTTCAAGTATAGAATTGTTTACTATATACACTAGACTACTGGTCTATACTATATTACTATTAGCTTACTCTAAAGGGCCATGCATTATTCTTAAGATTAACATGTGTAGAACATGCTGTATAATGACATCTTGTTTCAGTATCTTCTATAATATTCCATTGTGATCATATGACTGTGACCTGTGATAGCATTTATGAGACTGGAACATCACATTAACTCCTAATCTTAAGTTAAATGAAATGAAATGGTAATGAAAATAAAATAGAATCTATCATTTTCAACTCTGATACTTCAGCAATAGTATTTACTAGGAAGTGAACATAGAAAAGTTCCTCAAATTCAGACTATATAGAAATGGAGAAAAATCACATATTGAACTCTTCTTGAAACAGTTTCTTAGACCATTTTACAATCTAGAGAATCTTGTCTTATTTGTATATAAACTATTCTGCACTGCATAGTCACAATTTCAGATAAGAGAAAGAAGTCTGAGCTGGGAGTGAGTGCTGATTTGGTGTATTGCCATTGAACACTGGAAATTGAGTTCAATAAGAATTATCTTTGTTGATTATCAGACTAGCAAATTACAGTGTAACTACTAGTCTTATATACAAGTTCATACTATAGGAGATGCTCAGGGTTTCAGTGGTATAGTCCCTATTATTCTAGGTAGAGGTTTCAGTGTTAAGATACTGACAGGAGTGACTCTACCATGGAAGACCAAGTTGAATAGGAATATCTCTGTCATGAAAAATAGAATACACAGATGATTACATCACTGCTATGAGGTATGTTGCGAGTAAGGTGTCCACTATGAAAGACAGGCTTTATTTGGATTAGCTATTAATAAGAAGTATACCATGGGAATGTGTTTTCCAGATGAGTGAACTTGTGATATGACAAAGAGCTAAAGAAGGCTCATTCTGTTTGTTGGTTACTACTAAAGTCTAGTAGAGGTAGTATATGAGATTAAGAGTAATAAAAGGTTTCTAGATATAGAAGTATTAGTAGGAGAAGAGAGTCTTATAGTAGGGAGAGAAGGTATATTTGTGGGTGCAGAGGTAAAGTTAAATACTCAAGAAAGCAGATTTTAGAGTTAGCTCATAAGATATAAAAGAATGTTGTCAGTGTTGTGTTTTAAGACCTACTAGTACTTGGCTACTTCACTTAAATAGTGCTGAAAAAGCTTCAGAGCTTTGTTGGTGTTAATAGGAGTTATAGAGTAGTTATAGAGTAGTTGCTTAGAACAGGTATTAATGTTATAAGTGCTACCTCATGTTTTATAAATATTTGCTTCATGAACAATATGTGCTAGGGTTTATTTCATCTCTGACTCATTAATTATCATGTCTTGTTGTTTTCTCATATTCTATCAGTTAGTACTTCATATAGTGGTAAAGGCTTCATCATGTTCTTCTTATTTCTTCCTCAAGAATGTCTTATGTATTACTCATGGTTATATAGCTGTGGATACTATCTTGTATCTTTATGTTTTACTAATTAACTCATTCTCCACTCTTACTCAAGTCTTTATCTAAGTTACAACCTGAGCCAAGCTTAAGATCATAACAATTAGTCAGAAAGTAAGAAATAGTGAGGAAAATAAATATATGAGGGTGGACAATCCTTGACTACTAGACTAATTAATGCTTTGAGATTCCAGAGAATATATTCTATTCTGCTATTAGAATAACTAGGCAAAGTCTATAGAATTTAGCAGAGTTAAGATTCTAGAAAAATTATGAAATATATTGTTCAAACTACTAAGTATACAACCTATCTCCAGAGAGATCCCAAGAGAACAGGATAAAGTTCTTAGAGATGATAATTACTCTTAATTATTTCAAGAGCTCATTTTAATCAAGTGGAACATTAGATAGAATATTTGGTAACCTAACTATAACATAATAGTACTGTATGGTCAGAAACTTCAATGTAACAATCTTGAATGTTGCCAGATAGCAGAAGCTCATTGGTCAGTAGCTAGAGAAAGTAAGCCAATGGTTAGAAGAGAGTATACAAAAGTCTGGTAGTATTATAATAAAATGGCAGTTGAAGACTTGAGGGATGAGAGGTTTATAAAGTTAACAATGAACTTTGGTACTACTGCAGACTTGAATTTTGACAAGATAGCAGATTCTCTTATACTAAGTATAGAAACTTGTACAAAGAGCAAGAAATTATAAACTTTGTGAATGACCTTAACTTCAGCTTATGTGCTGTGCTGTCTATCTGCTATAATGTTACAACTACAGAAGGATGAGTTCTAACAAGATAAGTATGTTTTTATAATATTAGATTTTAGTATTAACTATCACAAAATGAACTACTTACTTATTTGTGATATCAGAACCTTAGGTATACTCTCAGAGGTTTAGGAGTGATTTAGAAGTTCAATAATGAATGATATTGTTAAGTCTGAGATCTAATTCTTAGATACAAAAGTATTTATATAAAATAGCAATAGTCTATACACAAGCTGTTTTCATCACATGATCAAAACTCATATCTGGTAGGGCTGTTATCTGTCATAGCAGATGTTAGGCTAATTTTAGAAGATAACTAATTATACTACTACATTGATATGTTTGTATTTCTATAAATACCAATCTCTATATAATATATCATATATCATTAGAAACCATTTAATGAGTGCTTTCCAATGCAAGTTCAATCATGTGAATTCATTTAGCTATTCATAAGATATTAACCAATAAAGCTTTTTCAGTTACTAATGGCCTGATATCTCAGTTGTTTGTTGTTGATTTTGTACATCCCACATATGTGCAGATAGCTATCATTTGGGGCTTTCTAGTGCAACTTACTTTGTGAAAATCAGTCTACTGGTTGTGGAGATACAAGCTGAATGAAGTTTGTGACAGTTAACAAGATTTGTTGTCAATTATCAGACTGAAAATTACAATGTATCTACCAGTTCTTAAATATAAGTATTATAAAAGAAGAACTCAAGTCTTTTATAGTACAATCCTGATCAAATATTTCAGTAGTGAAATACTGAAAGGGGTTTTGGAAAGGAGAATTCTGCTACAGAAGACTAAGTACTTGTAGAGTTTGAACAAAAAATAACACTGTTGTGGAAAACATGTTATTAACAGATATGTAGAGGAATAATACTGTTACAGAAGACAGGTTGTAAGTGAGATCTTGCAGACTGATAATACTATTATAAAAGATGGGTTATTTTTAGGATTGGACTTGGTATATAACAACAAAGAGTATTCTGACTGGAATTACTAGAAAGATAGACAATACATGATATGTATAAATATCTGCTGATATAATGCATAGAGACTCAATTCAAGAGACAATACATGGATCCAGCACTACCACCTAACATTATTAATAAGAGAAAAAAGTATAAGAACATTGAAAACAAGACATATATATACAATTCTTAGTACATTAGGAGGGATATAGAAATGAAAATAACTAATGAATAGCTGAAACAGGGTCACCACATACACAAGAAGTGATTCAAAACTATTGGATAAAGCTTTTGAGATAAAATCTTATAAAAGAGGGGTAAAACTCCAAATCAGCATTTTAAAGTATACAAAAAACTCAAGAAAACAAATATCTTACTAATTCACAACTTATCTTTCCTCCCCCAACAAACTATGGTTTTTGGTCTAAGACTACTCAAGTAGAGAGACTGTAAAGTTTCAAGATATAGTATAGAAAGAGCCTTATAGTGACTGTAGTGTGAGCAGATATAAAGTGAGCTCTCTTGAAAACTGAGTTCACCACCACCATCACTATGTTAAACTCCACAGACTCAAGGAGCTCTACAACAAAGTCAACACAAATAGTCTTCCACTTTGTATTTGAAATAGATAGTGTATGTAATTCTCTAAGAGATAAGTGACAAATGGGCTTGGTCTGCAAGCATGAATCATGAGTACTGATATATTGGCTAATATATCTGGAAATTTGAGACCACTAATAGCTCTGCAATATTAGCTCTCAAGTTTTCCAGTGCCTAGCATATCTAACAATCTTTGTATCATAATGAAGAGACACAATACACTGCTATAAGTTTAAAATATCAGAGATGTAGACCTTTTCCCAAAAAGAAACAATGTATATATCTCTGATCATTTGGATAACTATATTAAATTGGAGAACAATTGATGAAGTTCTCTAGCTGAGCAGGTTACTGGTTTCCCTTACTGACCTGCTTTATTATTCTAACATATATCTATGAGAATGTGTCAGGTATGGTTCACACTAGAGGTGAAAGTCCACAAAGTGGACTCAGAAATGTACAAACTTATGGAATAACCTTGGCTTTAGCTTATATGCTACACTGTCTGTCTACTACATGGTCACAGCTTCAGATTAAAAGGAAGAAGTCCAAGATAGAAGTGAGTGCTGATTGGTGTGTCACTATTGAACACCAGAGATCAAGTTCAATAATAGTTATCTTTATTGATTATCAGACTAGCAAATTACAATGTAACTACTAGTCTTGTATACAAATAGAAATTATAGGAGATGCTCAGGGTTTTAGTGGTAAAACCCCTATTACCCCAAGCGGAGGTTTCAGTAGTGGAAAACTAACAGGAGTATGACTCTGCCATGGAAGACTAAGTCAAATAGGAGTATCTCTATTATGGAAGACAGAATATCCAAATTGTTGCATCACTACTGTGAGAGTATATTGTGAGGAGGGAGACCACTGTAGAAGGTAGGCTTATAGATTAGCTGTTGAGAAAGCAGTATCACCATGGAGATGTATTTTCTAGTTGAATAGACTTGGCATATGACAGAATACTACATTCCTCTTCTTTAAATACTAGCTTTTTTATTGCACATACTGCTAAATACTTTAACTTGATCAAAACTATGTTCTCATTGTTATGCAAGCCATAGTCATGGTCTAGTATTTGAGATAGTATATCTGGTTTCTATAAGAGGACCCAACCATTTTTCATAGTCAGCTTAGAACTCCACAACAAGTCTATAGTATTCACAACCCAATCTAAACATTATAAAAAGTCTGCAGCATTTAATAACCTACAAGAGTTCTACTACAAGCTTGTGTACCACTTTCCTGAGCTCTGTTTACAACCACTAAGTTTATTATCACCACTCTATACTTTCTGTTATTTTAGGTATCCTTCTCAATATTTTCATTAGAATTCCTAGCCACCTAGTCATTATTATTCCCTACTTACCTTAGAACTGTATAGCTTGATCGATATGAGCTATAGAAGTATTTATGGTAGTCACTCCCTCTAGAAGATCTTATTCCATTCTTTTAGATTTTTCCTTAAGGTGTACTTTATTTTATTATTCTATAGATAACATACTCAGTTTTCTTTTAAAGATATAAACTCTACTAAAACCTTACAGACTTTGTTCAGTTACCCTAACATTTTCCCTATAGATATCAGAGTTGTAAATATTAAACTTGAGTTTATTTTATTTTCTCTTTTTACTTTCATTTTATTTTTATTTTTTATTATTTTCTTCATTTTGGACTTAAATGAAGGA
>Ga0157368_1000740_pt1 | contig 14967 bp, 16 predicted proteins | sample AttbisABBM3_FD_113146 | JGI IMG/M metagenome (GOLD analysis project Ga0157368, IMG submission 113146) | Fungus gardens microbial communities from leaf cutter ant in Botucatu, State of São Paulo, Brazil - Atta bisphaerica ABBM3 | ecosystem: Host-associated > Fungi > Mycelium > Unclassified ...
AGGGGGGTAATGTCAAGTTCACAAATGGTGGACTTAGTTTCTCTTTATTTCATTTTCCATTTTTATTTTTATTTTCATTTTATTTTCTTATTTTTCTATTTTTAGAACATAGGGTTAGGGTTAGGTCACAAAACACAGAGAAAGAATCTAGAACAAATGATGTCATATAACATGGATATCACATGTTGATCTCATGTTCTACACATGGTCATTTAGGGTAGGGTGCACAGTAGTGAGCATGGACCATTGGTAGTAGTATAAAAGATAGACTAGTTTGTAGAAGAGTTCTCTATCAAGTTCTCTTGTGTTACTCAATACAAGAGTTGTTCTATCATCCAACCCTAAGGACCTTAGCTTATAACAGTTAGGTACAGTTTATATCTTAGTAATTAAGGACAGATAAAGTGTAACACATATCTTATTTGTGATGTATAGAACATAGATGGCAAATAACCTTTGGCTTTAGCTTATATGCTGTGCCTCTACTCATCATACTGATCACATATTTGGCTAAAGAGGTCTTAGATAATCTACCCAAAGATGGTGAGATATGTTGCTGTCAACACTAGAAGATAGTTTTAGTTTTAGTTGATTTTTAGGATAGGGATTTACAGTGTGACTATCTGACTTATATGCTAATGTACTCTGTCTAAGATAGTATCTATGGAATGGAGACTGTAAGCAATTATCCTGGGTTTAGAGTGTCTTTGGATATGTGAAGAGGTTCTATAGAGATAATGGAACACTTAGCAAAAATGTCTGAGGAGTGAGTAGAGAGCCAATCTACACTAGATAATATTGGACATACAAACTCAGTCTCACAGAAATAGCATGAACAACCGAGGTATTATTCATACCTATTGGATGTACAAACTAGTGTATGTAGTCAGTAGTCCACGAAGATGATTCACCAGAATATGGGCTCATCTCAGTCTCACGGAGATAGCGTGAACAGCTGAGGTGTAGCCACTGATCACAAGGATCCTTTTATATGTAGTGTTTAATACTATATATAGTTCTTTATCATACCAGATGTCGGCATGTCATGAAATTCAGACAGCAAATGCAACGCGAACATGCTTGCCCAGAAGAGGAAAATATGAAAAAGAAAATGATAGATGAGAAGATAAAATAGAAACAAAACTCGCCAGCAATGCCCTACCAGTAGTCGCACCTCTCCAACAGATAAGATTTGAGAGCACAAATCAGGGAAAAGGGTGTTATTATTCTGGATCAGTATGTGACAATGGTCTATGTGACTTATATCCCAGGCTATTCTTAGTTGAGATGCTATATTACTAGCTATGGGAAGTGTCCTCTAGCACTGGGGAATGACAGGGATCACTTAGGCAGCTGGGAGTAGGGAGTCTTGTGTTTCAGGTTTCCACTAGATACTAGAGCTTTTTGTTCTTTATTTATCTTCATTCTTATTCTACATTCTAATGTATTAATAGCAAAATATAAACTTCAAGAGTAGGAAGAATCAACTCGAGAGCCATCATTACTATCGATCACCTATCAAACTGCATATCCCAAGTCTTCAGCTTTCTCTAAGCCATGAAGCCCCCTTGATACTTCTCCCTCTGCTTTCTGCCATTAGAAACCGATACTACGTTGGAAACAGCACAAGACCATGAAGACAACCATTATCTGACTCGTGTTTCTCCACCACAGAGCTATGACCACATCCAAAGGCATCCACTGCCTCCACAGACCCTCTTACTTGACAATCCACTGTCAAAGTAGTTACAGCTCGAGAGGATCTACTTCCTGAGGGACCAGGCCCACTCCTAGTATCCAATAGGCGACGGTTTAATAGGGTGAAGTCTCTATCATACACTGTGTATAGCAACGCTACCCTCAAGCTAGCGCCACAGCACAGATTGTGGCAGAGAACAGGACAACTTGGTGCTACACTCATTGAGCGCTTCGGGGCAAAACTTGATATGAATCGTCCAGCCCAGTTCAAAAAGGCCAGGGTCCCTGCCCTGAAACCACCTCAAACCGTCGTGCTCGAATACGAGTCCTCATTATATCGATGTATCATTGATGGATTGGGCGAATGAATGGACATGCATGAGTTCCCATCATCTGTGGATGGATGGTCTACAGTCGTCCAGAATGGCATCGTAAAAGCGTTGCTGTGGACGACGATATTGTCTAGAAGCCGAGCCGAGACTCTTGGACACGGGATTCTGATATTCGGCCGCAAAATCGGCCACAAATCGGCCACAAAACCACTTGCCTCTGAATCGGCTGTAAGGTTTCATTGCCCACACAACATCCACGCAGCATCTGGTCATTGTCTTCATTCATTAAATAAGGGTGGGATTAATGACGATGACAGTGATCCGATGTGAGCAAATCCATCTGCGCCTGAAGGTTATGTTATGAGTGGTCCTAGAGTTGATCCTGGGGAAGTAAGTTCCTCAACTTTATTATTTTCAATGGTTCCCTCTGATCTTCTCCCTACTGCCAGAAGCATCATTGGCCTGTCCATCCTGTAGACCACCTTAGGGATCTCAAAATGTAGTTGAGCAACTGCACCCATTTCAGCTGTTACTTTTTCCCCCCTTCTCTATATTTTGCCCGTCTATCCTGACTCCATACCAGGACTAACTCACATCAAACTACAAAAATTCCAACCCCATTCCAACCTGCACACCCCTCTTTCCTCTCTCGCCGGCGCTGCTTACCAACGGCAAACCAAAATTAACTTCAACACGGATAGGATCAAATTTGTAGATGAGCCCTAAGCCAGCGGATATACTAGGACGCTGGAAGAACGAAGATTGGAGGGCCGTGAGAGATTCCTTCGGTGGTCGAGCTATAGATCAAGAGATATAAGCAGGAGAAAAGCCTAGGAGAGGGGAGAAGGCACGTGCTTCTGTCTATCCCTTCCAATCTACCGGCATCGACCCAGCCATGTAGTTTAACTGGCCACAAGGGTTTCTTTGGTATATCGGAGATGATGGATGCCCCAAGGGACCAGTATGCGTCTCCACCTAACGAATCGGCTGCACGCAAATATTCTTGAACAAAGGGCAAAGAAGACCATGAGAATACTTACAACCGTCGCACGGACCTAATCCGTTATTCATGAACCCCCGTACAGAGACTGGACCACCAATCTGGAAACGGTCAGAGAAAAGTGTTCCCCGTGATCCACCAAGACCCCAGAGAAGACCTGAGCGCGCTGCGAGTGACAGAGTCTATTCTATGTGTGAATTTCACGGCTTGGTAGCTGATATTGAGAGACTTACAAGTCCATTAGCAACACCAAGTCCAACTTTCGCTTCAACCTCTCCTTTGTAAAACTTGGCATCTCCTCCTAGTAATCCCAATCCTGCTAATTCATTGTGAATCTTGAGATGCATCCCAGGCGCGGAAGCTAGCGAGGTTTTTCTATCGAATCTTGTGCCGAGAATCTTGTCATGTCGGGTATCCATGGTATATGTATATGAAAGTGATGATTTCGAGGAAAAACCAGCTGCTTCGCGCATGCTGAGTGAAGCGGTTGGTGTTAACGATGATAGATGTCGGGTGACACCTTCATATGAGAATTCGTGCATGCCCCGTTCGAGGTATCCATTCTGTCAGTGTGAGCATAGATTCAAATGAGTAAGCGTAGATGGAAACTAGGGTATGGACGTGCCCGGACGACAGCTCTGACACCCCGAAGACCTTCAAAACAACTTGCAAAGGATGTGAGATCACGCTCAAGACCGTATGTATTGAGTTCAGCAATAGTGTTGAGATCACGAGAGATAGGAGCAGAGAGCGAGGCACGGAATGAACGGCGGGTTTTGGTACCAAACGCAATGTTAGCTTCAAAAGTTTCTGCACCACCAAAGACGTTTCGAATACGACCGGTTGCGCTCTGAAGAAAATGAGCGTATATCAGATCAGAGATAATGTGCAACGTACTGCAGTCCCCTCGTTGTTTCCTAGTTCTGTTGAGCTGTTCAAGTAGAGCCTGCCACGCTCTCGGGTGATGAACACGAGATCGATGTCATTCGAATCGGCACTAGGGTCGCGTGCTTGGTCGACTCTCACAGCCACGCCTGAGAAGATATCTGTTTTGTTGAGGAGGTGAGAAATATGGCGAGCTGTACTGAGGGTGCTTTGAAGGTCGGTCGGCCGATCTGGATCTGACACGAGAAAAGGGTCGAAAAGGAATGAAAGGAATGAATGACGTGTGCGGCGTGCACCCTCCATTCGTATTGCAGCTATACGAGCTGGTGAGTCGAGGTTATTGTTAATCTAGAATGGCGACGTGAGTAGAAGGCAAGAATAAGAATTCAGAAAAAGAACATACCACTTGTGAGAGATGAATGACGGCAGACTCGTAGTCGCCTCGCAGCCTGCGCTCCAGCCGCTGCTGCTGCCATTCACGAAGTTTTTTGACGTCATCTGGCTCTTTGTCGCGAGACTGAGCAGTGTTGTGCAGAGGCAGTTTGAGGTTCGGAGTCTCGACATAGTCGTCCATAGCAAACTCCTCCTTCCTTTTTCGGCTATGTTTCTGGACACCAAAATTAACATTTCTCAGAGACTGCTTTCTATCTGAACCTGCTAAATCATGATTCTTGTGCTGGTGAAGTCTCATGAGGCCACATGAAGAGACGATCAATCTCTGCCTCTGACAGCACCCTGTAAGGAACCCTTGGATTCTCTTCAGCGTATCGCCTAGTGTGTCGCCGAGAGGATCTAACTATTTATATATTCCGTTATGTCATGCCGTTTGTGACTTACTCGACGTATCTGACAGGATCAGAAATGGAAAATCATGAAAACCTTTACATTGCATGGAACTGAACCAGACTCTTCTGAAATTGTGGACAACATGCAGTACTGGTGCCGTAGTTCATATCGCTGGTAGGAGAATATGTTGCTTAACCCAGTATCATTACACTCTTTCACAAATAACCTCCGATGGTCTGTCATGTACACGAGTACTATCATAATATTTAGTTATCTATGTTTGGAAAAAGAATTCCCTTGTAAATGTCATGCAGTGTATTGAAAGCAAAATCGCTTAAGGAAGTCATCTATCCACTTCCCATATAATATAATCATATCTACGTGTCGCGTCCAAGTAGTACTATAGTATAAACAAGTACATACATATAAAAGTTGTAGCATACTTAAAGGTAGCCTAGTCATTGTTAATCGAGAGATTCCTCGGATGCCACTTTAGCCAGCCAGTTTAGGCCATGTCACTAGGCGAGCCTGGATGTGGTGCGCTACATCCGTGGATGATTAGAGCCTTGTTCAGCAGGAAAGGCAAGGATAACCTACTTTTTTGATTATGACTTTGATTGGAGGGTTTGGGCGATTCTATACACATAGAAATAGCTCCAAGCCTGCCTGCACAGTGGGCCAAAATGACGTGTTTCAGGTATCTCAGAGATTTCATAATCTATTAGCTGACTGAGGACAAGTCGAATGCTGCTCAGCAAAAGTCCATTCTAGGTCGAATGATGCGGAGATATATATGAAAAACAAGAACCCCAATCTTCCTGCAATACGCACCAAAACAAGAATATATTTCTAGTTCACCGCGCTCGGCAAATAACCTCTCCGCCCAACTTCAAAGCCAACGCCTCCCTCGCCTCAATCCACTCATTCTCCTTATCATGCGTCTTCACAACCACGATCTCACCCATCCCAATTGGCTGTGTTACACCACATCTCCTGCCCGAGCAGATCAACCGGATTTCGCCCACATCCATATACACCCTCTTGCTCGGTTTGCTAATCAACTCCATCTTATTCAACACCGGTAAATCCTCTCTGTACTTCAGCTGAGCCCATATGCGTTTCTGAGAGTCAGAAACGAGAGGAAATGCCTCTGGGTCTGGCGAGGCGATAGTGCCCCGAGTTAGAGAAGTGAGAAAACCGGAACGAAGGAGAATGGAGAGTATTCCGAGGTTCTGAGTGGTATGTGGGACGGATATTCTAGCAAGTCGTGAACGGAATGCATTTTGGACGCTGGAGCAGAGGTCGTGAGGGAGCGGCATGCTGACCAGCAGAGTTTTGAGAAAATGTTTTGAGAATGTTCGGATGGTTTTACTTGTTTGGTGATGGAGTTATAACCATGACTTGTTTATACCTTCGTTCATCAATTTCTCGCCAACTTTTTGTTCGTCAGCTTCATGCTTCATCCACAATTTTTCATGAAAATCCACTGGTGCTTGAAATTTCGACTTTGTCCAGTCAAAATCCTCATCTGTGCTCTATATCTAGGGCCTGCCGCGATCTTCCGACAGACCAGCCCCGTCAGTTCCACGTCGCGGTACTGGACCTGTACTCAAACGCAAGATCCCATATGTTCAGCATGTTGTTGCTGTAGCCTCCGGTAAAGGAGGTGTTGGGAAAAGCACCGTCTCTGGTGCGCAGTAACCCTTCAACTTGATAGGCTGACGGTCTGACCTTGGGAAATAGTGAACTTGGCGTATGCACTCGCTACCACTCGACCCCGCTCAAAGATTGGTATCCTTGACCTCGACGTCTTTGGACCATCTGTTCCAAAACTCATGGGCTTGGAGAACATTGGAGAACCGAACCTCACAACTAGTACTCGTTTTTCCTGGTTTCTCACTTCTGGTCAGAGCTGATGGACATGCTTTCTCGTAGCTGGCGCTTTGATCCCTTTGACGAATAATGACATTCCAACGATGTCCATGGGATATCTCCTCCCTGAATCTCCTGCGAATGACAAGCCCGTCGTGTGGAGAGGTCTCATGGTGCAAAAAGCTGTCCATCAACTTTTATTCGATGTAGACTGGCGAAGACGGACTTCCCAGGTAGAAAAAGACGATAGATTGGACATCTTAATCCTAGATATGCCCCCTGGTACTGGTGACGTGCAGCTGACCCTCGGTCAACTCGTCCAAGTAGACGGTACGTCAATTCTCACAACCCATGGTCTATGTGTGAGTTATAACGCGAATTACAGGTGCCGTCATCATCTCAACACCCCAAGATGTCGCTCTGTTGGATGCTAGAAAGGGGGTCCATATGTTTAGGAAAGTTGACGTTCCGGTATGCTCAGAAACTATCGTGGTCGAGCTTCGCTCTAAAGGTTGTCAAGATATTTGGATTAGTTGTCAACTCAGCATATTATCATTGCCCATCTTGTTCTGATAAGCACCAAATCTTCGGGTCGCTTGACTCCGCACACCGTGCAGTTGACGAACTTGGACTCAATTCTGGTACCACCTCGGGACTATTAGGTGAAATACCCATGGTCTCTGAGGTGAGCAGTCTTGGGGACCAAGGAAAACTTGGAGAGATCTTCCTTGGCGAGACACTCATCAACTCGAAGCCTGCTTTGAAGGAGGTCCGAAGTGCGATGAGAAGTATAGCTATCAGTCTCTGGGAAAAGCTTGGATACTCAACAGTTTCTTGAAAAGACAACTTAGAAGCATAGTTCTTATTGTATTTCCGAACTGATGGCCTTCAAATATTACATGTACACGTCCACACTATCCGGTAGCCATTCTTTGACGCACAATTGAAATAACCTCTATAAACCGAGTCCGGATATTGTTCAGGTATTCTGGTGTGTTACGGTCTTGCATGTTGCCTGGGGGAACGTCTAACTGCAACAAAAAAAATTGATTGGAAATACGATATCGACCTTGCCTAAACTATGCTCACCGTGAAAGAGGGTGCATACAGCGGAAAGCCAGAGTGATCGGGAATATCAGTATCCAGGTCTAGTGGCCGCCCCAGCTACATAGCTCATTAGCAATGGATGTGTCAATGGAAGTACTCCTTCAGGCTTACCGCAATGGATGTGATATACGCCCAAGTACGTGCAGCGTTCGGCGAATTGTAACCTCCACCCCCCAATAGTAACTTCTTTCCTTGCCACTCCTCAAGTATTCGAGACATACACCAACCTAGTGATCCCTCGCCTCCGCCTAATGACCAGTTGAATGTTGCACAAGGATCTCCAGCAAGAGCATCCGTGCCACATTGGACGATGATGTAGTCGGGTTCCATGATATCCTTTAATTCTTCCACAATGTGCCATACTGTAGCATATGTTTTGTTAGATGCACCTTCGAGAAGCGGGATGCTGAGACTAAAAGGGTCAAAACGGGGAATATATGGATCTGGAAGACCTGCACGAGGAGAGGCAGGGAAGAAGCCTGGGGACGTATGATGTATACTGAGTGTCTAGTGGGAATAGAGAAAATATCATCATGAGTTCGAGTGAAGCTCTCTGGATCAACTAAACAAACAAAATATACCATTAGACGAGGAGCCCCTGGAGCTGTGAAGGAGGTAAATGCAGATGATACGACATCAGAAAAATGCAGGTCAAGGTCAAGGTAGAAGACCCGAGGAAGACGCTTATTGGCTTGGTCCTGCAATTTCAACGGCGGGGAACGAGGAATAGTTTTAAGGGCAAGTACTGCGAGTACACAATCTGCAACATAGCAGAATCCTGCAGCGCGTGCTCTTGACGCGTGATGTCTAGCGGTACCTCAGTACTCGTGTAAGGAGGATCGGAATAAGATCTAGCTGGACCTCCCACCGTCCCAGTTGATGGCAATGTCACTGATATTATATCTAAGTGCATCTACAGCGGTGAGAGTTGCACCCGCTACCAATTGCACGTAGTTAGGCAATCCAGCAAATGGGGGACAGTCCTGCTCAGAGTCATCAATGAGACCGACTCTAGTCAAGGATCAGGTTTTACATCTTCCATGCCGAATTCTGCTTTCAAAGATTCATATTCTGAATCATGTTGCTTGTTGTTCGTGTCGGGTTCAGCTGAGTTGGCAGGATCGAGGATGAAATCCAAGTAAGCCTTTGAATGATACATGGCAAGATCTTGGTGTGAGGCTTTCCGTGGAGTGTATGTCCGTATGAGCCGTTCAAAAGACGGATCGTTGTCCAGAAGTCCCAGTGAATTGATGAGCCCATGAACGACCAAGGACCGTTTCTTGTTTGAAGGAAGAAGCGAGGCAAACTGATGAACACATCAGGCAAAAATTGAACATGATTGACAGATGCTTGACACACATTGATGAGCTCCGTTGATACAACATAGGCAATACTTTTACTGCTTGTTAACGTCGACATGTATGTCAGAGATGTGCCACATTGATTATAATTTATGAGGCCGGAAAATAAATAATAGCTTCCGTGCGAACAATATCGTCAGGTCATGTGCCTTGCAATGGATCTATGAACTATCTATGAACTATCTATCTCTAATCTATCATGTACACGGTTTCTGCAATCGCAGAACTTCCAGGACACGAAGACCGTGCATGGTCTGTCGCTTGGAATTCATCAAAATCTATGCTGGCCTCTTGCTCAGGCGATAAATCAGTTCGCTTGTATTCCTACTCGACTGATCCTGACGACGAACTCAGATTCGTTCTGGTTACTTCCATCCCGACTGGTCACACCAAATCCGTCAGGACAGTTTCTTGGTCTCCATCTGGCGAGACGCTCGTTACTGGTTCTTTTGATTCCAGCGTTGCCGTTTGGGAGAAGGATGAGGAATCTGGAGAGTGGGAATGCATGACAACCCTCGAGGGACACGAAACAGAGTGCAAGGGGGCAGCTTACTCTGCCACCGGAGCATTTCTAGCGAGCTGTAGTAGAGACAAGTCTGTCTGGGTCTGGGAAGGTCAGTTGACTTCAGCCCTTACAAGCTGTCTATTGATCTCCCGCTAGCTCACCCCAACGCTGACTTCGAGTGTGTGGCCATATTCATGGAACATGAACAAGATGTCAAATGTGTAGCATGGCATCCAATTGAGGAGGTCAAATTTCCCTCTTTCAGGATGCAATGTCTCATTCTCACATCTTGCCTTCACCAGCATAGATACTCGCTTCAGGTTCTTACGATAACACGATAAAGCTCTATATCGACGACCCTGTAGATGACTGGTATTGCTTCGCAACACTGACTGGTCATCAGTCAACAGTCTGGTCGCTTGCTTGGATGCCGAACCGCAGCTATCTCGCATCCGCCTCCGATGATAAGACAGTGCGCATCTGGAAGCGAACAGCAGAGTTCAGATGGGAAACTGTCCTTATTATCAATGCTCATGATCGATGCATTTACTCTGTGAGTTGGAGTCTTGGAAAACCGCGCCACAAAGAAGCTATTATAGGCTGGATAGCCACGGCTGGGGATGATGGTTTTGTCAAAATTTGGGAGCTCAAGGTGAAGCTCCGTTAACCTTCATCGAGTTGCGTCTTATGTTGGATACAGGAGTTTGAAGCGACGGGGGCAACATCAAATAAAGTGACTCTAGAAGAAAAATTGATTGCAACCTTGCCATCCGCTCATGGGGTATACGATGTTAACACCGTTGCGTGGAGTCCAACACCAGGAATGGAAGACATTCTCGCGACAACGGGTGACGACGGCATTACGCGGATTTGGAAGATTATTCCAGAATAATTGCATGTAGGAGAGAATCTGGATCACAGTATAGTCGGACCGCAACAGGTCCCATGCCTTGCCATATAATAATTGTAGTATTCTAGGATCTAACAAGAACAAACAGCTTAAACTCGTAATGATGACTAATGGTGACTACTATGGCATCTGAATTGTTCCACTCACTTCCTAGAAGAACGCAGAGAAAAATTGATTCCGTGTTTGACTCAGCTTGCAACAAGTTCATAGCAACATCGAAATCAGAAGAAATATCTGCCGGAGGGTTTATTCCAGAACCCAGAAGCTTCGTACGTGATGGCGGGGAAGATGGCTTTATAGGTGGTTTCATTCGCGAAGAAGACACTGATGGTGGATTTTTACGTGACGAACCGAGCGATCTTGGCAATGGAGGATTTCTGAACGACGACGACTATGAGCAAAAGTCGACTGTACACACTCGAATGCCTCTTTCCTTGGTGCCCTCTGCTTTACAACACCTAGATCTGCCGCCCGACGACGACGAGGTTCTCGCTGTCTTTCGTAATGCTGCCACAGGCTGGACATCATCTAATGACAACACCAGCATCGCAAACCAGAATTCTGGAGAAAAAGAAGAATTTGTCAGTAGAGACGACTGGCGTTCCGTGTGCGCTGTATTACTGGAACATGATGCCGAGGCAGGCGTGGAGATGGCTGAATCAGAGATCAAGTTCGGTGATGCTGCAGACTCTGACGAATATCAGGAATCTGAAGCCGAGGAGGCTGAAGATGACGATGACGATTATATTGAGGGTCCCTCTACCTCTACTGTTCGTAGACGAGCTCGCCGCAAAGAAAAATCTCGCTCTTCAAGTTCCCCAGACAATCAACCGCACAAGCTCACTTCGCGCCAGCGCCAAACCTGTATTGATGCTTACTCGTTGTTTTTCCCTACTGCGCCTGCAAAGGAACTCCTCAATCAAAGAATAATGATAAAAGATCTCCAGAGAGTCGCGAATTTGTTGCATGAGAAGCTCAAAGCAGGAGACGTAAGTCATTTCGCTTGTTATAGTGACTTCCATCAGTAATTGACACTGCAGATGCTGGAGATGCTGGAAACATTCTCTACATCAACCGACAAATCTATGAGCTTTGAAGATTTCTGTAGTATGATAATTAAAGCGAAACTTGCTTAGGGATGGTTAAGAGAATGTGGCTGGTCCTGACTAAGACCGTTGGCAAAATAATACATATGTCCGTATCGATTAGGGGTCAAATCACTTCGTTGTGGAATCTTCCAGTTCCGAAGAGCCGCTGGTTCGATTCCAGCTACGGACATTTTTTGATAATATAATTCAAACTCTAACTACACTCTAACTACCACATCCTATTCACATGGTATTTTCCATTCACGTTACTACCTGCTTCAATTGATTTTCCTCTAAAAGCTCGTTGATAACTTTATGTAGAACTCCACAGATTTTATGTATGTCGCCCCGTTCCTCGTCTGTCACTGACACACCCATATGCCCGATCCGGATGTATTTATCCTTGATGGTGGGAAGCAATCCACCTGCGAAGATGACTCCCTTTGCACTCGCTCTCTGAAGTATTTCCGTTGCAGTCAAACCCTCGGGAACCCAGACAGCACTCAGGCCAGCAGCTTCAGCACCTCCAACTGCCAGGCTCTTCATCCCTAACTGAGCAGCTACAGCTCTTAGTCGTCTGGCAGCTCTCTTATGTGCCTCTATCCTTGCAACCAAATCCTCTTCTCCGCCCTTCATCAGTTCTGAAAATGCTTCTGCCAACGCACACACGAGATTGACAGGTTGTGTGCCAAAATATGCTGGTTTTGCAGCCAGATAAGAGTTCATTATTGGAAGCCATTTTTTCCAGCTGGTGTAATAGCCCTGAACAGGTGTTTTTCGATTAGAATAGATTTTGACTGCCCGTTGGCTGGCGATGAGGATGGAAAGGCCTGGAGGAGCGCCGATGGCTTTTTGACTTGCTGTGAGAACGACATCGAGTCCCCACATATCCATTTTTATTTCTTCACATCCGACTGAGCATACTGCGTCCAGGACAACCTGAAGGAGAACAATCAGCTTGATTTGTTTAAGATCGGAATGTTCCCACCAAAGTCGAAGGTGACACCCTCTTAACCACTTCGGCTATGCCTTTGATATCGGACAAAACGCCTAAATATAATGTAAATGATGTCCTCGGAAATCTGGGAGGCTTCGACGAACTAACCTGTCGACGTGTCAACGTGAGTGACAATGATGAGCTTAAAATTTTGGCCAGCTAATGCCGCCTCAATTGAAGGGAGCGGGATAATTTCGCCTGGCATGGGTGCTTTGAGCGTGGTTATCTGAGCACCATACGACCGCAGACTGCCCAGGTTGTCATGAGTCGTAGTTGGCAAAATAGAATGTGATTACCACCCACCAATCTGTAAATCCATCCCCAAAATATCCGGTATTCAATACAAGAGCTTTATCTCCACGCTCCACCAGATTCGCACCAACCTGCAGTAAATGGGGTGAATAAATCAGGTAAGGACCAGTTATAGGATGTGTACACCTGTTCCCAGCCCAAGGTCCCACTGCCTGCAATGATAAATGGCTGGCCATACTGCGAGCCCACGACTTTTCTGCAATAATCGCCGAATTTGGAAAGATATAACTACAGATAGAGACGGTGCACACCTCGAGAGCAATAGTGCTAGTTGAAAGATACAGGCAAATTCTGGCGATACATGGGAAATAGGAGGCTTGGCAAGCGCTGCAAGTACACCATCGCTAACTTCTACTGGTCCTGGAATTCTAAACCCACCTGCATGGTCAGGCAGAGTATATACAATATACGCGGTGAGGGGATCTTACGCAAGAAGTCTGGTGACAAAGATCAGTACGACGATCCTGGAGAATACGATGAAAAACGTACTTGTGGCCTAGCTGATCTCGTTTTGGTTGTGACAAACGTGGATCTGCAGCTTGGGCAGGCGGCATCGGGCAAGTAGTTGGTCAAAGATAAAGGAGGTAAATTGTGAGTTGGTCTGAGTCACCTTGAATTTGTCTACGGCATTGATCACGAATCAAAATAAGTCTATATCAGTCTATCAGTACGTTTCTACCACGTGTTCCTATATTTCCTAGTAATATGTGCTGTTGTGGTCATAGGTGCTCTAGCCCTACTCAACCTTTGTTCTTCGACACAATATATCAGGCATTCCTTGAACTTGAACTACTGTTTTTGTGTGGGGAGAAAGAAAAAATACTGCACAGAGAGATCACTCTCAAATTTTCCTTAATATTATAGACTGCTACAGATCAGAACAATCTTAGGTAAACTCTGCTCCATGGATAAACTCTGATAGATATCATCTCCATGTTTTATCATCTGGTAACTTGTTACCTAGACTCTAGGTTGTCATGCTACCCAGAGTTCATATCTATAGTATTCCCTTAGCTATCTTCTCCTCTACTATCATCTTGGCTATAGTTCCGACTATAGTACTTAGTATTTAAGAACAAGTACATACTCTGCACTTTCCTCAGTTTGATAATTGATCCCAAGTGACATGCTTACTTTCTTCTACACTACTCCAACTCTTTTTAAAATTATGATCATGTAGCAAGTAGTTGGCAAAGCCAAGGTCATTGTCTATACCCAGTATAAGGGGACCTGTGTTATGACTGAGGCTCAAGTGCTAGAACAAAAGCACACTCATGTATTGAGTAACACAAGAGAACTTGATAAAGTTCCTACTATAACCTAGCCTACTTTATATATTTCTAGTTATTAGTCTGTACATGTCTTTACTAACCTACCCTGAATCTAAGTCTTTTTAGTAGCTTTTACAATGTTCTACCAAGTTACATGACCATATGACTATAACTATAACAGATGACTTCTGTATGACATATATCATACCTCCATCATACTTTGTGATATGAGAAAGAAAGAGACACAGTGATTTGAGATGAATAAGCAAATATATTTGAAAGTTGCTAGGACTGGAAGAAAAGAAACTGGCCCTAGTACAGTCTAACTATGAAATAAATACTCACTGTTTGAGTATATACCTATTTACATAGTAATGAAGATAAGTTGGATGTAACTATAGAAACTATAAGAAAAATAACAGAGGTGTGGAATGACAGTATATGAAATGAAGAATTAATAAGGAGTGATGATGAGGTGGAAATAAAGAAGTGAGTGAGCATAGTATGTACTTCAATACTCCCTCTCAATGAGATATCACAGAACAGGCACAATACCCAACCTTACTTGAAATTTAACAAAAACTTCACAGAGTAAAGCTTTGGTGAAGATGTCTGCCAATATCTCTTTAGTAGAAATATACTGGAATGCTACTTCTTCTCACTCAATATGTTCCTGAATAAAATGATACCAAATGTCAATGTGCTTAGCACGAGAATAGCCAACAGGGTTATGAGCAAACACAATACAACTCTGATTATCAGCATTGATAATTGTAGTAGTAATCTAAGGAAAGTCAAGCTCTTCAAGCAATGTGTGAAGCCAGACAGCTTCCTTCATAACAC
>Ga0157368_1000741_pt1 | contig 14965 bp, 17 predicted proteins | sample AttbisABBM3_FD_113146 | JGI IMG/M metagenome (GOLD analysis project Ga0157368, IMG submission 113146) | Fungus gardens microbial communities from leaf cutter ant in Botucatu, State of São Paulo, Brazil - Atta bisphaerica ABBM3 | ecosystem: Host-associated > Fungi > Mycelium > Unclassified ...
ACAAGCTGTTGCCATCACATGATCAAAACTCATACCTGATAGGAGCTGTCATCTGTCATAGCAGCTGTCAGGCTAATTTTAGAAGGTAACTAATTATGTTACTACATTGATATGCTTGTATCTATACCAATACTTATTGCTTCAAGATGCATTATATATCGTTGTAAATGTATTGATGAGCACTTTCCAATGCAAGTTCAACCGTGCGAATCCATTCAGCCATTCATGAGATATTTGTGGATGAAGCTTTTATAGCTACTGATGGCCTGATATCTCAGTCATTTGTTGTCACTTTTGTACATTCCACATATATGTGGATAGCCCTCATTTGGGGCTTTCCAGCACAACTTAGTTTGTGAAAATCAGTCCACTTGTTGTAGAGATACAAGCTGAATGAAGTTTGTGACACTATGCTATATATACTAATGGTATATGATTCATGCTAGCCTTAAATAACCCTACCCTAAAGTTCATATGTCAACTATAAGTATATCATAAAGTAAACATGCTATAGATATATATCTTGATGACATTCCTTCTAGTTCTTTCTATTATATTCTATATCTATGATATAATAACATATAATGTATCATGTGACTGCTGCCACATATTTTTTCATTGTCTAAAAAATAAAATAAAAAGAAAAGAAACAAAAAATTAAAATTAAAATTAAAGAAAATAAATAAAATAAAATAAAATATAAGAGTTCAAGCATATTATGATATACTTGGGAAAACATGAAAAACCTTGAAAACTCTAAAAATTAAGTCCACACCAACTATGATAGAACTATGATAGAACTAAGAAGATCACTTCTAACATCCAGTTACATAAGCTTTCAGTTGTCCACACTGCACTATGCTGCTGTGCTTTGTTTCTTCCAATGCTTCCAATAGTTAGGATTGATAAAAGATGTGCAGGTGACAACTTAAAGATCCTAGTAGCCTTAGGTGGCAATGTGAAAGCTCCGGAATCACCCAATATACTGTGGACAATTGTAAATGACTAAAAGTTATAAAATACGTCCACAGGTAGTAGCACATGTGATCATGTGATGTACTGACTGAATAAGAAACAGTCCCGAGACTAAGTCCACAGTTAGACTGATAAGATCACTTCTAACAAGGATAGGATTCTCTATGCTTATAGTAGTAGTGGAGCAACATATAAGTTAAACCCAAAGTTATCTGCTATTGGCCTGACTTGGTACTGTCCTCACTTAAAATAGACTATTTACATTTTACCTCTCCAACTTCTCAGTTCTTCCTCTTAGTAAGTGTGTAATTTTCTCAACAGTATACTTGAGAATTGCCTCAATCAATAAAAATCTGTGGTTAGATAGTCCTTGACTACTGAGTGCTTATATAAGCAAGGCTTCAGATAGATCTTAGAACGTTGTCTGTTCGTCACGAACTCAACGTATTCTTTTTTCTTTGATACGCATGAAATGGCCCAAGCGGTGTTTGATGAACACCCACTAAAGCAGTACTTTCGTGGTATGCACGAGTTCAGTTGTTCTCACAGGAGATGAACTGATGTCACCATAGAGGCTGGCGAGGATCTGGAAATTATGCCTGGTTCGACCGCTGCTTTGGCACTTGAAATTGAACCATTTCCTGCAGCACCGTTCACAGAGGACGATGAGAATCCGGATAACACTGATGACCCAGAATGGGAGTGGAAGCCTTGGCTTCTAATATACCTACTCCATGTCAGTCTCAGGCTAAAATGTTTGGTTGGGTGCTCTCAAGAAGCACTCACCTTTACCTTAATGGGACGCAATTCATCTGGCTGACGATTTGCCCCCAGAACATAGAAACGATCATCACAGCGGCACAGCTTACGAAACCCACAAATCCTCTTGTTGAGCGATTCAAATACAAAGTCATTTCATCCTCTCTCCTCTCTCCTAACCTCCCAACGCCACATGCATATGGTCAAATTTACGCTCAACATCACTCGATACCGGGCAATCTACCCCATAGTCGCACGCCCAGTGACCCATCACAAGCTTATAACCTCCCAGGCACTCCTGGGCCTTGCCCTTCTGATTCTGTCGCTGGTGATGCTCAAGCTTGTAAGACTCGATTCGGATTGCTGCCATGTTTGGTTGTTATTTTTGCTATCCTTCTTAGCGCTGGGCTGACCAGGACGGCGGTATTGACCTTGTGGACTGGCCTTGCGGGAATATACTACTTGCGGGTGCGAAGTCATGCTACAAGACCACTTGATCTGACTCCAGTGCGTTTATCTCTGCCACTTTGGAGGTCAATTTCTGATACAGGACATACCGCAATAGTGCCTGGAAACTCTTGACGAGCTGATTTTGACTAACACCAACTGGGAGGCCATTGTTCAGGAGGTGATTACGATTGTTGAGAAAGACGAGTACACCCTCAGCTCCTCTATCCTACCGTCCTATATATCGCCAACTTCCTCCCTGCGTATCGCATTACACTCAACGCTGCAGAGCACACAGACTCAATGTGACAATGTCCGCCACCTCCTTTCAGCGCTTACATCTCCCTCAGATCTATCTCAGCTGTCTGAGATGTATGCTCCTCCACTACAGAAAAAGAACTTTTATTTCTACGACGCTCGCGCATCCAAGTCATTTTCATCTTCATTCCCTCAAGAGCGACGATCAAGACCAACGTCGATCCCTACAACCCCTTCTCCTTCTGCAGTCATGACAGATTTTACAGACCAAAAACGTAAGACTTGGAATGGATCACACACCAATTGTCCATTCTCTTCCCCTCCCATGACGCCTATCACCAGACGGAGGATAAGATACCAATCCGACTTGTCCCCCCTCCCTAAATTTTTAGCATTAGAGTCAGCATCATTCAGTGTCCCTGCCACATCCACACCCTCGGGTCCTCTCACATGTGTTTTGGAAGACAAGTACGATGGATTGAATCCCTCCTTCACCGACTCTTCACATGGTCAGTCACATGGCCACAGCGAAACAGAGGGGAAGGAGCATGAAATGACGAGTTTTGGAGCTGCTGTTCTCCAGCTCCACCGAAACCGAAAAGCAAACCTGATGAAAAATCCCCCACAACCAGAATCCATTTCACTAATTTCCTCATCACATCGCTCTCGTCCAAATTCCGCGAACCAGTCCAGAAGATACTCTCCCAGTCCCAGTTCCATATCCTCTCCTCGGTACAGAGCGATCCCCTCTCCTAGACAGCCACTTTCATCTTCAACACTACGGAATGTATTACAAGCTGCCCTGGGAGCCAAGAGATATGCTTGTGCTCATCTACTTGCCCTAAGATTTTGCGAGGAAGATACAAACTCGGTTTCTACCCCCACAATCTCTTCAATGATTCGCTGTGGTAGTTCCCTCAGTTCTATTACTTCTGATACCGAAGACACGTATTGGGATGATGTTAACAGTATTATGGAACTACTCATAAGTGCTCTCAGCGCTGCCACATCCAGGTTATGTGCAGCACTCAGAGAAGCAGAAGCAATACGGTTAAGGGATCAAACACCGACACCAAGGCGTTCGATAGACACTGGCGCCAGTGTGATTGTCGGCTCCGAGATAAGGAAATTGGTCCTTGAGAGGGAAACAACGGGGAAGAGGAAAGGACCATGCGATATGGTCCCTCCCAACTCAGAAAGCACAAGTTCAATCTCATTTGCACCCATGCCGAGTCAGTTGAGTAGATTCATGGAGCATATCACTGCAATGAAAAAAGGCTTGGAGGACGCAAAACAGTATTTGGATGAATGTGTGGCTGCACTTTACCTCGCTGAGCCTCCAGTGACACGTCTTTCTCTCTCGTCAGAGTGTGAGGGAGAGATGGAGACCGGTGATCATCATCCTGTACTCCTGGCATATGAAAGATCAAGGCGAGAACTTGGTTTTGCACTCAGAGAATGCGAACGAGGGCGAAATCGACTTTTAGATATAGTAAAGCTACCTCAGATACTAGATCCCGAAGGTGAGGGATCAGAAGGTACCCCTGGACTCGGACACGACTCATTTAGCGAGGAAAGCGACAAAGCTGACAATGTGGTATCTCCATCACACTCGGAAGATGGAATAAAGGATGACGTGTCAGTTGTTGATGCCGATGAAGCGTCGAAGATGGATGATGCCACTCAGGAGCTACTGTTGAATGCAGGGATTGATGACTTACCGCCTGCTCACATTAATCCTGAGCAAGTGTTTGAGGCTGATACATCTGTTGTATCTTCAACAACTATATGTCCCAGAGCCAGAGTGAACCGCGAAGCGCGTATCAAACTCGTCAAAGCTCGACGTGAATCGGTTTTGGGTCTAAATAAGGGCCTGGAGTCCTCGCCTGCTATTCATGACACTGGTGACTCTGAAGGAGGATATGATGAGAGGTGGGGACCTGGCGGGGATGTCATGCAGGAACTCAAAAATGTTATCCGGAAAGTTGGGGAGAGGAGACGGCAGGTTCAGTCCCAGGAACCAGCACTTCAATACTCGCAACCGTTCCCCTCTCTACGATGCCTCGAGGAGAATGCCCGCACCACATCATCTCTCACACATAAACGGACTCCATCAGATACCCTCAATTCTATTCCAAATTTGGGCTTGATAGCCCCATCACCAAACCGCACCGTATCTCCTCCTATATCACCCTCCCGGCCAAGGACTTCTTCTCGAAGCAGCCCGGATTATGATTTTTCGTTTATGCCCAGGCGGCCGAATTCAATGGACATGCAGAGTATTCTGGCCAGTCTACAGAGGGAAGTTAATGAGGTTGTCGCTGGGGAACAGGATGCAGAAGAAGAGTGTATCCTCAGCTCCGATTGAGGGTTATTTATTGGTTTCAGTCGACTCAGTTTGTTCAAAGTTCTCTTTACCATTCGTTCGCATTGCATTCCCCGATATTTTGATACGATCCTTTGTATCTGCAGGGTTGTTTATGATTCTTATGACCCTCGGGCTCAATATTGAGCTTACGACCCCAATTGATATAAATCAATAAATTAAATAAACTTGATCGTTACTCGTTACTTTTGATTTACCTTGACTGTATTGACTTTGTATGTGATTGTCGAGCACGGTAATGATCATATGTTTGAAATACCCCACTTGATTCAGGTGTCTCGGAGACACTCAGCGCGGGGTGGTCATGCGAAAACCACACTCTATCAACCGCCACCACACATACAGAGGGTTTGATTTCCGTCAGTTCTGAGCTCAACCTGAGCAGTTCAGAATAACAAACAACACTTTCGGTGGCAAACAAGGACTGAACTCCTAGTCCTAGTCCACCCTCAATGGCCGATCCGATCACATTTACAATCATGCTAGGAGTGGCGGTGACCGTCTTTGTAGTTGATGAATGCTACAAAGCGTACAAAAGAAGGAAAACTAGGAAGGAAGTAGAGAGACAATTGGGTATTACCCCAGAGGATCGCAGAGAAATTCGAAGGTTATGGCGAGAGATAGAGAGAGAGACGAGAGCAAGTGAGAGGGAGAGAAAGAGGCGTTTACGGCAACGTCAGTGTGATATGACCGATGGGACATGGGTCAGTGATGAAGAAAGAGAACCACCGGATGAATTTAGTGAGGCCGCTGGCAGGGGATTACCCGAGTATTCTTTGCGACCGAGAGATGGGGTGGACAGAGCCGTGACGATTCAAGATTTAGTGATGAATGGACAGAAGAGGAAAGGATTACGAGATCTCTTCAAGAAGAAGCAGAGAGAAACTGATCTCATGGTTGAAGGGGAAATATTGAGATTACAGAAAAAGAGTTGGTTTAGGAAAAAGAAAGGCAGGAGGGTGGATGAACAACTTTGTGCTTCGCTCGTCGAAGGAGCGCCACCATCATATGAATCAATCGCTAGCGAATTGGAAGATGAGCCAGCCGCAAGAACGAGCATCGCAGTATGAAGAAAATTTCGTCTAGTGCATCTGTAGAATAGGTCATCTGATCATTGAATTCCACAACTAATAAATGAAAGTCTGGATCGTTCATCAGTCTCTTACATTCCGGGAGTAACAGGTGTCAGCGCGTTAAATCCACGAAAGTTCTTAATTAGAGAAGCATGGAAGATCGGGTGTTGATAATCGATACTGATAATCGTTCATGGTCCTATAGCATTGGCAACAGGGATGGATGACCTTGAGAACCCTCTACAAATCCACAAAAAAATTATCATCATTTGCCAGCCATACCCCAACACATGCAAGTCAAAGAAAAAAGAAACAGAAAAGGGTATCCTTTAATACATTGTTCTCCATCGACCCAGCCAAATCAAAGCAAAAAAGAGACTGGAAGAAGGAAAAAATATATCAAATATATATCATCCACATCTAAGAAGAAAATATTTATTTATAAATCTCCTTGCCGTATCAAAGACCCAATTGTACACAACCGAAGAACATGTCATCATTGAACGATGGTATGTTGACAACAGTGAGGATCACAAACTGTATGTATGAAAAACGCAGTTCGACCGCAAGCGATTGCGATGTTCGCTTCCCAGAATATGACTCTTGTTGATCACTCTCAGCATGACATGACCATCAATAGAAGCTAGTGGCCCGAGGTGCAAGGGATCATTACCGGTGTCCAAGGATGAAAGATGAAAAAAGAGCACAGAGAGGAATATCCACGATCCACGGAAGACGCGACGCGAGTATGGAGGATAAAGTGAGGAGGACAGATGATAAATCCACGGCACTTATAAAACGAGACAGAATGTGACGCAAGCAAAAACAAGAGGAAAGCCTGGGCACTAAATAGAACAGACACAAGCGCAAGCGCGTTCGAGGGGAAATTTTTCAACGAAGAAAGAAGATTGGGGATGGAGTTTGGATGATGAAGAGCCATAGAACATAGAACAGATCCATATTTCACAAATAACCAGGAGGGTAAATTGTACACGATGGTGACGTTAACAGAATAACGGGAAAGGTGAGGACAATTAGATACCACCGTAAACATCATCGTCTTGGACGGCGACGCTGCGAGTATTTTCACCCCTGTTCCCAGTCAAGGTAGCCTGGTCACGTGAACCAGAAGGGTGTGCCCCAGTAACTCCAGATGAAGTTGGGCCAGGGTCGGCAACCGCAACACCATACCCAGGGTCGGCATCAAATAGTCCATTTTGATGTGAGTTGTAGCTGCCATGATGCTGGCCCTGGTATTCCCTCGTGGCCTCTTGATAGTCAGGGCTGTGGCCATTATAAGCAGCATAAGAACCATAAACTTCGGGATTGTAGGAGACCTGAGGTTGAGGCTGAGAACTATAGATGCCATGTGCTACATCATCCACTTCTTCATCGTTTTGCTGACCATAGGTATACTTGGGACGTTCTTGCATGACTCGATTCGAAACAACTTCTGTAGTACCATAACCAACTGCTCCGTATCCAGTGGCATCATATCCACCCACATTGGCGACACTAGAATCATATGCAGCACCACCGTGGAAGGCGCCATGGCCTGCCATGCCGGGACCACTGGCAACTGAGGGGGCGAAACTATTATGGCGCTGAGTCATACTGGAAGGTTCAAGAATATCGTTGTCGTTCACACCACGAATTCCGGTGTCACCTGCGGGAATGCCGGAACCGAAATCAGAGTTGCCGAAGTCATCATCGACGATGGTGTCACGACGGTTTCGCTTGCGCACACGACGCTAAATTTGCGACGAAAGCCATAACCGAAAAGAAAAATAAGATAATTGTTCAAGAAAACTGTCAACAATGCTCACAAAAATAATACAACAAACTAACTCACGAGAATGAATGAAGACACGATTCCAATAACAGCAAGTCCCACAAGGGTACCAACGATGCCACCAACGACGGTCCCAACCTTGATCCCAGAAGAAGGAGCAGCAGAAGCGGTAGCAGAATGAGTAACCGAGGAGGATCCGATAGTGAGGGACGAGTGAGAAGACACGCCAATAGAGGAAGTAACAATCACAGCGGGAGCGGTGGAAACCACCGTACTGGTGGACTGATGCAAAGAAGACCATGAGTCACAACAACAAATCAAAGATGAGTGATTGACACACAGTAGAACTCGTCGTATCGCCGATAGATGAGGACGAGGACAAGGAAGTAGCATCCGAATCAGCAGCAGAGGATGTATCGGCAGAAGTAGAAGATGTATCTTCAGTTGTGGGAGGCAGAGCACTACTAACTGTGGAAGTGCTTTGAGGAGCGGGCGTAGAGTTAGGGAGGTTAGAGGTTGAGGTTGAGGTTGAGAGGAGGAAGGTGGGGAAAATGTCATGAGTTGTAATACTTGGAACTTGGTTATTCAAGGCTATGGAAGTGAGGTAACGAAAAGAAAGACCAACGACATGACTTACAAGTGGTTTCAATTCCAGGACTTGAGGTAGGAGGAGAAGGGCCATTTGTGGTGGTACTGAGGCCACCACCGCTATCAGGTCCTGTTCCCTGTCCTCCTCCACTTGCTCCTGTTCCTCCGTTTGCTCCTCCTGTTCCTCCTGTTCCTCCACTTGTTCCCCCTGTTCCTCCACTTGTTCCCCCTGTTCCTCCTGCTCCTCCGTTTGTTCCTCCCGTTCCTCCATTTGCTCCTCCTGTTCCACTAGGCGGTCCCCCTTGATCAAGAGGATTCTGTTGACGCCTCACTCTACGAGCAGCAATTTTGTGTTGGGTGTTCATGATAAAAATGAAAGGCAGTTAAATGAGCGGAAAGACGGCGTAGCGTAGCGTAGAAACGAGAAGGAGAGAAAACAGCTCGTGGGAGAAAACAGTTCGTGGGAACTCAGGAGGTCCATTCCCAGAACATGTGGTGTTTGTCTATATGTATACTTCTAACCAGCTCTGTGTAAATTTAGGAGGTAGTAAGGGAAAATGTGCTTGACAAATGATTTTGGGTAACGTTTGTATATGAGTATGAACAGTTTATTTCACACTACTAGGAGGGAAAAGACAGAGAACAATATTGTTTAATATTTAGAAAAACAATCAAAGTAGGTTAAGTAGTGTGTGAGTTGGAGAGTATATCTGTATCTAAAACTGTATCGCGTTCGCGAGCTTAATCTCTAATGGCCAGAAGAGAAGATTAAAGTATTTGCAACATTGTATCAAATCGGATCCGCGGAGTATAGTTTGCAGCAGTTCATTACTTTGCTAGATTGACGAGAGAGAGAACTTGGGATGGACGTCGGGTCAATATACATGAAGGCTCAATTAACAGCTTTCGCGAAAAAGGAAGAACAGGCATGCCACATCACAGCCGGATGTAAAGAGCAGCCCACAAGTCAACCCCAATGGAACGCAGCTCACATATGGGCATCTCGCCAACTAAATTTCTACATCAAATGATCATAGATTTGTTGGGAGCTTGGGAGCTTGGAGTCTCAATATCGAACAGCATACTCTTGAGTCCTCCCAAGGCCTTCCATTACCCAGGATGCAACGAGACCCTGGCGTTGTCTCCTGGCCTGGGGCAAAAATCGCAAGCAGCGTGGCGCACCCCTTAGCAAGAAGTTACCTCAGAAGGATCGGCTTCATATTTATCAGGCTTCAGAAGTTATTGCTCAGTCATGCTACCCCTGAACTGTTAGAAACTATCTCTCAGTGGAGACCAACTTTGCGCACCAAATTCGCACCAGACCATGACACGCATGAAAGTAGAGCAGTACCCTCTCCAATCTGACAGTTAGGCCTTTCACTGCAGACTTTTACTAAAAGACCAAAAACCACGCTTTTAAGGAAACAACAACATAAGTACAACAATAATCGACACGACACCAACGAACGTTCCAGCTTCCACAGAAGAAATATGTAACCCTGAAACTATATAACCCAAATAAAGATATCTATATAGAACAAACAATGGTTGTCAATCACATAGTAAACAAAGGAATATCCATTGTGAGTTTCAAACTGCGGGGACCAGTCCCGAGCAACGATAAGGCCAAATCAGATAGGAGCAGGTCGCAGATCGCACGTTCTATACCACAGCTCGCGCAGCGAGCAAAAATGAGAGTAAAGGAAAGCAGTACACGCTCTTCTCACAAGTCTAAATCCCACCATACACGTCATCGGGACTGTAAACAGTTTCCGGCCTCTTGAGTTCCGGATTTTTGGGCTCAGCAGAACCAGCCGCTTTTATACTAATCTCTGCAGAGGCATTTTGAATACCATCCCTCATTGTATTTGCTTGCGCCTCGGCGAACCTCCCCTCGTGTTCCATTGCCGGAGTGGGAACAGCGAAACTACTGGCCAAAGGGCTAGGCGCAGGAACAAATCGACTCTCTGGCTTGTAGCCAAGGGAACGCAAGCCCATAGAAGGGATCTCGGAATAACCGCTAACTCCGCTTGTATCTGTCATCCCACTGATATATCCACCAGTCATCGGGCTCCCAGGAATGTAGGACGAGACAGAAGAGCGCTGCTGGATTTTGATCTCAGGTAACACATGAGGGAGAGAATCAGTGCGATAACGAGAGATGTAGGAAATTGCTGGCGAAGGTGGGACAGGGAATTCAAACTCTTCCTGGAGGCTAGAGTCAGTGGAGGATGCCGGAAGGTGTATTGTCTGGACACCTAATGATGGGGCCTCATATGAGGCCTTGTATCCCATTGTGAGAGAAGTAGATGCCGCAGGAGGGGGGAGGGGCACTGGCTTAGTTATAGGAGGGGCAACGGAGGCAGTGACGGCTTCGACCTTGAGATTATCCTGTACCGACTGAGGAGAGAGAGGAGATGATGGCTCCTGATCGTCGAAAGGAGAGACTGCAGTAGTATTAGCAGCAGATGGCTTCCATACAGGCATAACAGTGGGAACTGGAGGTAATTCCTTCTGTTGAATGGCATATATTTGAGCTGGAGAGATGATAGTTGATGAAGTCGAGCTGGAATCATTCAAGCGACGTGAAATCTCTGCATATTGGACAGCTTGGAAGGGGGAAACACTAGAACGACTCAAGTCCACATAATCATCGGCCGGAATTTGCGCATTTCCCGTTGCAGGCGGACTGATGAAGGTTTGATGAGGTACAGCACTTGTAGATTTCGACTGCGCAAGCGTCCGCCTTTGCGACAAGTTGTTTGAGAGTTGCCTTACGAGGAAAGAGCTATCGGAAGGAGATTGTCCGTAAGGCGAACGAAGAGGTGTCGATGCAGTAGGATCCTGCTCAAAATGTTGACCAGATGCCGTGACGAAAGTTTGAGCTAATGGGGCAGAACTCAAGACATGATCAGAAGCATCTTGACTGTGTATTCCATAGCCAGCCATGTTACTTCCAGCGTAACTCCAGGGAGATGCCGGGATAGAGGTCTCATGATTTCGTTGCATCATCATCGGAGGATTATATGTATATCCACCGTTCATGATATCTCCACGGGTAGATGGGTCCGGAAGCATAACCGCAGAGCGCCGGAAGTCACGAACGTCGAAACGGGCAGCATCATCCAATTCGCGTTTGCGCGCGCGACGCTGTTGAGATCCATTGAATGAGAATGAAGATTTTAGACCAGATACACTTACAAAGAAGAAGGCAACTGCAAACCCGATCACTGCGACAGCGATGATACCTGCGCCAACACCACCCACGATAGCCCCTGTGCTGGTTCCAGAGCTGGAAGAGTCCGAAGGTGACGAGGTACCAGGAACAGTGGAAGAGATTGAACGACTGGCTGCTGCTTCGGAAGTTATCCCAGATGCAACAATGCTATTGCTAGTTGAGCTAATAGTCGAACTAATGGTCGAGCCGAGGGTCGTGCTAGTAGTCGAAGTGATGGGTGAGCTAATAATCGAGTTGACAGGAAAGCCAACGACCGAACTGATAGCGGGCAAGCTGACGGTCGAAATCTATCCATCTCACCGTCAGCATAGATGTCGAGGGATTTTTTCCAAATAAGGACCGCACCGTTGGAAGCGCAATTGAAAGTACGGAGGACGTGGTCATTTGAGAAAGATTCAGCGTGGAGCTGGGTGTTGTAAGTGACACAGGGTCTGCTGTTGGAGTGGCTGGGATAACTGATATTATAGGATCTCTGTCCGTAGGATCTAAAATTTCAGAGGTTTGGAGGTGTTGAGGACCGTGATGCTCAATATCAATGCTTGAGACTGTTTGTGATACATTATGTATCAGCAAGCGCAAAGAGACTGGTATTCTAGAATAGTGGGAAGGCGTACGGGGGTCAGTTATATCTGGTATCTCCGTCATTCCAGGGAAAATCGCAGTAGGACTGAATCTTTCTTCAAGGATCTTGACTTTGGTTGGCATACGACGGAACAATGCCTTGGCAGCTCGATTATGATGAATAGAGCCATGAAGAGTCATAAGTACAGAGACAAAGGAATGTGGTCACAAAGGAATGAGAGAGAAAGGACGGGTCGCAGAGAGCTTGAGAGCGAAGACAATGAACCGGCTGACAAACGTACTACTACCATCAGTTCTCTCGCCGATCACTGACAACCGTTCCTGGTGGGAAACTTGGGTCAAATCGCTTATCATTCACATGGCCGCCATCTATACTAATATTGTCTACTGGGAATCAATGACCTCGCCGTCACGCACGGGCACACCCCAAGATGCTCCTGAGCTTGTCCCAATCGAAGAGTCAGACGGAGTAGCACTGGGACTGTCTACCGATGCTGAAGATGAAGATGAAGTCCCAGGGCCAGTGGAGGTCGAGTCGCCAGGAGAAACCTCAATCTTGAGTTCACTTGGCGTACTTGACGGTATCTCTTCTGTGGATGGTGTCGTCGATGTCTGCGTCTGACTTGAGGCTAGAGTGATCATGTCTGAGCTTGCACTGGCAGCCTGTGTCGGAGAGGAGCCATCCGGCGAAGGTGAAGCGAAGGGTACGAGTGTGGACGACATAGAAGTACTCATTACGGCTGTAGATGCCCCTCGAGCAGCAGAGGTAGCTGACAATGGTCCAGTCTCCACTTCTGTGCTTCCCGCAGTGACGGTGACGGTGACGGTCTGAGTCTGGACTCCACTGGGCGTTGCCTCCACGCGAGCTGTAGCATTCTCAGAGGGAAGCCAAATTAAATTTACACTGCCTCCGCTACTTGTTTGAGCATCGTTTCTCCTTGTCACAGTCGAAGCCGTTGTTTGGTTAGATGAACCGCTCCAAATCAGCCCTATGAGACCCGTCGCGGGATCATAACTGAACATTTGGCTCGAGTGACCATTGTCTCCATTACCAACTCCCTGGCAGGGATTCAAGTACATTGGCATCGAGCTAGAAGGATTTGCGTCGTATGTACAGCACGATTGATTTGAACTTCCCGGAATAACTGCTTGGAGGAATACTCCATGATCTCTTGGTCCATTGGACTGGAATGAAGAACCGGCATCGACCATTCTGAAATACGTATGATTGGTTTTCGACACTTTTATCTCCCCCTGATTTTCAGCGAAAAATTCTCCATATCGTATGGGTTGACTGTTTGATAGGTCCCGACCCTAGTGTGCAATATGTTAGCTAGCACCTTCCTCCCTCAGCAAGGGCCTCTTTACCTGGACTTCTACTGTTCCGATCGGCCCATTTGATGCTGAGCCTATATCACTGATATTGTTCCGGCGTTTTAAGAGAGGACGTGCATGACGAGGCGAACGAGGCTGAATATCCTCACGACGGGTACGTACATGATCTCTGTCACCATTCACAATAACCTCATCGGGGTGGTCGTGATCGTGGTGATCATGGTGATCATGGTGGCAAGATAGATGAACGTGGTCTCTGTCTCCGTTCACCACGACCTTGTCTGGGCAATCATCGTCATCGTGGTGTCGCTGATATAGGCTGTGTGCAGATCTAACGGGAAACTGAACGAGGCGAACAGTCTGTTCCGCGAGTTCCTACATTTGAATGAGTACCATTCATTAGATATATGCGCCTCTTTTATTTACCTCTCGCTCCTTCTTATTCTTGTGTATGCGACCATGTTCCACGGCATTATGCTTTGCAACATCCTTGGTACTGGTTTTACTCAATTTGTGAGGGAGGGGGATCACCGGTTGCTTGGGAAGGTTTTCGGCAATTTTCTTATCGGAGTGGCGAGCTTCTACAGCCACCGCGCTCGCTGCTAGTGGTGTATAGGAGACAGAAGCGACGGCACAGAGAGTTGCAAGAACGGCGAAACGAGAAGAAACAGCGACCATGATAATTGATTTGAATTTTATCGCGACCAGTCGCAGAGAGAGAGGGAATGTGTGGTAGTATGTGAAGTCACCAGGACTAGAAAGTGAGAAAGAAAGAGAAGTTGAAAGCGGTTTCAGACGGCCTGGGGTTATATACTCTTGCCTTTGGTTTCAGTCTGTGCTCTCGCTCTTGTCAGCCATCACGCCAGGCAGTATCTTAATCCGGAAATGAAACTTCCATAAACGGTGTTCAGCCTTTGCGTATGGATTTTTCCTAAGTCTCATTACCAAAGGCCAAGATTCTAGAATGAAAAATTTACCAATGTATTTTCTTCATATCTCACATATTGCTTAGCTATTTAAACTATTTCTCTTTCAGAGAAGTTGTCTGCCATTGAGCAGGATAATAAAGAATCATATTTATTTCTATGGGTCTTTCAGAACATCCAGGACCTTAAGGAACTCATTGGAACAACTGAGTGGAAGTGCAGAAGCTTCAAGGCTTCAGGAAAACCTAAGATTTGGATAATATGCATATGCACTACACATCTCACCTTCAGAAAATAACAGAATTGTAAGGGGACTTGCTCTTCCAAGACCTTTTTCTTCTGTGTTTTCCAGCTGTTCTGTGTTCCGTAACTCTTTCTGACATCTGCACTCATCTACTCATCTGCTTTCCTATGCTCTGGACCCCTTTGAGCTGCATACAAATACCCCTAACCATCCAGATATGTTATCTAACTCCCCTTTTCTATATTCCCTCACTCTTCTGTAATGCTCTGTGGTCTTCCATAGTCTGCTATCGTCATATACTTTCCCACACTCTGGAAGCACATGCTAGATATTCCAGCTCTCTTCTAATTTGGTCTTTCCAT
>Ga0157368_1000743_pt1 | contig 14936 bp, 5 predicted proteins | sample AttbisABBM3_FD_113146 | JGI IMG/M metagenome (GOLD analysis project Ga0157368, IMG submission 113146) | Fungus gardens microbial communities from leaf cutter ant in Botucatu, State of São Paulo, Brazil - Atta bisphaerica ABBM3 | ecosystem: Host-associated > Fungi > Mycelium > Unclassified ...
AGTAGACTGATTTTTACAAACTAAGTTGCACTGGAAAGCTCCAAATAATAGCTATCTGTATATATATGAAATGTACAAAAGTGACAACAGATTGTTGAGATATTACACCATCAGTAACTACAAGTTTCATTGGCTATTATCTTAGGAATGACTAAACAGATTCCCACAATCAAAGTTGCATTGGAAAATGCTTATCAAATGATTTCTAATGATATATTGTACATTATATAAAGATTAGTATTCATAGAGATACAAGTATATCAATATAGTGATATAATTAGTTATCTTTTAAAATTAGTCTAATATCTGCTATGACATATGATAGCTCCACTAGGTATAAGTTATGATCATGTAATAGAAATAGCTTGTATACAGACTATTACTATTCTATATAAATACTTCTATATCTGAGAATTAGACCTCAGACTTAACAACATTAGTTTTCATCAATGATAAATTATTATTATTTCTTATTATCATTGATATCTGTATTGATCTTCATTATCATTATCATCATTATTAAACTTTTAAATTACTTCTAAACTTCTAAAAGTGTATCCAAGGTTCAGATATTATAAATAAATAAGTAGTTCATTTTGTGATACCTAGTTGTGAATGTTGTTATGGTGCACTTAGACACTAATATTTTTCTTTGCTTTTATCTATTTTTCTTGATTTAACATTTCTTTTCTTTTGATTTTTCTTTTCTTTGATGATGAAGAGGCATGTGACTGTGGTCACATGACATGTCACATGATGTGAAGTCATAGGCCTAGACTCTAGGAGAAAGAAATAGAAGAATGATGTTAGAGCATATATATATGGGATGATGTTTTTATAGCAAACATGAGATTGATGTATGGTGGAAGCATAGACTATACATGGACATTAGGATAGGGCTATTTATTGTTAGCATGGACCATAAAAACTTTGTATAAATAGGATAGCAATATATTAGAGACTGTCAAGATCGAAGAAGATGGACTTGACTTATTTTATTTTTCTTTTCATTTTTATTTTATTTTCGATTTATTTTTCTATTTTTAGAACAACTAGGGTTAGGGTTAATTGGTCACACCGTCACATCAGTCACCTGATGGCAAAGTCACAAGATAGATCATGAGACTTGGGAAAACTTAGTAGAAGATTCGAGAACAGATGACGTCATATAATATAGACACCACATGTTGGCCTCATGGACTACACATAGTTGTTTAGGGTAGGGTGCACAGTACTTAGCATGGACCATCTGTAGGACTATATAAGGTAGACTAGTTTGTAGAAGAGTTCTCTTGTGTTACTTAATACAAGAGTTGTTCTACTACTCCACTCTAAGAGTTTTAGTTCATAACAGGGAATCCTTGTTAAGTTCTCTTGTAATACCTACTTGATATCTACCTTGAGATTTATTATTTATGTTACTATTGGTCTTTTGACTAGTGGTTGCCATAACAAATGTTAGTTAAGCAGTGTAATATAGAGAATAAGTAGGAGAATAAAAGATAAAAAAGGTAAAACCAGTAGAGATAGATAAAGTTGAAGAGTAGAAGATAGAAAAAATTATAAATAAAAGAAAAGTAAGAGGAGTAGTAAAGTATTTGGTATGTTAGAAGAGTTTATAGTAGAAAACAGTACATAGGAGAAAGAGAAAAACTTAGAAAATACAAAGGAAGTAGTAGCAGAATTTGAAGAGAGACTAAGTGCAGAAGTAAGAAGACAAGAGAAATTAAATATAGTAGAAGAGAAAGACAATAAGTATCTAAAGAAGTTGAAGAGGAACTGGAAAAAATAGAAGTCAGTTTTTCTGGAGGAGAAATCTTAAAGGGGAAGTAATATTAGAGTTGAAGATTATGGACTTATTTATTTTTATTTTTATTTCTATTTTTATTATTTTATTATTTTCTGGCTTAGAACTAAGATTAGCATGATAAACTGTTACAAAATGTGACATAGTATTGTATGTTGGTCACAAGTCACAAGTTACTATTATATAATCATATGTCATAAAAGAATGTAAAAAGTTCTAAAATGATGATATTATATCATATGTTAATAGTATATAACTGAAACTCCATTAAGTTCTCTTATGTAAATTCTATATAGAATTTTTTTATTGACTTAATACTTTGAGTCTTTAATCATAACATAATCATATAAAAAGGAGTCAGATCAAGTATGGAAACTTATTTGTAAATGGATATAGTTATTTATAAGAGTGGATAAAATATCTGGATTATGAATCAAGCTAGAAAGCTTATCTGTATACTTGTAACTAGACTACAGACAACAATCTTTACCTCAACTTATATATTGTGCCACTGTTTATTACATAGTTGTAATTTCAGTAGAAGGAGCAAAATGGTAATACAAGTGAGATATGACAGTCACACAAGTCACAAAAGTGTGACAAAAACATGATATCTATCATATTGTTATCATATATGTCACAGTCATGGTCATACAATCATATGATCCAGAAAAGGTTATAGAAGATCCTGAAACAGATAATATTATATAGCATGGCAACAATATTTTAGCCTTATGATAAGTATATATATTTCAGAGTAGGTTAGTAGTAGGGTATATACAGACTAAGGTTTGCAGTATATAAGATAAACTAGTTTGTACTTGGAACTCTATTAAGTTTTTTTGTGTTACTTAATATACAAGTTATCTTTTGCTCTTACATAAAGTTTTAAGTCATAACACTCTATTCCAATCATCTATTAATCTGAGAACTAGACCATGTATCTCCATCCAAACTCCCACTATCTGATATTCTGATCATATAACATATAAGCTAGGTACAACAATATCTATTGAAGCCATAGTTGACCTATTTATATAGTACTCTGCTCACATCTGTTTTAAAGCATATTCTCATTGAGATTCTCTTCTGAGCTCCATCTTCCATATTATTATCAGTGAGTGTGAATCACATCTAACAGAAGAAAAGTAAGTTACTTAGTTGATTTCCAAACTAGATAACTACAGAGTATCTACTTAGTCTTAAATGTTGATATACATGATGACTCTTGAATAATTGTTATTGTCTAAAGAAGATCTTGCAAATGTGATTTAGGAAGGATGATAAAGAGCACCAATGATGTCTTCTCCTTCTTTAATTATAGAGCTTGGAATTTGGGAATTTGTTGAATAACTGACCAGAGAGATTCTTGAATAAATAAAATATCAAATTTTTTGTTGTTTTCTAGAATAGTGTCAGTAAAAAGCTATTTTTTCTAACATTCTGTAAAAAAATATTAAGAGTTTTTAAAATCATTGTTTACCCCCATTCACAGCTAAGCAAATCAAGTTAGCTCTGATTTCTTGAAGTTTCTGTAGCTTTTTGCTGTGCCAATTCTGATTGAACCTGTGTTTCCAAAACAGATATAAATTACTGTCTGCTTGATGATTCTCTTACAGTTGATACACTTGAAAGAATAAATACATAGTTTGCCTTTCTTTGTTTCAAGCCTAGAAGGATTAGTCTTAAAGTTTGCCTTACAGCACTATGTTATTTCTCTATAATGTTTGAGTTTATAAGGTCTGTTGCATTTTTGACATTTTGCCCCATATATACAATACATGAATGTTGAGTAATCCCATTTCCAGCAATTTTTATATTGTAGAATACCTGGGTTCATATTTGTACCTCTTATCATGACAATATACTATTCTACATTAAAACACCTATTGATGAGTAACTTAGCTTTTGTACCATTTTAGAAGTCTCAAATGTCCATCCAAATTACAGCTATATCAGATTTTGGCAAAGCTTTAATAATGTGAGGATGGGATGCTAAAATAGTATTATTAAAGATATGAGAGGTTTGGATTATTCTTTCAATAACATTAGCAGTAATGGAAAGATTAGTATTTTCAATGAGGTAGAGAATATCTAAGAATTTCAGATACAATTTAGACTGAGGAAGTCTAAGGCTCATAACATTGCTTGTATCAATATTGTTTAGTTTCTTCATATACTTTTCTACCACTTTCAAGTCTGATAGAGTAGCAATCTTGTTTATAGTAGCAATTATTCCCTTGCTGTTGGTGTGAATAAAATCAGCTGAAGTATCTCATTTGATATCTTTGAGAAGCCTGTTGATATTAGTAATATATGTATTTGATTGCACCATTACTCTTTCTGTATTATTTGTTCCAGGTACAATGATCTGTTTCTAAAGGAACCTTTAGTTGTCATATTGAGCTTAGCTTTACTTTTTTTGGCTCAATTTGTTCATCACATTATGGATCTCCAATACTTTGTTAAGAAAGAGCTTAGAAAAGGTGTCCTTGATTTTAAAAATCTCTTTGATGTTGTTTCTTGAAGCTTGAGCATAGGATTTGTTGACTGACTCTACCATAACATTCTTCTTGAAGAACTTTGACTTTACCAAAACACTTTTGCTTGGTCTAGGTGGAATGGATAGGGGAATTCTGGAAATATTAGCTTGTTTACCTTTTGGTGTATTACTGGGAGTTTTCTTGACTAAAGTAGACCTATCAAACTGTGTGGAGACACATTACCTGAAAGACTTGTTATTTTTGTTTGCTGTCAGCTTGTTCTATCAAGATTCATAGATGGCTAAAAGAAAATCCCATGCCATGTAACCAAACTCTGAAATCTGAGGAATGTCCTCAGCTGTCTTATCTTCCAATTTGCATTGCCTAATGAAGGCTACCATTCTAAGGAGTGAGCATGTGATGTTCTTAGCATTACCCTCCAAATATTCATTCATTTAAAAGAGAGAAATAGGACAAAAATTACCATCCTACAACTATGGATCTGCTGGCTAATTGATAGCATAAGAAATAACTGAAGGTTCCATGCCTTGAGATGTATATGTGTTATTACTGACTATAAGCTAATTGTTAACATGAGGGATAGCTAATGATTTTATGCCTTGAGTTGTACATATGTCATTAATAGTCATACCATGAAGAACCTACATTTTTTCAACCACTGGCACCATCCTAGTTATATTGTTCATCCCCTCCTTTGCAGTTGCATAAGAAAGGGAATATTATGACTTAAAAATCTTAGGGTTGATCCATGAATAGAACATTGTATTAGGGTTAACACAAGAAAACTTGATAGAGAACTCTGTACAGGATTGTCTACCTTATATACTAAAATCCCATGGTCTGTGCTACTACTACTTTAGCCTACCCTAAATGACTATGTGTTTGTCTTAAGGTTAACATGTGTTAAACATGCTACATGATGTTATCTTTCCAGAGCCTTCTATATCCTTCTGTTATGGTATGCTAGGACACTAACAATTTTATTTTGCTTTTATCTATTTTTCTTGATTTAATATTTCTTTTCTTTTGATTTTGATGATGAAGAGGCATGTGACTGCAGTCACATGACATGACACATAATGTGAGGTCATAAGCTTAGACTCTGGGAGAAAGAACTAGAAGAATAACATTAGGGCATATGTATATGGCATGGTGTCCTTATGGAAGACATAAGGTTGATGCATGGTGGAAGCATAGATGACACATGGATATTAGGGTAGGGTTATTTATTGTTAGCATGGACCATATATCTATAGTATAAATAGGGTAGCAATACATTAGGGACTCCTTGTCAAGTTCTTTTGTGATTCCCACTTGATATCTTACTAAGAGATTTACTTATTGTGCTACTATTAGTCTTTGTGATTAGTAGTTGCCACAACACCTTCTATTGCTACCACCTGACTTGTGACTGTTACTGTGACCATGTCATGTGATATGTGTGACAGTGTGACAGTTATATCATGCTAAACCCTAACCCCAGTTTCCAGAATAGAAACTAAAAGAAAAGAAAGAAAAATAATAAAATGAAAAGAAAATTAAAAGAAACTTAGGTCCAAACTTCATAAGTCTGACAGGGAAGATCTTTCAAATTCTGTACTTTTTACTTGTTCAGTCTATATAGAGCTATTAGCTAATGCTTGAATTCTGTCAGCATAGGCCATAGAGAAAGCATTGGAGTGTGTTGAAGATTCTCTAGAACAGTTAGGACTTGAAGACACTGACTGACCTCTAGGCATGTTGAAATCAACATCCATTTGTTGGGTTGAGAAGGATTCTTGTTGAGGATTAAAACAATAAGAGATCACTTAATCTCTTTTGGGCACTATCATACAAGATGGTGGTAAGAGAAAAAGAAGCAATGTGTCCAAAAAAGGAATCATAGACTTGATTTCAAGTATATCAATATCATCTGATCACATGTACAACTCCCTGTGTATGTATTTTTGACTTCTAGTCATTTATAGTTGTCCACAGTCTACTGGGTGACTCCTGAGTTATCATAATGGTTTCTAAGGTTGCCAAGACCTCTTATCTGTCATCTGCGATTTGATCACCCTTATATACTACAATGATTATTATTCTTATATTGGGCAGCCACATGGTTGCAGTAAGGCTAGCTAACATCACACTGTCCATCATAATTACTGAAGAGCGGATGGATGATGCTTCAGAGCGCTATCACTTCAACAACATTGAGCCTAACGATATCACCCGGGTCATAGCAGGCTATGCATGAACTCTGGTCAGTAACAAATTTCGCGCACAGAACTGGATCGACTTTACAGTATTTCTTGGATATTCTTTCTGTATCGTTGCTTTTGATGATTGGTGTCCGTTGCGGCTCTGCAGAAGAGACTATTGGCTCACTCCGTTTGCTATGATCTTTGCTGCATGACCGAGATCTAAGGCTGAGCCCAAGGGCTGCATGTCCTCGTCCTCGTCCTGTGGTGCAGTAAGACCTGATCTACTTTACGAATTCTCTTCTTCTCCCGATCCACACTATTGACCAGGCGTTCATCAAAGGTAGCAGTGGGTGTTAGCAACCTGGGTATATCGTTATGAAGAAAGACACTTAGATGTTCTTGGGGTAAAGATGGTTGAAAGCTACTGAGTGCCTACTTTCGACGTTGAGTCCCAACTTGTGTAACTGTTTCAGCCTGCCCAGTCATTGACGGTCATCTTCACAAGCAGTTAACAAGCCTACTACGAGGCTTTAAGTACAATTCAGAGACGACTGTATTTATTGCTTTTACATAACTCGCGATGAACATCAGAACATATGATGTTAGGGTCAATTAAAGCCTTGCCTCGTTCACAAAGTTAACTCCCTGTACAAAGTACCTCTATCAGTTCAATTCTATACAAGACAACAGTAGCGTACAATGTCAATGTTCTTGACCAATTCAGGGAGGGCAGCTTTGATGAGCTTTTTCTCAGCATCGGTAGTTTGACCAAGAGAGTAGATCTTCACGACACCCTCTGGCTAATTAGGGATAGGAAATGATGTCCGGGTATAATTAGGCAAAAAATGGACGCACACCAAGTTCAACATTGGAAGAGAAGTAAGCCAACTCCTGGTCAAGGTCCTTTTTTAGAAGGGAAGCTCCAATGGCATCAGCTTCCAAGTTGACATAACTAGGCGCAATAACACCCTGCTCTCCCTTCAATGCCCGCAAGACCTTTTGAGCGAATTCTGCGCCAGCGTAAGCCATGGACAAGGTTGCAGAGCCAGCGCCATCTTTGGCCTTGACGACCTCATCACCACCAAATTGAATACGGTTCACAAGTGTGTTGTAATCGTCCTCGGAGAAATTGGGGGGCAATGCATGAGAAGATTGAGAGAGGAGGGGGACAATCTAAAGATATGGTAGACATGACCGAGACGGACAGAATAACGCGTAAGACGTGTAAGGCTCACCGTGACACCACTATGACCACCGACAACAGGAACAACTACTTCCGGGGACGAAGCAGGGTTACCGATCTTTTCGGCCACAAATGTTGATGCACGAACAACATCAAGCGTAGTGACACCGAAGAGGCTTTGAGGTTGATGTGTCAATAGAGGTAAGGAGATGAAGTAGAAAGACGAGATACCGTTTGGGATCAAAGACATTGTGTTTCTTGAAGACCTCAGCTACAATTGGGACAGTCGAGTTGACAGGGTTAGAAATAACAAGGACGAAAGCTTTGGGAGCAGTAGCGGCAATCCCAGTTGCAAGGTCCCGGACAATTCCCGCGTTGATCTGATCAGTCAAGAGTTAGTTTCCTTTTTGCAGGGTGCGACGCTGTTATAGACCTTGAATAGATCATCTCTACAATTTCCTTATCTTTAGCGGCTGTAAAACACAAAATACCAACGGGACATTACCTGGTCATCTGTGCAATCATCATTGTTCAGCATGTGGTAGAGCTGACGCAGAGGGAATCACATACACCAGGCTTACGGGGAACGCCAGCAGGAATAACGACAATGTCAGCACCTTTCAAGGTCTTGGCGAGCCCATCGTTGGGGGGAAGATAGCCCTCCACCCTGGCTGGGGTGGCAATGTGAGAAAGATCGGCGGCAACGCCGGGAGTATTGACAATATCGTATAGACTAAGCTAATAAATTATCCCTGTTAATGTAATGCGATAGCTTGGAAAGCTCTGGATACAACATACTTCGTCTACAAGAGGGTTGTTCTTCAAAAGAAGGGCTAGAGGTTGTCCAATACCACCTAGACAATATCGTAAGGTACTTATAACTGATCGGGCATCACATAAACATACCAGCAGCACCTAGAACGACAGCCTTAACCATGGTAGACAGATACGGGAAGAATAAAAACTCGAAGGGAAGCGACGACGAGTATATCTACGCGATAATGTCCACGTGACAACAATCCAAACTGATTGCCACCTGTAAGATTTATAAACTATAAATAGTATATTAATCTTACTCATGAAGTTGTAAGTGCCCAGGAACTTCTGTAATAATTGGGTAAAGTATTCTACTATAAACCACTACTAAATATAGAAATAGCACTACTAATGATTAAGATAAGGTTGCTAGGCCATCAGGAGCCAGTCTAGATCTTAGATCTTAGTAGTGCAACTAAGCTTCTATAGAATGGAAAAATGAGAGATAATAGAGAATAGAGGACAGGACAGAGAATCTATGAGAGTAGTAAAGAGTAGATAACAACATGGATCATGAATGAGAAGGCAGATACAGATAAGATCAAGAGCATAGAAGAGCAAGTTCTCTTACAAATTCATCTAATAATAAACATAAGCAGATTGGCAATGAGCAGGTAAAGGGATATTTACCCTCCTTTTATAAAGATTATTGCAACCCAAAACAAGAGAAAGATAAGAAGAACTGATCTAAATTTAATAGTACTAAAGTTAATCACATAGATGAATCTAGGAGCTCTGGAATGTATAAAGGGACTATCAACTCTGATCCCTGGTAATAAAAACATGGAGTTCATCACACAATCCCTACCATCTCTGCTTGCAAATTCTAGTTCTCACCCACATTCATGCCTTTATCTACTTATGTTCCTGGTCACCATCAGATAAGTTCTTTCCAATTCAATTCAAGACATTTTTCTCAATGTTGCTACCAGTATTCCTGACTACCTGGTACAATTATTCTAGTCTTATGTCAGCATTGTTCTACTTAATCTAGTAGAGTACTTAAGATAACTGTTGTCTTTAGAGAACCTCATTCTGTTCTCTTAGGTTTTCCTAGAGGTGAGTCATATATTAGATATTCTTGTCAATAGACTTAGATTTCCCTAGAGTTGTAATTTTTGCTAAATTACTTGCCCAGTTACTTTAATGGCAGAACAGAATATCTGTTACAAACTTTATTCAGCTTGTATCTCCACAACCAGTAGACTGATTTTCACAAACTAAGTTGTACTGGAAAGCCCCAAATGAGGGCCATTTGCACATATGTGGGATGTATAAAAGCAACAACAAACAACTGAGATATCAGGCTATCAGTAGCTGTAAAAGTTTTGTTAGCTGATATCTTATGAATGGCTAGATGGATTTGTACAATTAAACTTGTGTTGGAAAGTGCTTATCAATCCATTTCTGATGATATATGATATATCCCATAGCAATAAGTATTTATAGAGATACAAGCATATCAATATAGTAATATAATTAGTTACATTTTAAAATTGGCCTGACAGCTTCCATTAGATATGAGTTTTGATCATGTGATAAAAACAGCTTGCACATAGACCATTACTCTTTTGTATATACCTCTATATCTGAGGATTAGACCTCAGATACTAAGTGCACTCTGTAGGAAAAAAGTACTGTCTATACTTAACAACACCAGTTTTCATCAATAATCATCAATTATTATTCCTCATTATCATTGATATCTGTATTGATCTTAATCATTATTGTCATCATTATTGAACTTCTGAATTATTCCTAAACCTCTGAAAGTGTATCTAAGGTTCAGATATTACAAATAAGTGAGTAGTTCATTTTGTGATAATCTTCACTTCAGGAACCTCAAAACATTCTTGAGTCTGGTGGTCTAGGATTGCCTACTCTTATATCTTGACCCACCTTACTCTTTCTTGCTTTCTACACAATGTTATTTTATTGGGCATAGTTTATACTAGAAAGTGAAAGCCCATAGGGTTGGCTTGGAGATGTACTGAGTATGGAAACCCCATATGAAGAGTATGGTGATGTTGACTTTCCAGAATAATCTTGACTTCAGCTTATGTGCTATACTATCTGTCTGCTGCATAGTTGCAACTTTAGAAGATAAATTGAAGTCCAAAGAAGATTAGTGTTAATATAGTGTGTTGCTGTAGAACACCAGAGATTGAGTTTACTTGAATATTTAATTATCAGACTAGTAAAATATAGTGTAACTACTAGTCTTATATATAAAGAAAAGAATAGAAGATGCTCAGAAGTTTTAGAATACAGCTCCAAGCAGAGGTTTCAGTGATAGGACACTAAAAGGAACTAATAGGAAAACTCTACTATGGAAGACTGAGTTTGATAGGAGTATCTCTACCATAAAAGACTGAGTACTCAAAGTGTTTAGAATTAATTGCATCACCACCATGAGGATATGTTGCAAAAAATATGGCTATTACAGAAGACAAGATTTTGTTAGGGATTGTATAAGATATTTCTGCTGCAGAGAGTAGTCTTTGAGATAAGTAGACTTAGCATATGACATATCTTCAGAACAACTTTGCAACTCCATCAACAAGACTCTGGGCCTTCTATAACATCATTTACAGAAAGTAGTCAAGTGACAGCATATCTTGGAGATTTCAACCAACAACATTCTCATAAATCTTATAACTCAACTTCATAATTGACAGACTTTAGTATTCAACTCTGTCTCTGTACCTATGGGTATACTTCTTTCTATACCTTTCAGATCTTCTTTCTCAGATAACTCTTCTCCACCAAAAAACTCACCATATTACCTATAATCTAATATACTTCTGCTCATGTACTTCAGCATAGATTGCCAAATAGGTTGAGTCTTTCTGAGTACTTATTGACTTCCTGTATATCCAGTTATCTACAGACCAATTTAGTAAAGATTATAATAAGATCCTCTAGATACTGTTCTTTCTCAGAACTGACTGAGCTACCAAGTAGTCTGAGAATTTGTTCAGAGAGAAGTCAAACACTGAAGTCTTCTCTGTTGTAATCTGGCTAGAGTTTGAGAAGTTCTTTATATCCACTTCTTCCTTATCAATGCTAAAGCTGAAGCTATCAGCAGACTTGAGAGAACTTCTTACTATCGAAGCAGCTACTCAGTAGAAAACTATCTAGATGAATTTCAGGTTCTGATATCCAAGGCTAGATACATAGATCTCCACACTATTATTGTCAAGTTTAGACAGGATCTCTATATCACTATCCAAGATCAGATAGCTATTCTGCTAGTAGAATGACCAGAAGACACTGATCCAAGTGCATGGTTTGAGGTTATAGATGTATAGACTAAGCAAGGCAAGCCAATGAAGTCTTTCAGTTAAATTAGCAAAAAATTTCTACCCTCAATACCAATTTCCAATCTCTGCTTAACTAGAGTTTGTTCCTTACCCTTATTTCTCAAGAATCACTTCACTTCTTATCTGCTAAAGGATGTTATTGCTATTGTAATTCAAACTATGTCATTTATGACTGCTCTACAAGGTTAGATGTGTGGCAATTAACCACTGAGCAATGGGAGGAATTAATGGAAGACTTGAATATCTTAGAGAATATTGAGATTTCCCAACAGTTAGAACTTATGGACTCAAATAATAGCTTGATCTAGACAGAGGATTTTGCATAAAGTGGCTAGTAATTTATATATCTTGGTTACTTGTAAATAGATTTGCTTTACTTCAAATAGAAGAATATACTGAAGATAGTGATCTCTCTGATATACCTATGTATCTGCTCTATGCTAAAACTCTATAGACTACTCAATATTCTAAGTGAAAGAAGAGGTTTTCTCAGTAACCCACAATTAGTGCTCTCAATGTCCAGAGAACTTTACTATAACTACTCATCTCTTTAGAGACTACAGATATATCAAAAACTTTATTTGTATACACACTGGTAGACTCCAAAGCTATGGGAACTGTAAGGAAACTTATTCTTCTGAGACTTTTCTCTTTTGCATTTTCCAGCTGATCTGTGTTCTGTAATCCTTTCTAATATCTGCACTCATTTACTTATCTGCTTTTCTATGCCCTAGACTCTTTTAAGCTGCATAAAAATACTCCTAACCATCTAGATATATTATCTAACTCCTCTTTATATTCTCTTACTCTTCCATAGTCTGTTAGTATTATCTACTCATCTACTTTTCCATATTCTAGCTCTCTTCCAATTTGGTCTCTCTATTGTGAACTGTTTTTAATTACTTAAGTATTATCATTCTCTGCTTATGTAAACATAATTATGACACATTAGAATGAACCTGTTATTATATAAAGTAGTTGTTCTTCAAAAATTATTATTTTGTTCTCTTAGGATTTCCTGGAGGTAAGTATATACTAGACTAATGGTTTATACTATATAAATTCTAGTCTACTCTAAAGGCCATGCATATTACATATTATTGATATATAGTATAATATCATTCTTTTAAATCTTCTATATATATCACATGATTGTGTGACTATGACATATGACTGTGATATATATAATATCATACTAATATCTAACTCTAAGTTTAAAATAAATAGAGTTTACTATCTTCAACTTTAACACCTATGCACTCTGATACCAAACCTCACCCCATACCAGTAAGTATATCTCCTCTAATACTCACTAGATCTCTCTCTCTCAATAACTTCCTTTTACTTCAGAATCTATTATATTATCTTTGCTTATAGACTTTGCTAGTGAATATTAGATATGTCAAGCCTTCCTAAATATCTGCCCCCTTTATATCTAGTTATCAGTAGACCAATTTACCAAAAATTAGAATAAGATTCTCTGAGTGCTATCCTTTTTTAAAAATAGTTAGAATACTAGAATATTTTCTATTACAATTTGGTAAGAGTTTGAGAAACTCTTTCACACACATATTTTATTAGAATTATGAATGAGAGACTTGATTTTATCTTATTTTCATTTTCATTTTGTTTTATTTGTTATTTTGAAGTCTAGAGTTAGAATTAGTATGATATCACATGTTACAGTCACAAACTGTCACATAAAATGTGACTTGGTATTACACATCAGTCATAGTCACACAGTTACATAATCATGTATTATAAGAGAATATAATAGAAGATTCTAAAAGAAAATGATGTTATTATAATATGTTAAACATATGGTTTTTCAAGATAGGTTAATAGTACTGTAGCATAGACTAGTAGCTTAGTATACATAAGATAGACTATTCTATACTAGGAACTCTATTAAGTTTTCTTGTGATTACCCAATCTAAGATTGTTTTTTTATCTTTACTTTAAGGCTTAAGTTTTATAAAGGTCTTTAAACCACAATTTAGAACCAAATTGCTATTTTTCTAGTAAGATGCCCCAAAGATACTGATATAACTGCATAATTTGAGGATACAAGATATATTGATTAAGCTTAATAGACAAATGAGGCCTTTTAGTCAAACCACTAAATAATCTTGATAGTATTTCTACATATTTATGTTCCTCTCTTTCTAACTTGGAGTTTACCTGCTGCTTCTAGCCTTCACTTACATCTTTCTATAATTTCTGTATATTTACATCATCTAATACTAACCTTCTTCCCAGATGTTTCTATGGATATCAATACTACTTAAAGATCCCACTCTATACCAAAAATAGAATGTTATCATTGTTATCACAAACTTTATTCAGCTTGTATCTCCACAACTAGTAGACTGATTTTTACAAAATAGGTTGTACTGAAAAGCTCCAAATAAGGGCTATCTATACATATATGGGATGTATAAAAGCAACAACAAACAACTGAGATATCAGGCCATCAGTAACTATAAAAGCTTTGTTGGCTAATATCTCATGAACAGCTAGATGGATTCACAAAATTGAACTTGCATTGTAAAGCACTCATCAAACAGTTTCTAATAATATATGATATATTATATGGAAATTAGTATTTACAGAGATACAAGTATATTAATATAGTGACATAATTACTTACCTTCTAAAATTAGCCTAACATCTGCTATGACAGATAACAGCCCCATCAGGTACAAGTTTTGATTATATGATGAAAATAGCTTGTGCATAGACCATTATTATTTTGTATAAATACTTCTGTATTTAAGGATTAGACTACAAACTTAACAATATCAATCTTCATTAGTTTTCATTATTAACATCTGTATTGATCTTCATCATCATTGTTATCATTATTAAACTCCTAAACCCCTGAGAGTACACCTAAGATTTAGATATTACAAATAAGTAAGTAGTTCATTTTGTGATATTACAGATACTTACTAATGACATTCTAACTCTAGTGCAGCTGGAAGTTTTATCAATAAGAAATTTGTCTGGATACATTAGATCAATACATGAAAGATCTCTTAGTCTATCACTATGTTCAATGTCAATAAGGCTGCTAATAAGGCTGGTCAAATTTTAGAAGCAGTTAATGTAATATTA
>Ga0157368_1000745_pt1 | contig 14906 bp, 29 predicted proteins | sample AttbisABBM3_FD_113146 | JGI IMG/M metagenome (GOLD analysis project Ga0157368, IMG submission 113146) | Fungus gardens microbial communities from leaf cutter ant in Botucatu, State of São Paulo, Brazil - Atta bisphaerica ABBM3 | ecosystem: Host-associated > Fungi > Mycelium > Unclassified ...
ACGCTTGGTGTTGGAGAGGCCGCAGCGCAGATGTTTACTCAAATCATGAGGAACCAATCCATCTCTTCGACGTAGCATTGTCGAGAAAAATATCTCGTATAGTATACTTTTGTATCTGCCTCACCTACCATGTACAACATGACAGATAACACATCGGATATCTAACCGTCAATCCCGAGTGGTAATGTCAAGTGTCCTATCTATCATCACGTGCTTAAAATACCCGTCAGAAATTTTGATCTCAGATTGGTGGTTCAATTTGATTTCTCCAGACAGTTCTATAATAATCGATAATTGATAATCTTTCACAACAGGTTGTTCGATAAATTTCTCCAATGTACACTGCATCGTCTATCTTCCTCAAGACTCTCGTGGATGCTGGAATTACACACGCCTTTGTAAATTGGGGTTCAGATCACCCTGGGATACTAGAGGATCTCGAACGACAGCGTGATGAAAATGGTAGAACCGCCATTCAAATTGTGACCTGCCCAAACGAAATGGTCGCATTGAGCGCTGCCCAAGGTTATGGACAGGTTGTCGGAAATCCTGCGATTGTTATTGTGCATGTAGATGTTGGGACGCAGGTATCTAATTCAAGCACTCAAGGTGATGAATTATGATTCACTCGTTAAACTTAGGCTTTGGCTGGAGCAGTACACAACGCAAACCGTAGTCGAACACCTGTTCTCATATATGCAGGTGCTTCACCCTTCAGTTTTGAAAGAGAACATAAGGGAACACGGAACGAGTGGATGATGTGGCCACAAGGTTTTTTCCTCATCTTTACTAGACAGGTGTTGAGTCTGACTTCAATTGTCCAGATATCCCGGATCAGTCATCAATTGTTCGTCAGTACATGCGTCATATCACACAATTCAATAGTGCTGCAACAATCCCCCATGCTATCCGACGTGGACTTCAATTGTACGGGACTCTTGATTGGGAAATGGTCCAAGTCTAATAACTCTTAATTTTTTTGAAGTGCAACAAGTGAACCCAAGGGTCCTGTCTATCTTTGGGCTCGCCGTGAGGTCATGGAGGAAGAGTTGAACGATGAAACCTTCAGGAATATTAACACTAGCATGGCGAAAGCCCCATCTATTGAACCTGGTGCCCTATCTCCTGATGGTGAGCATAATTTTTTATCGTCAACTGAGACTCCGATTTAATCATTATCATCTTGGTATGCCTGTCAGTCACCCGGAGAATTGCAACTGCTCTTCTCACAGCTCAATATCCCCTTATCATTACCTCTAGACTAGGGCGAAACCCTCGTGCAGTTCCTTCGCTTCTCACTTTGTCCACTCTTCTTGCGATACCCGTGATCTCGACTATACCGCAAGCACTCAACTGCCCTTTCTCCCATCCTTACAACCTTGGAGTCACCTACCTTGAATCACAAACTCATACTCCTTACCTCGAATTGGCTGATGTCATACTCGTCGTTGACTCTGACTTACCATGGATACCAGGGAACCAAGCACCTTCATCATCTGCCCGAGTCTTCGTTGTCGATGATGCTGATCCTCTCCAGGCTGGTGTTGGCTATTCAAGCGTTTCTGCAGAACTTGTTTGTAGAGCAGATGCAGAAATTGCATTGAACCAGCTTGTAGAGGCAATGCGAAATACCACGGATCAGGATGGAAGCACGGGAGAAGGCGTCTGTGAAAGTAAGCCGATACACCATAGAAGGAAGAAACTCAGTGAGGAGCATCAGAAAAGGATAGAACTTTGGGATGCTCTGGAGATTAATTATCCGGACGATTCAACCCTTTCCCTGCCCTTCCTGCTCGGCACCGTCAGAAAAGGTATTCAGACCTTGACACCTAGTAAAGGTAACAAAGTTCTTGTCCTCAATGAGAGTGTTACCAATCTCTCAGTGGTCTGGGATCACATTCGGCCTGAGACACCTGGCTACCTCTTGAACTCTGGAGGGTCTTCTTTGGGATGGTCTCTGGGCGCTGCAGTTGGTGCCTCTCTAGGCGCACAAGTTTCAGGGAAAGATGTTGAGCTCATTGTTGTTGTTATCGGCGATGGATCTTTCATGTTCAGCGTTCCAAGCACTGCTTTTTGGATGGCAAGAAAATATGAGACAGTGGGTTGCAATATCATTCAAGCATTCTATCACAACTAAATTAGGTTCGAACAGCCCTTTCTGACAATAGTCTTGAATAACGGCGGTTGGACAGTATGGCTCGCCCTTTGAACACTACTTATTGCCCAATGCTGACTCTCGTGTTAACCAGGCACCAAAATATTCTATGATGGCTGTTCATCCCACGGCCCATGGAAAGAAAGCACCAATTAGCCGATTGACGACGGGTTTCGGACCTGACTGCCCAGACTACTCTCAAATAGCAGTGGCGGCATCTTCAGGCTGGGCCTGGGGACGTAAAATTGGTGTTGGGGAACTCGCTGGTTCAGCTGAGGTGGAAAAAAGCATTGCAGAAGCTATCAGAGTGGTCTTGGAGGAGAGACGTTGCGCCGTGTTGGACTGTGTGCTAGCTGAGCCATGAGATGAGTTTACCAAGCATGTCGTCTTGTATGAAGTCTTGAGTTTCAATATTGCACGAATCTTGAGATTTAGAAGTCATAAGCCCATGCTCGCGGCACCAAAGGGTAACAGTAACGTAGTTCTGAGGCCAGTTCTGAGGCGCCCAGGATGGCATTGCACTGGTGCTGTGATCACAATCACCTCTTCCAGAACACTTGGTTGTAGATATGCCTCCATCTTTTCAACGAAATACAATCGACCTGGTTTCGGTAAACGACAGCCGTATCACCTCTACTCGTCTCGCGCTGAGATCACACGCGTTTTCAGGTTTGAGATTTCAACCAAGTCAACATCAGTGGTCTGTCAAACGTCCTTGACAAGAACTCCTTCAAGTAAGTCTGCCAGCTCCTACAGTATTGTACACCCCTGTATCAATACCTGCTTAGTGTTCAGGGAACTACACCCGCTACTACCCATGATGTAACGATCTCAAACCTTCCTGTGCTAGCCAAACCTACATCAGACAAACTCGAAGAATAAAACGGAGAAAGCAATTGATAGGGGTACCCTTGCCATCAATTCACTACAAACCTATCTTGGAACGCTCGACGTGAAGGATGTTGGGGTGAGTGAGATCGCTAACGCCATCACGACATATCAAACGACAGGAGAAGGCTTGGATGATGAATTAATTCGACTCCGTGATGAACTTGATAAAACAGAATCGGAGGTAGCCTTGGAGCGTGAATCCTTCACGGGTCATATGGAAAATCAACAACTCCGTAAGAGAGCTTCAATAGGTGTATCCGCAGATGGTACCAGAGAAGTCGAAATCAAACTGACTTATGGTGCGCATAATAGTAGTCATTTCGTGAGATCTGCATTGATACCTGTTATGTTAGGTGTCCATCGAGCTTCCTGGAGTGCTCTATACGACATTCAAGTGGACCCGCACACTGAAGGAGTCCCAGTTGAGCTGACTTGCAAGGCATCCATTGTCCAGACTACTGGCGAAGTGCGGATCACTATTTCAGATGCTGAAACAGGTGTTCATGATGTGTTCGATGCAGGATTGGAAAGACATTGAATTAACGCTCGAAACGACTAAACCGACACTCGGTGTCGACATTCCTCGTCTGTCTCCGTGGACAATTTCTGTCTCTGTTCCAACTTCCCACATGACCAGACCAGCAGCTAGACGTGCGAAAATGATACCACGGGGTACTGTTTTCTCCTCGCTCACGCAGGACGCCCGTCCTACAATGGCCCACCTGGAGGCTGGCCTAGGCTCTCCGGGTGACATCGCAGCAACCTTTGTTATTCCCGAAAAAATGAGGCTCCTATCGGGCGATAGCACCTCCATTATAACCATTGTCAAATTAATATTGGATGCGAAGATATGCAGGATCACCATTCCCAAACGTGAAGCAAAAATTCTTCGGAGTGTCAGTTTTTTTTCAAACATTCCATCGTTCCTCTTCCTGACTAGCAATAATCGGTTTTTCTAAAATAAATAGGTAAAAATCAAAAATGCTTCCAATTATGTGTTGCTTGACGGAGAAGTAAACATCTATGGTAGTGGAACTTTCATTGCACGTACCAGAATGCCTACAGTTGGTCCTGAAGAAACATTTGACTGTCCTTTGGGGTACGTTCGACATGCCAGTCCTATGCTGCAAGGTCCACTGACGTCACCATCACCCTGCGGTGCGGGTCACATACCACCCTCGAAGTAAAAAGACGACCCACACTGGATTCTACAACAAAACAACGACCCACATGTACAAACAGCGTATTGCGGTATTCAACTCGATGACATCCTCCATTGACAATTTGAAGGTAACTGACCAATTCCCTGTCTCGGACTCCTCCTCCTCTATAACCGCCAAACGAGTCAGTCCTCCCCTTGGCGACGTTTTTAAGGAGAAAACCTCTGCAGAGATTGGGATACCTGGTGGACTCAAAGTTTACGCTCAATGGCATGGTGCAGATCCGATATCGAGTTGAGGACGGCAAATTTGATTGGATTTGTACTGTCCCGGGCCAAGGCAAGATTGACCTTTTCTTACAGTACGAGGTGACTGCTCCGCTCCGCGCCTCGATCTCTGGACTTGGGTTCTCTGACAGATTATGTATCGCATGGATGATAATATTTCTAACTGATTTAAATGATCCTAGTTAGGGAAGTGTGAACGGATCAGCCACATTTTGTGAAACGCTAATTAGAATGGCTAATTCTTCTGCCATGATGTCACTGCGAGAGAGAACCTAAATAACCTTCATTCAGCCTGTCAAAAGATCCAATTCAGCTCGACATTGCAAGATCCAAAGATTTGATACTCTTGACAGCAAGTGTCGCTTATAGCCCAGGTATTCGGTAGCGCCAATAGGGTGTCTCGGCCTACAGCTTGATATCACGTGGACAGCAGCACTTCATAAATGATATAGAAATTTACACATAGTTATGGTAATGGTAAGTTGACTGTCTATGACTTCGAGATCGGATCATGGTGTTTTCTTTCCAACATCATTTTGGATCGAGCTGACTCTGACAAGTTCAATTGTGCTTGAACTCGAGTCATCCGGTGGAGATTGTATTTAATGGGTGACATCAACATGAAACAAGAGGACGAGAATGGCTACCACCAGCTCATTATCGTTAGATCATAAAGCGAGCGGAAATCCGTCAATTATGTAGACATTATGTTTCTTTCCACAGTAGCTCACAGCTTGCGCCGCTGTCCACTCGAAATACACCACCTACGACAGTCATAACCGTTCTGTCAAAATTACACACAAAAACAACCCTAGAAACAGAGGGCGAATAAAGCCTCATTTCACTTGCCAGTGCACGGAACGCCGGTGGAGAAGAAGGGGCTGGAACCCAGTCCGAAACTTCGACTTCGACACACTGGATCCGGGGAAGTCGCATCATGAGTCCATAAAATTGCAGACGCTATGCAACCAGGGAGTTAGCAAGGTTAGAAGCTTCGGTAAATGATAACAGCAATCGCTGCCGTTCACCTCTCTTCCTGAAATAGGTAATACAAGTGTGCCAAGGTACCTCAGCTCCAAAGAAGTGGCTCTCGAAGCCACAATCGAAGATAAGAATTCCATTGAGAAGGCAGCCGTATATCTCGAGTCTGCAATGTCCAAAGCGCGCAATAGGCATGTTGATCGACAAACCCTCGTCAGAAACTGCGCCATTTCAACCCGTTTCTCGTCTACTTGAGTACGAGAGAAACATGTTTTCAGGCACATAACTGGTCTCCCAGGGGTGATGGCCATAGCTGCTTCGAAAAACGTGCACTCAAGCTTGGAGAGACGGGGAAGTGCTGCGGAGGAAAGTGAATGCGGAAGACCTGCAGCGTTCTTTTCGGTGACAGTGGCGGCGTTCGTGTTCCTAGTATCAAGATAGTCTAGAATGTATAGGTCAATTAAGTCGGTTTGTTTGTTGAGAAAAGAAATAAGGTGGTCGTCCCAGTTGAGGTCGCAGTGAAAACTTCGGAGTTGGAAAGTGCATTTGTTCAACATCCAAGCAGCATTCGCATTAGTGCTATCGGTAACGTGTATGCTGAGATATCGGAGGTTGATCGTTTTCTCTAAAGCCTGTGCAACACAGCTCCAAGGAAACTCTTGGGCAGGACCGGACTCTCCGTCACTACTGGAACTATCTGCGGAAGCGCCTTCCTCTGCCATCGCGTGAAGTGTCAGGGCATCCACCAAGGCAGAAATCCGCGGGGTGTTTGAAAGCGTACGGCACAGAAGAAGAGTTTTTGGGATGTCACGCATGTGAAGGGTGTTGTACAAAGCACGTTCGGCAAATGCGCGAAAGCTTTGGCTGACCTGACACAACCTAGAGAGATCACCACGGCTCTCGATGTCGTTCACAATATTGCGACATATCTCGAGTGTCAGCCCCATAGACCTTCGAGCATAGCCCACACTACACAAGAGGGTGGGTGACTCTATTTGCTTTGCTCCAAAATTCATATGCGCACCTCCTCTGCCCTGTACTTTTCGTCGAGTATGTGATATTGGTCGCCGTTGTTGAGACTGTTTGAAGGGATCAGAAAAAATTCAGAAACACCAAAAGACTTCAAAGCACCTACGCGACAACTTCTGAAATATTGGACGAAAACGGCGAGTCAAGCCGTCAGCCTAAGACAAATAAGATACTTCAGTAAAGAGAGACCCTATAGGATCGAGGACAAATAGGTGACTTGCTTCCGTCGAGGACTATTAATGTATCCACTGGTGAATCGTGGCGGGGGCTGATCTCCGGCTATCGAAGGTATTCCCTCTCAGCATTTAGTTTAGCTGTTGTTGTTCATATATCCCTCCCACGAGTAATGTCATTGTGCCCTGAATGCCAAAAATGATACACTCATTGCTTGAAATCCCACGTGCACGCGCATCTTGTGCTCGTTGTTCAGGATCCTCAGAGGACAATGCCAGCTGCTCACTTGAGCTAGCCCAAAGTTCAGATGACGACAATCCAAACTCAAATGTTTAACAGCCCTCAATGTCATTCACCCCAGAACAAAAATTGTCTTTATTTTGCGTCGGACAATTCTCACCACTCAACCCCTGGATTAACAGTCAGAAAGGGCTCCCATGACTTCAGATGCACAAGGCAAGACAACTCCACATTACCGCATTAATGGAAATAGAGAGAGTAGGCTACAAGTCCTGGGTTTGTATTTTTCACGGATGAAAATCAGTCTCTGGAAGCGTTCCGTATCTTCGAAACATAATACCAGTGCTCCCAGGTCGAAAGCGCAACTAGCCAACCGATGAAGGTTTGCTGGCTAATTATTCAAGAATATACCTTGGCGTGGTGTCCCAATCTCAGGCTCATGCCTCTTCAAAACTAAAGCTTCCGCATATGGCCGAATATTCCCAAGTCGTATTTCCGTCTATTCGAGCTCTTTCCTCAAGAGGTCGAGGTAAGATCGACATCATGGACTATCATGCGGGAAGGAGGAGAGGAAATGTTGTCAGTGGGAATTGACACCTTGTCTTCATTAAATCACATTGCCAAGCACTGGGGGAGTGACCTTCATAGATCAGCTTTGAAAACCGAACCGAACTCCTCTCGAGGAATACGATCTGAAATTTGGATGAACTTGAGGGTTATTTCACCGATAAGTCTGAGAAGTATTTTATAAATGACTGTTACAGCAGTTAAGTTGAAAATACAAACTAGTCAATGTCAATGTAAGTTCAACAGCACACTCACGAATGAAAATAAAAAAAGAAAAGACCCTGAGGATCAACACGTACGTGAAATCTACTCCAATTTCTCAAGCTCATGCAAACGTGACAAGACCACGTCTTTATTTGTTTCTTCGATCTCACCAGCCAGAAAAATTTCATCCAGAATAGCATACACCTACAAAGCTGAACAAAAAAAGGTTCTCACATTTTCTTTTCCAAGATCTTACCTTGTAAAAATTGAAGACAAGATCTAATTCGCACACGTTGTTAAAGAAAGAATCTTTCTCGAAAAAAATCAAAATCAAGAAAAACACAGCACAAATGAGTCCTTTTCTGGTCCAAAAGAAGGAAAGAGAGAGGACGTACCAAGAACTTCAACAAAAAAGTGGATCGCCTCAAGATAAGCCAGTTCATTGTCATTCGCGTCTACACAGATGCAAAAGAACAACCCAGCATATCGCCGATATACAATTTTATAATTGCGGAACTAAGGATTTTTCACCGAAAAAACGGGACGAACGTGGAGAGAAGATGTCAGAGAAAAAATCAATTGTTTCGAAAACGAGAGAATTAAACCTCAACAAAGTTCGATTGATACTTTTGATCTCTGGGCGCTACGAGACGATGCACTTCACCACGCAATCTCACCTAAAAACAATTGGAAAATCAAATTTTTGAATGTAAACTGTTATCTATCCTCAAATAATGAAAAGTTTGAATTTTCTTTACCTTCTCATCATCATCATAAGGAACATACCACTTGGACAATCGAGTTTTCCCCTGCCTGTTCTAAAAAATCAGCATCAAATAAGCGAGAGCTTCTCTCGGGAGGATATAAGAGCATTCTCACTTGCACCAAGATAAACTTGATCATAGTCGTTCGAAAACAATTGACTTGGCTGATGCCCTGTATTTGTCAAAATCGTGAGAACCAAATAAATTACGGAACATTGTACAGTTAACATTAATAAACACGCAAAGTAAGCAAGATACTACATGAAAACTAATTCAAACAACCCAAGAAAAGCAAGCAGCAACAGGGTAAAAGAAATTCAAAAATCCCAACGTACAATAAGTTATGCAGCAAAAATGGAATAGCAAATCTATCTATCACAGAAAAGCTCTCTTCCCTATCCATCCCTTTCACTCTCCAGCAAACAATCTAACAATCATATACGTCGTTGATCCCACAAACCTCACAACTAAGGGTCGAAAATTGAATATCCATTTAGAAAGAAATTGTCCAATACTCACAAGCAAGTCCAGCAACCGAAAACAACAAAAAGGCCATATACCCATTCACAGCCCTGTTCGCAGTTCCATTATCATTCGTAGTCGTAATTATAGCGGCTAACAACGCGTTGCTCAACGTCCACACCAATAACACACTACATAGAAACATTAATGACACTTCAGAACATGGGCGAAAAACAAAAAACTCACTTGGTCCTAAAAGATCTATAATAATCCTCCTGAACGGTCTTTTCGTCAGGTTTACTCTCCACTTTCGGTGGTTTCGTACTCAAAACATGTAACGCATCTTCATACAATGCATTTATATCTTTCTCATTCGTCGGAACATCCACCTCAACTTCTTTTTTATCGCCTGATGTTTTGACAACACCCAAATCAGAAGAAACTTTATTGTCGCCTTTAGTTCCCCAAGAAACGTCATGGACATTTGAAAACTGTAGTGTTGTGTGTTGTATATTAGTAATGAATAGTAGTGAAGGAGTAGGACGTACAGCATAGACATTAAGCACAGCTATATACGAAGGTGCCATGAGCAAGTATTGAATGAACGAAGTTATCATATGCCATGGCTCAAACTAAATAACCACACATCAGTCAGCAACGCGATGAGAACAAGAAAAAAACTCACGAAAATCAATGAGGCAAGTATGTACAAACCCAACGTCGCCAGCAACGAAAGCACAATATTCCTAAAAACTGGTCTCGTAAACACCTCCCCAAATGTCAATGGTCCATCTTCTGCCACCGCCTCAACCCCTTTGAACGCCAACAAAAACGCCGCCGCCTACGCACGCAAAAAATCATGGAATCACACACACTGGACACAGCATTCCAACGCACCGTCATATAAATAGTGATAATTCCAAATCCAATAATTGCCATTGTATACCCCCACTTACTCCCTTGCGGCCGATTCCCAAGACTCAGAATAAAACACATGATCAACAACCCAAGATAGAAATAATCTATCACCCGATCAAAAATCGCCATCCCCCTCGACGCACTGGTAGGATGATCAGGATCCGCAAGCATCGAGACCATCGCTGATGAGAGAATAGAAAACGCGATGTAATAGTTGGCCTGAATGCGATGAATGTGAGCAAATAGGGAAGGAAAGGAGGAGAGAACATACCAAAGCGAACCACGAAAAGACCAAATTGAACAGCTGGTACACCATTTCCACATGTATCCAAAACTTGCGCATGAAACTATGCGACGATCGATATATATAATAGAAATGGACGGTACTATGTATCGCAGCGAAGAACGATCCATTTAACCATCGACGACGTTGGGAAATGAGTTCTGGGACCTAGATATACATAAGATAAGAGCCATTTTCTGTGAATGCGACAACATACTTAATCTGGAACGTCAGTTATGGCGTACGACGATTTGACATAATGCAAAATCCATGATCCACCGCGTTTGGATACAAGTTCCCAACATAAAATCTGACCATTTGATTAGAAAACACCTTCCGAAAAGAACTTGTACTCACTCGATCTTCAGCAAGATACATATTAGCGGTAAAAATATCTGCTCCGGAACCATGCTACGCTGGACGTGAACTAGATTCTTTGATTTCACCGGAATGATAGTCACCATCTTTTCGCCCAAGAAATACTTTTGCAGCGGACCTTCCCCCATGGAATCATTCTGAAGAGCAATATACCGATATGCACTAAACGCGCCAGGTAACACGGTAATATACCCAAACACCGATTCCCTAACCAACATCTTCATTAGCACCGATCCACATCAGACACTCAAACCACTGACAGGGGCTTATCCAATATATTACTCATCTTATACTCAAAGTTCTGTGCCGCAACCAATGGATTCAACAAATTCCTCAAATACCTGCCCTTCAATGCCACTATCTCGCCACAGGCACCTCCCACATTGGAATTGATATCAAAGGCCTTCCATAGATGATAGATCGACGTCGAACCAGGTTCCGTGCCTACATCGAGCAAGACACAGACATTGGGTTGGAGGATGGGGCCGAAGGCATTGAAGAACCAACGATGGGAGTTGATCTTCTTTTGGTTTTTTTCTTTGAGACAAAAGACGACTTGGATGGGGACTACACCACGAGAGGCATCTTCGATTTTCATCGAAGGTGTTATGGATACTTGTGTGGAGATGAATGGGGAGTTTAGGAGGGGAGGGGACGGACGGACCTTGGGTGGTATATTCGTAGATGTGTGCTGTGACTGGTTTATCGTCGATCTGGTGCTATGAAGAAGAGTGAAGATGACGAGTATATCGATTGTGTGTTTTGGCGCACCTTGGCAACACCTTCTTGATAAGCCCCCATAGCAGCAATAACACTCAACGTCCTGGCATTGATCTTGGACCTTCCGTCGCTCACGATACAAACGACAACCTTCTTCCATCCTTCCTTTCCCCACGTCTTACTGCGATCCCTTTTACACAAATGGGCGATATTCTTAACAACACCATGGAACGTCCTCGTAAACAGTTCTTCATCTTCATTGTACATAGTCATGACAATGAAAAGCTCGGTTCGACGAGGAGGATCATACAACACTTGACGTAAAGTAAATCCAGCGTCTTTGAAGTCGTTAGGATCACACGTGGCTGCTGAGTACCGCATATGGGTAAATTCACGATCGTTTTTGTTGATACAGCGCTCGAGGAGCTTCTGCGGGACTGGGTTGTCGAGAACAAAGTTTCCATGAAAGAGCCTGTCGAAAGAAAAGTAAGCATTGTGCCCTTCATAGGGAGATCAAGGACTACTCACTCTACCCTCTTGATTGTCTTGTAACGTCGAGGAACACGCTGTGGTATTCGTCCATACCGAATATTACTCTCTGGCCCTTCCTCGTCCCCGTGGTCATCCGGCGCAGGCTGGTTTATCATCTGAAAAGAGCCACGAGAAGGATCGCGAGTCAGCAAGGGTATTTCATGGTCTGTGCCTCCATGAGGATCGTAACGAGCATGACTGAAAGGCGGGATGTCTGCCTGGAACGGCGAGGAAGTGTGCATGGGTGCTGCGGCATAGTAAGAGTGAGATGGATTAAATGGGTCTTCAAGCAGGGAATACGGGGAGAATCCGTCGTTGTAATGTCGGCGCTGGGCCTCATCGGCCTGGCACAGTCAGTTCTTGTCAACTCAGCAGAAAACAAATGTACCTCTGGCAAGTACGACATGGCGAATAACAAGAAGCTTGTCCTTATGTAAGCTATGTCAAAATATGTTTGATGGCATAGCTATTTAAAAGGGTCCTTACTGCGTGTGACATCGCCAGTAATTGACCATGTAGATCGTCAGGACAACCTGACAAAATATTGCTACCCGAGGCCCAAATCAGAGAACTAGGCACTGTGCTACGCTGCACTGCATTGTCCAAAAGAGGATTGTTCTCATCTGTCTCTTTCAGATCATCAATCAAGCTACTTCTCTAAGTGATTGTCGTCATTTGAGTCAGCGGGCGTGATATTCCTCATTCAAATGATTCATCAATTCCATTAGACAAAGTGCTTAGGCCTCTGGTGCCTCTGATATCATGCTAATAGATGATTGATGACCAGATGCACTGTCATTAAAGGCTACTAGAGGGTTCTAAGTTGTATGCTGACTGCGACAAGTTCCCAATTGAGCAATGAGAAGTTGTTCTGTTTGAAGTTGGAGGTCCCAGTGGACTATGTGAGCTATGACTCTTGACAATTTTCAAAGTTGACAATTCAACGTGTGAAAAATTTGTCCTGCTGGATCAAATTCAGATTCAACTATGATTTCGGCTATTTCCGACATATTCGATCACAATCTCTGATACCTCGCCCAGGTCTTGCAGCACATAGGTCAAATTGTAATAGTTTAGCCCCTTCACTGTTCCCGCTCCGTACCTCAAAGTCCTCCCTACATTCGTGGCCACCGCATCACCCAAGAACCTCAGCTTCAACCCTGGTAATTCCTCAACTCCACCTCCACCAAAATCAGAAGGAAGAACGTGTCCAGGTATTCCAGAAATGAGGAACGTTATCGTTTTTGAGAGTGTCGCAGAATCAGGAAAAGCCCGTGAAGATGTATAGGATAAGGTCAGGTTGTGTGGGGAGACCCGAACGGATACGCTACTTGAAGTCACGTAGTGCTGTTACAGGACTCATCAGGTATGCATTTTTGGCTCTTTGGAATGCTCACTGAAATCCAACCAGTCCCACCACCCTCACTCTCCGGTAATCTCCATAACAAAATAGCTGGACTGAATTGGTCGGGATTGACAGATGCACCACCAACAGAAACCATATCAAATTCCACCCCACTCACACTTAACCCTTCGGCATTCCAGGAAGTGTAATTCCTCGGAAAAGAGATATTATCAAATGGAGGCGACACCGCCTGAGTTTTCGTGAAGTAGGGTTCGCGGATTGATGTTTGATTCAGGTGTGAGAGGACAGAAGGCGGAACAAGTGGATCATGGAACTTGGACAATAGAGTCGTACTGCCTCACTGTTAGCTGGAAGGTAAATATCCTAGGTGACACTTACAGTAACACGGCAGCAACATCTGCAAAGTGTGCGCTTCCAACCAACGGGACAGGAATCGGTTCGCAACCGCCCAACCCATAATGCCGTATAATCCCAGTAATTTGGCCACCCAAAATCGCAAAATATTTTTTCTTTTCAAAAATAACATGAGGCTCAACATTATCCATATTGTCGTCGAGAGTAACTGCTTACCATATCGAATCCATAGGCCCTATCCCAAGGTCCACCAAGCGTGCACAAGTTTGGATTATAAAATTTGGCCGTTGTTTCCCATACCTTCGTTATGATCCCCGGAGCCTTTTTTGCTATTTCCGAGTCTGAGGGCATGTAGCTGGACAGTGATAGAGCATAGAGCGTAACACCCGTATAGGTCCCAGAATTGAACTAAAAATGATATATAAATAAGATACATTATTCAACCTATTAACGCACCTCACTAAGCGTATCAAATCGCTCAAATTCTCCAATAGCCTCTTGAGCCCAGATATTTCCCCAAGTGGTCATGTTCTTATCGTGCATCATGTTGCCAACATACGTCGCAGCAATTACTCGCAAGTACCTTTGAAGCGGACGATATTGAATACACATATATGTGCACAACACAAAGCATACCAAGGATTACTGTAGACAGGAAACACTATGCACTGTGTCAAAATAGGGTGTTGGATGCGTCGACAGTGGCGACTACAACTCACAATTATCCCCGTCAACACCACCGACTCTATATCCGTCACCAACGGTTGCATTATACATACTATCTTTCATCAACTTTATCAAAGAAGAATCCAAGAGGTGCTGAAATTCTTCTATGACAATGATCCATGAGGTAGAAACGAAAAGAGCATTATTCGGATCATACGAGTCATAGATCTAAGTCAAAAGTCATATAAGGCATATGAATAATCACGAAGAAAATGAATGACTTTGGGTGGGAACAGTTGATCGGGATCAGGAGCATAGATATCGTTTTTGAATGTCCCAAACCATAGTTTTGATGGATCTTTAAATTGAAATTCTAGCCTAGAGTGAACCATCATTATCGTCATTGTCGATCAGTAGAGATCACTTACGCTTTTCGAATCAATCCAGATGCCACTTCCACATCATCACCCTCATTTCTAGCTAGCAATCCAACAGCATACCAGGCTGAATACCTTGGTGAATCAAACTAAGATACAAAGAAAAAAGACAACGGCCAATGAATCGTCATGCCACTAAATTGATAGAGAAACTACTCAACTCACCAACAGTGGGGAAGCAAAGTTTACATCTAAAGCATGGATAGCCTCGATGAAAAGCGATTTTTGACCTGAAGAGATCGTATTCAAATAGCTCATCTGCTGTACGACCTCATATCCGAGTAGACACTCTGAAAAATAGATCAATGAATAAAATATCAATATCAAGATAGAGAGGTG
>Ga0157368_1000747_pt1 | contig 14866 bp, 19 predicted proteins | sample AttbisABBM3_FD_113146 | JGI IMG/M metagenome (GOLD analysis project Ga0157368, IMG submission 113146) | Fungus gardens microbial communities from leaf cutter ant in Botucatu, State of São Paulo, Brazil - Atta bisphaerica ABBM3 | ecosystem: Host-associated > Fungi > Mycelium > Unclassified ...
TAATAATTTCTTGGCTACTTTTTCAGACTTTGCTACTTCTTCTTTCTTATCCCAAATCTTCCATTTTTCCACCATCTTGTTTATTTTTAACATCCTCTTCTTTTTTGGTTTTCTTTTCTTTTTATTTCTTTTACTCCTTCTCTTCTTGCTTCTTTTTTTCCTCTTCTTTTAATAATAACTTCTATAGTACCCAATAACCCAGAGTATATACATTAATAGAATATTATTAGATTGCCACTTCTATATTGAAGAACATAGCTACTATATACCATTTTTTAGTTTGATAATCAACTTGAATTATGCCATACTTGTCTCAATCCTTCCAAGCCCCTACCATCCAAAATTAATAACCACATGATATATAAGCTAGACATAACATTATCTATTAAAGCTAAGGTCAAATTATCCATGTAGCACTACTTCCAGTTCCTTCTACCTCTTGCCTTGCTAAGTTATTCTTTTATATCTGTCTTTCATGCTATCATTGCATATAACTCTGGTAAGTGTGAATTGTCTCTAACAAAGATGTATTCATTGTCAAGAGAGAAGAGATATGTAAGTTCATTGAAGAAAAATTGAGAGAAAGATATATCAGATGTTTAAAGTCACCTCAAATAATACTAGTGTTTTTTGTAGGAAAGAAGAATGGTAAGAAAATAATGGTACAAAACTACAGATATTTAAACAAATGGACAATTAAAAATAATTACTCTTTACCTCTAATTTTGGATATTGTAAAGAACATTGGTATAAAGAAAGTATTTACTAAATTAGATATATAATAGAGCTATAATAATGTATGAATAAAGGAGAGAGATGAGTAGAAGGCAGTATTTATGATTTCAGAAGAGTCATTTGAACCTACAGTTATATTTCTTAGACTAACCAATTCTCCAGCTATGTTTCAAATAATGATGAACAAAATCCTATGGGACTTGATCAATACTGGAGAAGTAGCTAGCTTCATTGATAATCTAATTGTGGAAACAAAGAAGAAAGAGAAACATGACAAAGTAGTGGAGAAGGTAGTAAAAATGTTGGTTAAAAATGACTGATATGTAAAACCAGAGAAGTATAAGTGGAAGGTGAGGAAAGTAGGATTTTTGGGAGTGGTGATTGGACCTGAGGAAATTAAGATGGAAGAGGAGAAGGTAAAAGGAGTGTTGAACTAGCTAACTCCTAAAGGAGTCAACAATATACACAAGTTCCTAGAATTAACAAACTACTATTGGTGATTCATAAAAGACTTTGTATCTATAGCTAGACCATTACACAACTTGGTAAAAAAAGATCAAAAGTAGAATTGGATAGAGAAACAAGAGAAGGTGTTCATAAACTTAAGGAGAGATTTACAAAAGAACCAGTGTTAGCAATACTAGACTTAGACAAAAAAAATGAGGATAGAAGTCAATACATTAGACTATGCAACAGGAGAGGTTTTATCTATAGAGTGTGAGGATGAACAATGAAAACCTGTAGCATATCTCTCAAAATCTCACAATGAGACAAAAAGGAACTATGAAATCCATGATAAGAAGATACTAGTAATAATCATGGGATTGGGAAACTAGAGACATTTATTAAACCATAGGCAAGCAAGATGGGCTCTTTATCTATCAAGATTTGATTTCATCTTAAAACATGTACCAGAAACAAGATGGAAAAAACAGACAGACTAAGTAGAAGACTGGACTGGAAAGTAGAAATAGAAAAGAACATTGAAAATCAAAAATTGATAAAAGGAGAATAGATTCATAACTTAGCAGAAGTAGTAATAAAAGGACCAGAAGTAGATATATTAGAAAAAATAAAAATAGCTAAAAGAGAAGACAAAGAAGTAGTTAGGGTAGTGGAAGAGATGAAAAAGGCAGGAGTAAAGATATTAAGAGGAGATGAATGGCAGGTGAAAAGAAATTTGGTGTTGAAGGAGAGAAAAGTGTATGTACCAAAGGATAAGGATTTGAGAGTGGAATTAGTAACAATAAATTACTGGTGGCCAGAGGTAACAAAAGATGTAGAAAAATATGTGGATGGATGTAACATGTGTCAGAAAATGAAGAATTGGATAGATATCAGCAGAAAAATTGATGGCAAATAAAGTACCAGAGAGGCTGTAGACACATTTGACAGTAGATTTCATTACAACATTGCTATTAGTAACTCAGAAAGATGCAATCTTAGTAGTGTGTGATAGGTTGTCTAAAATGGTATATTTTGTGATAACAACAAAAGAAACATTAGCAGAGGGATTGATAAGGTTGTTCAGAGATAATGTGTGGAAGTTGCATAGGCTTCTAGAGAGTGTGATTTCAGATAGGGAACCACAATTTGCAGCAGAGTTGACAAAGAAGCTGAACAGGATGTTAGGTATTGAAACAAAACTATCAATATCATATCACCTACAAATGGATAGACAGACTGAACACACAAACCAAGAATTGGAATGATATCTTTGGTTCTTTGTAAATCACAGACAAAAAGACTGGCCACAATGATTAGCATTGGCAGAATTTGCAATAAATAATATACATTCAATAACTAAAGTGTTTCTATTTATGGTGAATTATAGAAGAAAGTTGAGAATGGGAGCAGATATTAGAAAAAAAGAAAAAGTAGAAAAAGCAACAGAGTTTGTAGAAGGTATGAAGAAGATATAGAAGGAAGTTGAAACAGTATTAAGAAAATCACAGAGAGAGATAAAACAACAAGTGAATAAGAGGAGAAAAGAAGCTAAGGAGTGGAAAAAAAAGGAGAGATAAGATGATATTGAGCATAAAAGATTTAGTGTTCAAGGAGAGACTAGCAAAGAAATTAGTGGATTAATATGTTAGTCCATATATCATTGATACATTATCCAAGAACATAGAAGCAGGAGTCAGAACAACCTTTGACTTCAGCTTATGTACTGTGCCTCTATGAGTTACACTGGTCGCATATTTCAGAAGAGCACTTAGGAAAACTAAGAAAATAAAACTATTGAGAGATAGTAAGGTATGTTGTCACCAATACTAGAAGTTAGTGTTGGTTTTGGTTGATTTTCAGAATAAGGCTATTTAAAGTGTAAACTACTGGTTTATATACTAAGTATACTACCTAAGATAGCTATCTGAAATGGAAACTGCTAAGCAAGTTACCCTGGATACTGATAATTCTTAGATATCAGGGATGGAGATCTATAGAGTTGACAAGAGTCCAGTAAGAACATCTGAGGTGAAATGAAGATAGTTCATCCATACCAAAAGAGATTGGGAAGTGTGAATAAAAAAAAGATTTTATTTGTAGGTTAGGACAGATGTGGCTGGAATGGTATGTGACAGAAGGTTAAACTTGGGATTAGCCTTGCAATACCAAGCCAAGAGATTGTGGTTCTTCACTCTGTGTAGACTACTACATTTTTGACATTTAGCATTCTGAGTATAATAGTCATGTGTTGGATGTTCCTAGCACTAGCAATTGTGATACTGAGCAATCTCAGAGTATATAGCAGTCTCTTAAGCTGTAGCAGTATATCACTCAAAGTTAAACAAGTGATTAATGAGAGTCCTGCTCTTAAAGCCTCTTTGGTAGTCTTAGATGTTAATCTAGATCACTAACATATCAGAGCTGGGAGATACCTTCATGATATAAAACATAGATGCTAATGTGACATTCTCAAAGAAAGAAGAGCTAAAAAGAGCTACTGCTACCTAAGTATAAGTAATAGGCAAAGAGATATTAGAGTCCTAGTAGGGAATGCCTAAAACCTTCAGAAAAGATTTAGACTGAGACAAGTAAGACTCCACCTCAATAGCTTTACTGAGACTAGCAGTTCCCTTCAACCACTACTTAATCACTTCCAGCTTTGCTGCTAAAGCAACAGAGTTAGTAGACATATATACACCATCCCATACTTTGTGAACAGACTCTACTCTGAGTTTAGAATAAGTCTCAACTAAGCTCTTGTTATAGGACTCAACAGCCATGGCAGCATTAGCCACAATGATCTCTGTAGTGAAAGAATCAAGTAAGATTAGAACCTGCCACCTGATAGGTCCATGGATCATCATTTTAAGCATTTATGAGGCACTGGAATAACTGGCACTTCCTTGAGAAGCACCTGTACTGCCTAAGCTAGTCTGGTGCATAGAAATAATTGTAGCTTGAGAAAGGTTAGGAAACACCTCCTTAAACTGTGACAAGCATAAAAAGTTCTCATGAGATGAGGCAGAAGCAAACCTTGGAGCTTGCTGAGTAATGTTGGCTTTTGCAACCTGAGCAAAATATTTAGAGGTCAAGAGAGCAGGAGAAGATGCTATCTGGGGCTTGATGGACTATAGGTAGACTAGGTGTAACTGTTATAGCTAAACCATAATGAGTTATCACTAGTTTTGAGGCTGGATGAGCTGTCACATCTTTGGGAAGAGAGGAAGCCCATGAAATAAGTGATGTTTTGTTTTTAGAGTCAGAAGAAGACATAGAAGAAAGAGAAGAGACTTTTCTCTTTTCCTTGTGCTTTTTGTTAGAAACCAGAGTGAAAGTGACTTCTTCAGCCTCTGGTACATCAACAGCCATCTCAATATTAGAAGAGGATGTTGGAACAAGATTAGAACCATAAATAGTTTTTATAGCTTTCACAAGAGTAGGAGCATCAGATTGAGGTGAGACATTAAAATGGTCCCACCCAGCCTCAAAAATTGGCTAGAGAAGATTTCAGACATAAGATCCAACTTTTAAGAGAGTAGGAAATTGGTCAACATATCATCCTTCAAGAGGGCACTTTTTTTATAAAGTATATAAGATGTTCAAGTGATAGAAAGCACTTTAGCATTAGTCTCTAGATACCTAGAATAATTAGACAGTGACAATACATGGTGGTCACTATCCTATAGCTCAGTATCATAAGCAATGTTTTCATTTCCCAACTAGGAGGATGACTTAGCTGATCCATGAATCAGGTTGGATAGTTTAAGTATAAGGGCTTGAGATTTTTAGATACTTTTGGGGATATTTTCTGCCCCAGAAACCAAGTCTCTGCTCTCCTTAGTAGATACCTAGTCATCCCAGCTCATAGTAAATACTATTTCTTCAAGAATTGAGGCAGGAAAAGTAGCAGGAAGCTTAAGAAAAGACACCTTCTTAGAGAAGAGTCTGTCTGCAGTTATTCTTGGGATAATAGGCATTTTAGGGTCTGAACCTATGTTCTTCTTCTTGCTTTCTTCTGAAGAAGATAAAGCTAAGGCCTCGGAAGAGACATTTCTCTAGAGGCAAAAGAAGCATCTTGCAATGTGACAATTTAAAGATCTTCCTCCTGAATATACACATTTACCAGCTCTAGAACTGCCTCTGAAAAGCAAGTTAGATAATTCTGGAGACTTACTAACATATTGAAAACTGTTCTGGAGACCAGAAAGAAGTACCAGATTTTTCAATGATTTGTTTGGTTTTTTCAAGTTAGCTATGATAATGATTAGAGAAAGAGAGGTGATTTAAGAGTGGTTAACATAGAATAAACAAGATTAATTTATACCAGAAAAGAATTAGAAGTGTTGGTAAGAGAGTATATATTATTCATGGGTTGTATTACAACTTAGAGTTCTTAGAGTTGGACAATAAGATGAAAATCTTGTATTAGGGTTGAACATAAGAGAACTCAATGGAGTTTCTTAGTACAATGTATCTACTTATATATACTAACTAGCAGTAGTCTGTGTTCTATTACATCTAGCCTATTCTAAAGACCATATGTTAGCTATGAGGTCAACATACATTATACACATTGTATAATATCATTGTTTCTTGAACCTTCTATTATATTCTATGTAATCACATGATTATGTGGCTGTTACTGTGACCATGTTATCTGATATGACTGATGTGTGACAGTGCAATCATGATGTCATGCTAAGTTTTAACCCCAGTTCCTAGAATAGAGAATGAGAAAAAAGAAGAGAAAATAAAAAGAATATCAAAAGAAACTTAGGTCCAAACTTTGTAAGTCTGATAGATTAGGATAGATATGACCAGATCAAAATATAATATCTAACCTCAGAATGATTGTATTAAATAGTCAATATCAGAATTTTGAAAAGTAAACTAGATTTATATCTTTTTTTATTTTTTTATTATTTTCAGTTTTTTTTTCTTATTATTAAGACTTAAGCAAAAGTATTATAATATAATATCACATTATTACAAAACATGTCTTCTTAGACCAAAATCAATACAAATTAGTAGATAGACAAAGTAGTCAGTAAAACATGTAGGTAGGACAAGAAGAGTATCTGCTATCACATACTGAGATTTCATCAACAGAGTACAAGTCTGAGAGCGAGACCAGAATAGGTTCCACTCTTCCCCTAATCACCTCACAACTACCACCAACTTTTAGCATGAGTCAACATGACTTATATGCAATTATTCTGCAATAGCAGAAGCAACTGGCAGCTATGCAAGCCCAGATACAAGCACTATTGGCAAGAAGAAGAGAAGGAGAAAGCAGAGGAGGAGAAGGAGCACATAAGGAAGTGGCCAAGCTACCAGTATTTAGTGAAGAGGTAGGAAAAGTATTAGGATTTATTACAGCTTGCAAGCTGTACATCAAGGCAAGAATGCTAGAAGCAACAGTGGAGGAGCAAGTTCAATGGGTGTTGTCTTTTGTATAGGAAGGATCAGCAAACATCTGGAAGAAGAATATGTTAGAGGATTTAGAGGAGGGAGTAATAGAATACAAGTTAGTAGGGGAATTTTTGATGGCAATAAAGAAAGAGTTTGGAGATAGAGATGAGGAATCGGTGAAGGTAGCAGAGTTGAAGAAGTTAGAGCAGAGAGGAAGGGTGATGGAGAAGTTTGTGTAAGAGTTTAAAAGGGCAGCTCGGAGAAGTGGATATGAGGGGAGGCTGTTGATCAAAGAATTTAAGAGAGGGATAAATGGTGGAATCAGGAGAAAGCTGATAGAGACAGAAAGGCCTCCCACAACTATAGGACAATGGTACGAAAGGGCCATTGCCTTAGACAGAAATGGAAGAGAGAGTAGAAAGAAGAAAGAAAGACTGAGGGAGCGACAGGAAACATTAGTCCCAAAACAACCAGAGGTCATAAGGTAATAATAGCCACGATCTCAGGTATGGCCAAGAAGGCAGCAAGTGCCTCAGTAACAGGTGCTGGTAGGATCAGTGCCAATGGAGGGAGTGAAAAAGACAAATATAGTGGTAGTAAGAGGACAGAAAGAATAGAAAGAGGGACTGCCAAGGAGGGATCCCTATATAATAGAAGTAGATAGAGGGAGAAATTGCTATGCTTGCAGGGGATTTGGGCATATGGCTTGACATTGTAGGAACAAAGGGAGGATGATCAAAATTGGGGAGGGAAGAAGACTAGAATATGGAAGAAGAAGAGAGAGAACTTTTGAATATTTGGACAATTTAAAAGGGGAGGAGAATCTAGAGTCCCTCAACTAGATTCTAATAACAGATTCAGTGTACTAGCTAGAATGAAAGTTAGTGCACCAAACTCAGAGAGAACTAAGAGAAAAGAAAAGAAGAAGATGGAAGTAAGAAAAGTGAAGAAAGGAGAGTTACTAAGAGAAATAACAGTGAAAATAGGTCTAAAAAGAATAGACACACAGAAGAGAATTATAGTGGAAGCATTATTAGATAGCAGAGCAATAGAGCTAGTTATAAGTTTGGAGTTTGTAAGAAAACAGGAGTTTAAGTTGAAAAAGATAGAAAGACCCATACATATAAGAAATGTGGATGGATCATTTAACAAGGAGGGACTGATAAAACACACAGTGAAAGTTAACATCTACTATCAAGAACATAGGGAGAGGACAGAAATTGATGTGATAGGAGGGCAGAAGTGGAGTGTTATTTTGGGAATGCTGTAGTTAGCACACCATAATCTTGAAGTTAACTAAAAGACAGGAGAAGTTAAAATGACAAGGTGTCCAGAAGAATGCGGAAAATAGTGGAGACCAAAGCAGAGAAAGTTAGGATGGCAAAAGCAGAAGAAAGAGGAGAAGGAAGAAGAAGTAGAAAAGAAAAGAGAAGAAAAGGTGGAAAAACAAAAAAGAAAGAAAAAGAGAAAGACAGTAGATATAAAAAAGGTAGCAGAAGAGTAGGAGATTTGGGATAAGGAAGAGGAGATAGCAAAGTCAGAAGAAGGAGTCAAAAAGCTGGTGCCAGAGCATTTTAATAAGTGGATCCAGGTATTTGGAAAGAAACAGAGTGAAAGGATGCCTATGAGAAAACTTTGGGATCATACAATAGAGGTAAAGAAAGAGTTTATACCAAGAAAAGGGAAAGTATATTTGTTATCTAGGGAGAAAAGAAAAGAGGTACACAAATTCATTAAGGAACAACTGAGAAGGAGGTATATTAAACCCTCAAAATCACCTCAAACAGCACTGGTATTCTTTGTAGGAAAAAAGAATGGAAAAAAGAGGATGATGCAAGATTATCAATATCTTAATGAGTGGACAGTGAAAAATAATTATGCATTGCTGCTCATTTTGAACATACTCGAGAACATTTGCACAAAGAAGGTGTTTACAAAGATGGATCTAAGATAGGAATATAACAATGTGAGAATCAAGGAAGGAGATGAATGGAAAGCAGTCTTTACAATACCCAAAGGGGCATTTGAACCCACTGTTATGTTTTTTGGACTAACAAATTCACCAGTGACATTCCAAGCTATGATGAATGAGTTGCTGAGAGATTTGATAAATATGGGAAGGATGGCAGCTTTATTGACGATGTGATAGTAGGAACAGAAGATGAAGAAGAACATGATGAATTGGTAGTGGAAGTAGTAAAGAGATTAGTGGAAAATGATCTATACATAAAACTAGAGAAGTGCAAGTGGAAGGTGAGGAAAGTAGGGTTTTTAGGAGTGGTAATTGGGCCAGAGAGAATAAAGATGGAGGAAGAGAAGATGAAGGGTGTTTTGGATTGGCCAACACCAAAGTGTGTCAAGGATGTTCAGAAGTTCTTAGTATTGGCAAATTATTATCATTGATTCATTCAGGGCTTTGCAGACATAGCAAGACCATTGCACAACATAGTAAAGAAAGATAGGAAATAGAAGTAGATGGAAAAACAAGAGAAAGTGTTTAAAGGGTTAAAAGAAAAATTCACAAAAGAACCAGTATTAGCAGTACCAGATCTGGATAAAAAAATGAGGATGGAGGTAAATGCATTGGACTATGTGATGGGAGAGATATTATCAATGGAATGTGAAGATGGTAAATAGAAGCCAGTGGCATTCCTCTCAAAATCGTTGAATGAGACAAAAAGGAATTATGAGATTCATGATAAGGAGATGTTAGTGGTGATAAGAGGATTAGAGGCATGGAGACATTTGTTAGAAGGCACCAAGTTCAAGTTTGAGGTCTGGACAGACCATAAGAATTTGGAATATTTTATGAAGGTACAGAAGTTAAATCAAAGACAGGCTAAATGAGTCTTATACTTGTTAAGATTTGATTTCACTTTAAAGCATGTGCCAGGGACGAAAATAGGAAAGGTAGATAGACTTAGCAGGAGACCAGATTGAAAGGTGAAAGTAGAAAAAGATAATGATAATCAAGTATTTATAAAGGACTGTTGGTTATGTAGTTTACAAGAGGTAGTAATAGAAGGACCAGAGGTAGATATAATAGAAAAAATAAAAAGGGCTAGAAGTAAGGATGAAGAAGTAGTTAGAGTAGTGGAGGAGATGAAGAAGGCTGGGAGGAATGGCAAATAGAGAAAGATTTGGTGTTAAAAGAGGAAAGGATATATGTACCAAAGAATGAAAAACTAAGGATGGAAATAATTTGGTTACATCATGACACACTGGTAGCAGGACATAGGAGAAAATGAAAGATGGTAGAATTGATAACAAGAAATTACTGGTGGCCAGGTATAACAAAGGAAGTAGGAAAATATGTAGATGGATGTGATGTTTGTTAAAGGATGAAAAACAGAACTAAAGCACTAGCAGGGAAGTTGATGGCAAACAAAGTACCAGAGAAAGTGTGGATGTACTTAATAGTAGATTTTATTACAAAATTGCTATTGGTAGCAGGGAAAGATGCAATCTTGGTAGTATGTGATAGGTTGTCAAAAATGGCACACTTTGTAGCAACTACAGAAGGGACATCAGCAGAGGGACTAGCAAGATTATTCAAAGACAATGTGTGGAAATTACATGGACTACCAGAAAGTGTAATTAGTGATAGGGGAAGTATATAAGATAGACCAACTTGTAGAAGGAACTCTATTAAGTTCTCTTGTATACTCCAATACAAGAGTTGTCTTTTGTCTTCACTCTATAAGACTTAAGTCATAACAACAGTCTACAAGTATATAAGGTAAACTAGTTTGTACTAAGAACTCTATTAAGTTTTCTTGTGTTGCTCAATACAAGAGTTTATCTGACTTTAAGAGCTTAAGTTTATAATAGTTAGTGTTAAACTTGAAGATAATAAACTTGTTCTTTTAATATTTTTTTCTCTTATGATTTAGTTTTTCTGTTTCTATTTTTTTAATTCTAGACTTAGTTAAGTATATGACTGTCACAACTGTTACAGTCACAGTCATAACATCATGTAACACATAAAGATATAGAAGGATAATGTTATATATCATATAATATAATAACTCTTATATACATAACTTATAACATTTAGGATAGGCTAGATATAAAGTATGTATAGACCATATACTAGAGGTATATAAAGTAGACTTACATGTACTAGGAACTCTACTGAGTCCTTTTATATTAACCAATACAAGATTTTTCTTTTGTCCTAACTCTTGGATTTAAGTTGTAACAGTTAGAAGCTCTGATAGATCAATCTAAAACATAGGCCTAGATCAGCTGAAACTTATTAAATGATAGTAAAAGGAAAAAGATCATGATTATCTCAAAAATGGTATTTGACAGAGTTTTAGAAATAAAGATAGTATGTTATGACTTAAGTCTCAAAGTAAGACAAAAGATATAATCTTATATTGAGTGATATAAGAGAACTCAATAGAGTTTCAACAAGTACAAGCTATTCTATCTTATATACTACAGACCATGGTCTATACACACATTACAACTAACCTATCCAAAAGTCCATGTGCTTTCCATAAGACTAACATATCATTACTATATTATATAACATTATCTATTTCAAAACCTTCTCTGTGTCATGTGATCATGTGTCATGTGACTGTGACAGGTATCATATATAACATCACATCACATTTCTTTACTAAGTCTATTGTTCATAACTCTGACATAGTAAAGTTGACTTAATAAACCTTATCAGGTTGGTGTTATATTACATCTTATTCCAACCACATTTATCCCAACCCACTGATAATCTCTTCACCCTCATCTGCACTCTCTATCCTCTTCTAGTGTAGATTATATCTTTCCATTCTGCTACAGATGTTCTTGCTAGTCTTGGTTAATTCTATAGATCTCTATCTCCTAACATCCAAGAATCACTAGAAATTAGAGTAACTCACTTAACAGCCTCTATTCCAGATAACTATCCTAGGTAGCATATCTAGTATATAATCTGGTACTTTATACTATATTAGCTTATCCTGAAAATCTTGTCACATGGACGGCAAGGAGATATTGTCCTAGAAATTGTGAGACCTGGGGACAAGGTGGCCATGGTAGTTGGCTCTTTGATTGATCAGTACAACCTCTTGGTTTGAACATTATCTAGAGCTGCTGCTGGACTGCTTTTTGGATGCAATTCTTGATGAAATCCTAGCTGGGGAAAGCATGACATTCTTGTGAATGTTCTGTGACTACCTGGTGGTTATTCTCTGTGTTCTGTTTGTGGTGTGCAGAAAAATATATCTTACTACTCTTTGGTAGTTTTCCATCTGCTAAGTCTCCAAGTTTTATTCCAAAATATGCAACCAGTATAACCAGTAGAGATATAACACACAAACTGAAGCCAAAGATTGTTTTGATCCATCTTCTATATTCTTGAATAATACATAACTCACTTATCTAGACTTCTAAGATGTTCTACCAGATCTTGGATAATGAGGTATGAACCATGTCTAATATGTAAGAGCAACTGTTAGAAGACTAGCTACAAGTCCGAATTCACAAACTCTATTCAACATCAAAACCAGTCATGAACTTGTACACTCAAACTCCACTCTGCTATTCTCTTGATACAATTGTTCTATCTACTATTTCTAGCCATATTGGTATCATCATTCCATGGTTATAACAGCATTGTTCTGCTGAATTGGAATGGATGGTATCCTCATTTAAGATAGTTGTTGCCTTTGGAAAACCTCATTTTGTTCTCTTAGGTTTCTTCTGAAGCTTGGAATACAAACTCCATGTTCCTACCCAGTCACCCTAACAGCAACTGGCAAAGTTCACAGAATTTAGTAAAGCTTACAATTTCCAAAAAGTCCTAATAGAACAAAATAAGAACTTCTGAAAGTAACAACTATCTTAAATATTACTAGAGTATATTCAAATCCAGTAGAATCATACTAATATAACTAAAGAATAACAATGACCAGATAGTCAGGAACTCTAATAGAAGTATTTAGAAGATTAACTAAGAAAGGAAAAAAGCTCATAGTAATAACATCTAAGACAGAACAGTATTTGAATGTTTGGTAATACTAAGTAAAATTCAATAGCAGAGAGTGACAGTATTAGCTTAAGAGATTCTGCAGAGTTTGGAAGGGTTTAGAAAGTACTGACTAATAGAAAATAGAAACTCTACAGAGTTTAGTAGAACTATAAGCAAAGTTTAGATACTTGAATTCTATATAAAGGCAAGTCTTCTCATAGTCAGCTATAATATTTGAGGCTTGTAATTTAAGAGAGAAGAAGTTCATAGGTTTAGTAATGAGTATTAGCAGTGTTTAAGATTTGAGTTTTATAAGAGCAGCTAGGTGGAAGAGCAAAGCATTTCAAATCTCCAGAAAATTCTAAGAGAATAGAATGGAGATTTCTAAATGTAATGACTACTCTATATAATAACAAGTTTATTCTAATATGTCAGAATTCTGTTTATATAAGCAATGAATGATGATACTTAAGTAATCAGAAACAGTTCAAAATAGAAAGACTAAATTGAAAGAGAGCAGAATGCTTAGCAAGTATCTCAAGAGCATGGGAAAGTAGATAATACTAGTGTCAGAATTGCAAATGATAAACTTTGTTTTATTTTATTTTCCTTCTCATTATTTTATTTTATTTTAGTTTTATTTTTTATTTTTGAATCTAGAATTAGTATTAGTATGACATCACATATCAGTTACACAATGCTGTTATTGTCACATTGTTACATAATCACATGTCATGAAGAATATCATAGAAGGTTCTGAAACAATGACATATAACATGCATAGTCTTTAAAGTAGACTAGTAGTCTAGCATATATAAGGTAGAACACTTTGTAGTAAGAATCCTATTGAGTTCTCTTATGTTAACTCTAATATAAGATTTACTCTTTTGACTAACTCTTAGATCTTAAGTTTATAATAGCTAGCAGACTTTAGAAGACCATGGAGTATTGCAAAAGAAGTCCAAAGTACAGAAAAGCAGATAAGCAGATGAATACAAATGTAAGAAAGAATTACAGAACATAGATCAGCTAAAAATTATGAAAGAGAAAAGTCTTGGAAGAGCTAGTTCTCTTACAAGTTTTAGCAAAGTAATAAGTCTCTTTATAGAGAATATCTAAGCTTAGCTTTTTTTATCTATAGTCTATTCTATCCTAGTAAACAAGTATTAAAGTTTAGCTAATCTTTAGCTAAGAGCTATACTGTCTCTAGCTAATAATAAAAAGAAAGTGAGAAAAAGTGAAAGAAAGTTTGCTTTGTACTAAATAACCTCAGAAATTGTTATTAAGTTCTAATATTATGACTTAAGTTCTAGTATAGAAAGAAAAAAGCATTACTCATGTATTAAGTATATGAAAAAAACTCAATAAAGTTTTTACTATAATCTAGTCTATATTATATATAAAATATAACTATGACTTTTTAGTAGGTTTTATAATATTTTATTATTACATGTCTGTATAACAGTAATAGGTATAATATAATATATAACATTATATTATATACTTAGCTAAGTCTAAAAAAATTAAATTAAAATAAAAAAATAAAAATAAAGAAAACAAAAAAACTAAAATAGTTAATGGCTTACTAAGTAATCTTATGATACAAGAGTCTTATAGAAATTACAAAATTACTTAACAAAAAGTCCTTGATATATTTTTATACTGTATATTAATGTTATATAGTTTATGTTACTAACAAATAACCTTACTCTAAAGTATATATGTTGTTTATAAGTTTACTATGCTGTTATTACAAGGCAAACATACTGTGTCAGAGATAATTTATACTTGCCAAGAATATCAGAAATAATAATGGTAAACTCTATTTATTCTCATTTTTATTTTATTTTCTATTTTATTTTCTTATTTTTAGACTTAGGGTTCATAAAATATCACATATAAGTCACATGATTACATATCATACAGAAGGATATAAAAGGTTCAAGAATAATAATGTTATATAATGTGTTTACTATATGTTGACCTTATAGATAACATATACTCTTTAAAGTAGGCTAGGTTTAGTGTAGCATGGACTATTGGCCCAGTATATATAAGGTAAACACTTTATACTTGGAACTTTATTGAGTTTTCTTGTATTAATCCTAATACAGAGTTTCTTTGTTGACTTAATATATTAAGTCTTAAATTATAACAGAGGGTATCTATTATGATATGCTTAGACTCTAAGATTTTATTTTTCTTTCTTTTTATTTATTTTTCTTAATTTGACTTTTCTTTTTCAACAATGAAAAGGCATGTGATAACAGTCACATGATATGTCACATAACA
>Ga0157368_1000749_pt1 | contig 14838 bp, 18 predicted proteins | sample AttbisABBM3_FD_113146 | JGI IMG/M metagenome (GOLD analysis project Ga0157368, IMG submission 113146) | Fungus gardens microbial communities from leaf cutter ant in Botucatu, State of São Paulo, Brazil - Atta bisphaerica ABBM3 | ecosystem: Host-associated > Fungi > Mycelium > Unclassified ...
AACTTCTAGACCAAACAAGTTGTCCTGGAGACACATCAAGATTATCATTCAAAATGATGAGTGTCTTCAAAATATTATCCCAAAACCAAATAAGACATTATATAACTTTCTGAAAGTGTTCAGGCCAATAGTTTTGCTTAATATACTAGGCAAACTCATAAAAAAAGTCATCAGTGATAGACTACAATTCCAGTCTATTTTGAAGAATTTCATACATTCTTGTCAATTGGATAGTCTCAAACAGTGCTTTACCATGGATGTGGGCATTATCCTAATATATATCATTTGCATGGGATAGGTTAAAAGTCTTTTAACCAGTACTCTGACATTTGATATTGTTGAATTCTTTCCATCCCTCAACCATTGTCTGCTTCTTTTAATCTTGGCTAAAGCAGGGTTTGATTCCAGAATTTTGTCTTTCTTTAGCAACTACTTAGTAGACAGAAAAATGCTTATCTTTGCAAAAAATTTTCTTCTCCATCCTTTAATGTTGGCATTAGGGTTGGACAGGGTTCTGCACTTTAATCCATTTTATCTGCTTTATATCTCTTACTTATTCTTCACATTTTTTAAAAAAGGCTAAAAAACCTAAAAATTCCAGTTTCTTTATTTTGTAGATGACAGACTATCCATTTCTTAGAACACATCTTTAGCTGTTTCAAACTCTCAACTATTTTGTAGCTACCATATCATGTCTTCCCTTCTCAGGCAGTTTGGACTAATTATTGAACATGAAAAAACAGAAGTCTTCCATTTTACTAGATTGCACAGTTGCTTTGATTCCCCTTCTCTCAATCTTATCACTTTAGGCAGACCTGTTCTGTATTCCAAGAAAACATAGTATTATCTTGGCTTCATTTTTGACAGAAAGTTGACATTTAGGCAGTATATCAAGTTCTATGCAAAAAAAGTGTTATTAATGATAAAATGCATGAAATTACTCAGTAACTTATCTAAAGGCCTCATTCCAACACAAAAGTAACACTTGTATATAAGCTGTGCTCTACCTATCACTCTCTATAGATTCCAGCTGTGGTATTATAACAAAGCACCATTAGTGTATCCACTCAAAGAGCTTAGAAAGATGCAAAGAAGAGCTGCCATTTGGATATTAGGAGCTTTTCATACTTTGCCATCTCCAGGAGTTAAAGCTATTGCAGGATTTTTACCAATTGATCTTCATCTTCAAAAACTCAGTGGTAGATTTCAGCTTAAAATACATATGCTACTAATATTCTAACAATATGGCTAAGGTATATTAGCCTTGTAAAGTATATGTAGCATTGGAGTAGGCTAGAGTACAGGGGATACAAACCATGATCTGTGCTATATATAAGATAGACTAATCTGTATTGAGGACTCTATTGAGTTTTCTTGTGTTACTCAATATAAGAGTTATGCTTTTGCTTTAACTCTTAAGCTTAAGTTCATAATATTAAAACTTAATTCCTTTCTTGAGACCATCTAATACAGAATCTTCTCTTTCTTACTCTCTCATCATCCTCAACCAGAGAGTAACACTGCTTTCTAGTCAAGAAGAATTGCCAGACTCTAGATATATATATACTCACCTTGTATGGACATAGTGAATAACTCTTTTCAAGTAATAGCTCTATACTGATAGTCTATTGTGGTCATTATATATAGAAGAACAATGAATGTTCATAAAAACATTATTTAGGATAGAACAATCTTTTTAGGTAAAGATAGTTTACAAATTCAATTAGAGCAGTAGTTTTTAGTATAAGTAGTCAGTAAATAGTATAAAGCAGGATAAACAGAGGACTTACTAGTACTTACTAAGATTTCAAGTTTGGAATATGAGTCAGAGAGTGAGGCAAACTTATCCACACCACTACTGTCAGAGTAGCAAACAATGGACTAGACTTAATTATATTTTTCTTTCAGTTTTATTTTCTTTCTCTTATTTTTCTTTATTTTATTTGAAGTTTTCTTTCTCATTTATTATTTTGAACAGATAGAAGAAGTGGTGTGATATCATATGTGACAGAAATGTAACACTTATCATGGTCATGCCATCATATGACACAGAGAAGGTCATAGAAGGTTCTGGAACAAATAATGTCACATAGTATAGCAACAATATGTTGGTCTTATGGAAAGCACATGTACTTTAGGATAGGTTAGTTGTAGTGTGCACATAGACCACAGTCTGTGGTATATAAGATAGACTAATTTATACTTATGACTCTATCAAGTTTTTTTGTGTTACTTGATATAAAAGTAGTCTTTTATCTTTACTCAAAGATCTAAGTCATAACAACAACAACTACCATTATCATTATCATTATCACTTCTTTCATTACCACCACTACTACCATATACAATAAGTCAACAAGCACTAAGCACCTATCAATCAAACAAAGTAGTTGCAGCTTCTAATTGTACAAGAAGCATAGTAGCTAGAAATATTATAAGAACAGTTGGTGGTAGTAACAAGAGAGGGTAATGTTAGCTTAGAACCAAGGTTTATGAGGGAGGTAGCAAAACTTTCTACATTTAATGGAGGAGCAAGTAAAGTTAGAGGATTTATTACAGTGTGTAAACTTTATATTAGGATGAGAATGAGGGAGAAATCAGTAAAAAAGCAAATATAGTGGATTTTGACATATGTGCAGAGAGGGTCTGTAGATGTCTAGAAGAAGAATATACTGGAAGATTTAAAAGTAGGGGAGATATAATTTGTAACAGCAGGAGAATTTTGGCAGAGTTGAAGAAGAAATGAAGAAAAGAAGACAATAAGTCAGAAAAAGTGGCAGAACTGAAAAGAGTAGAGGATGGATCAAGAACTATGGAAAAGTTTGTACAAGAATTCAGAAGGGCATCAAGAGGCAGCAGATATGAAAAGAGTGCCTTAGTAGAGGAGTTTAAGCAAGGAATGAATAGAGTAATAAGAAAGAAGCTAATGAAGGCAGAGAGGCCTTTCTAAAGATATAAATTTACTACTAATTTTAAAAGGCCTTTCTGATCATGCTCATCTATTGGTATCAATTATCATCAAAGAAAAATTTATTCAAAAGAAATAAAACAAACTATTATTAAGAATAGCAAAGAAGAAAAAGAATTTGTCAAAGAGTATAGAAACAAGATATGCAATATTAACATAACTAACAATCTTAATAGTGATACTCTAGAATATGTGACTCAAGAATTTGCCATTATCATTGAAGATCTTTGGAACAAGCATTTTAAGCTCATTAACATCACTAAATGATCTAAAGAATGGTGGAACAAGAAGTGCAACAGGGACTTAGTAACCTATAACTATTCAGAAGGAGAAGTGACTGAATCAATTATAAAAAGATAGTAAAAACAGCTGAATAGGTCTTTTTTGACAATAGGATTCAAGAAATTGCTTTAACTAACAAGAGGTCTTGGGACCTTATGAATTGGATCAAGAAAAAAAAATTACCAGCAATTGAAGCTATCAAATTTAACAGACTTCTCTATAATGAACTGGATAATTTGTGGAAAGCATTACATTAATCTTATAATTCCACTCAAGATAGGCCTTTCAATATACACCTTTTTGATGAAATTACTATGTGTTAACAAGCTGAATAGTCTCTATTCTCTAACATGGAATTTAACAATGCTATCATAAAGTGCAGTAGTTCTTTCACTCCAGGCCCAGATCATACTTCTTGGAACCACCTTAAAAAGATAATAAGCAATCTTAAGTATACTACTAATATTGTCAATATAACAAATACCTGTATCAATCTCAGTCATTAGCTATTGCACTTCAAGAAATCAACATTCATTATTAATCCAAAGCCTAACAAATCTTCATAAGATAACCCCAAGGCTTTTTGACCTATTGTTCTTCTTAATACACTAGGCAAATTAATCAAAAAAGTGATAATTAATAGGTTACAAGTTCATTCTATTATTCTTAACTCATCTCATATGAGTGGGATGGATAAAAGACCTTTATCAAGCACTCTTGCATTTGACATTGCTCAGTTCTTCCCTTTATTAAATAACCAACTCCTTCCAATGATTCTAAACAAAGCAGATTTTGATACTAGAATCTCCCAATTTTTCTCTAGCTATTTAATCAACAGACAAACTCAATATGTGTGGAATCATTTTACATCACCATTTTCCAAAGTAGGTGTTGGTATTGAACAGGGACCTGCCAAATCTCTTTTCCCAACTCTTTTGGCTCTTTATATTGCATCTCTTTTTCACATATTCAAAAAAAGGACCAAAAATCTTTCAATTCCTATCCCAGTTTCTATTCTTTCTTTTGTGAATAATGGTCTTTTTGTTTCTCAGAAGAAGAGTTATGAAAAGTCTAATGTAGTCTTTTATTATAGTTATAGTATCATTTCTTCTCTCTTCAACCAATTTGGTTCAGCAATCAAACATAACAAATCAGAGGTTTTTCACTTCTCTAGGTCAAATAATATTATTGATCCTTCTCCACTGGATCTTAAAGACCTGGAGGTAGTGCCATATTCAGATCTAAAGATACATGGCAATATCTAGGATTTTTCTTTGAGTTATAAAACTTTCTTTTCAACAACACATTTGTTATTATGCTAATAAAGCTCTATCCACTATCAAGGGCATAAAAATGCTTAGCAATTCAACAAGAGGACTCTCTCTGATACATAAGCATCTGTTATACAGAACTTATGTTTTTCTTATTGCTCTATATGGCTTTCAGCTTTAGTATTTCAAAGAAGCACTATTATATCAACCTCTCAAAGAATTGAAGAAAATGAAAAGAAGAGCAGCCTTATAGATTACAAAAGCTTTTTATACATCACCTTCATGGGGGTTGAGGCTATTACCAGCCTCATCTCTATTTACTTTTACCTCAATAAACTTATAAGATGTCACTATCCCTGAGTAGCATCTCTTTCTAAGCAACATGTGTTTTGAATACACATCATTCCAAATAGGCCAGTCCTCATTATATGGCCATGAGTTATCTCACTCCCAAGTAATACTTGAAAGTTAAGAGTTCTATAGTGGACATCAATAACTGTCTTAACCAAGTCTTTCCTACCTTTGACAATCTGAATAGAGAACTTTCCCCAGGATTTCATCTAATAGATACTTTTCCTAATCATTTTTTCTCTCATACAGTGAATTGTAAAGATGCTGAAGTAAGAACTACTCATCAAAATAAACTTGAGAACATTGACAAGGATTCAACCAATTGTCATAATACTGTGCTTATCATCTCTGATGCAAGTGTCAAAAACAACATCACTACTTTGGTCTCATATCTGGAGAAAACATAAGATTATCATGAAAACTATTTATCATGTAATGAATGTTACATCCACAGAAGCTGAACTTTTTGCCATAAGATGTGGTATTAGTCAAGCATCTCAAATACAAGGTGTCACATGTATTGTCATTATCACTGATATTATTCTAGCAGCCAAAAGAATCTTTGACATGTCCCTCCATCTATACCAACTACATTTCATTACCATATCTAGCAACTTAAAGGTTCTTTAACAAAAACTCCAGCAATTTTATTTTATTTTTGGACTGCCCTAGCAACAATAAATGGCCCTCTTATCTTCTAGTTGACAAAGAATTGAAATACCATAAAATAAGCCCCATCTTGCCTAACAAAACATTATGGGACTTCAGCAGAAAAGAATTTATTGTTAAAAAGTGGCAGATGTACTTTCAAGCATTCAACTACAAGGAAAGGAACTTCCTCAATCTAAATGACAATGACAGCAACCCCATTTGTCCTACCTATTTGAAAGACAGAGCCTGGCTGAAACATTGTAGCCTCTCCAATTTATTCTGTGCATACATCACTAGACTAATGACCAATCATGCTCCCATTGGTGAATATAGACAAAGGTTTTTTCCTAATGCATCTATTGCATGCCCTTGCAGTAACTCTCCAATCAAGACAAGGTCACATATCCTACATGGCTGTGAATGATATAAGAAGTCATGGAACCCAAAGTGAGAATCCCTCAAAGATGTTTTCACATTTCTAGAGTTCAATCCAGGCACATTTTGCTTTCAAGACATTACACAGATTTAGTTGTATATTTTACATGACATTCTAGTTTTTGTGTCTCCTTGTACAGTTTCATGTTTCCTACTTTTCATTTCTCTTCTTTTTTTCTTTTCCTTTTCATATTTAAATAGTTACCTTGTGTAGCTATCACGGTCTGCCAGCATGTTCTGTATAATAAATTGTTGAACCAAAAAAAATCACACTTAACACACTTCCACTTTCCTATGCTTTCCCACTCTTCTATGATATTCCATGGTCTTCTGTTATCTTTTATTTTTTTGTCTCCTTGACTCCTTGCTATTATCTTACTAGAATAGTAGCTATAGTGTCTCTGTGGTCATTTCTTCTTTGTTATTGTCTAGGCACCAGTATTGAAGGCCAGTGAATACTTGGAACATACTTAGAACCACTTAGAACCAATCACGTATTCTCAGCAGATTAGTGATAAACTAATAGAAGAAATCTTTATAGACAAATCGTAGGGATATACTTAGTAATCCATTCATGACATAAATAAGATAGTAATCTCATTATCTCATGTGAGGTTAGGCTTCTAGATGTCTCAAATGGAATGACCATTCCACAGTATGAGGCAAATGACGAGTGAGGTATTGAACCTACCGTGTGGCTTGACTATCTAACGTATACCGCGGCAGACGAACCATACAATAGCCATTTGAATACCAATTGGCGGCTTAGCCGATTTTTGAATCCAATCAGGACTGAGCACCGATAGAAGTGAAGAGATTGTTTACCATTAATAAAGGCAGAGAGCGAGAAAAGACGTAGACATAATGTACACGTTGTCCATCAAGTTCACTGGGTCTGGGCACCGTACCCTCTGATACCTTCGGCAAACGACCACGACGTCGAAATAAGACGAGATTCTGTGATCTTGATTCCGTCGGCAGTGATGGCAGCGAGTTGGTACTGGATTGAAATGAGATCGACAAGTTGCCAAACGGAAAGATCGGGAAGGGACAGACTTTATCGATGCTTCGAGCGTCTCTGTAGTAGAGTACTCTGATACAGGTTTCCATGATCTGTACAGCTTCTTCTTCTGTCAAGGTATCTTCCTTTCCCTCAACTTCTTTGCGTAGTAAGGGTTGGGCGAGGTAGGCTCCGTAACCCGTAGCAAGTGTTGAAGCAGAATAAGTAGTACCCAAAAGGTCGACGTATGCCAAGAAACTAGATTAAAAAAATCAGCACTTTGGGTTGGGATGGAGATGGGGACTAAGATGCCTCTTGCCATCCTTGAAACCACCGACGAGCAAGGAATTCCACAAAGGGTTAAGCTTCGACCGGCGAGAGTACATGATTTGGGACAGATATTCATGAATCTGCGCAGGACCCAAGTCGTGACCATCTTGAGAGGTGAATTCCTCGATGACAAGTTCTTCTAGGAATCTCTGGACATATTGGAAGTCAGACATATCGCCACCAGCGCCGATGACGGTATATTTGCCAACGGGATGCAATCGCTGGATATCCTTGAAACGAGCAAGGGAGCCATATGACGCTGGCGAGTTCTTTCAGACACATAATGAGCACGAGGCATGAGGATAGATTACCTAGCGTGTCGGCTGCCATCATAATCCCATCCTTGTATTTCAACGCGAGAACACTTGTTCCTGTGACGATCGGTTGTCTTGGAAGTGTCCATCGGTGAGTTTTCCACCACAAATACATTTATTTGCTTACTGAGTGTGCTGAACAGCAGATACAAAGGCATCTTTCGTATTATTGCTCGGTCTGTGGGGTAGGGGAAATGTGCCATAGGCATCGTAAGCATCGTTGCGCTGTCGCAGTGGTGAACAATCAACATAAAAATAGGGAAGAGTACATACTGGTCGGCCCCAATTTGTCGGAAAGTGGTCCATGGTTGAGTTTTTCAAGTCTGGACGCGCAAGCTCGACGCGCTGACTAATCACATATACGAAATGATACAAACAAGATCTACAAATGTCTACCTCATGGCTCCCTGAAACACATCCGCTCGTTGACTCTAGACAAAACACACACTTGTCTTGCGTCCCAAGGTCATAGGTAACCCCTGTCCAACCTAAATGATAGCTTATGGACACTAGTAAATGGGTGTCACCAAAGATAATGGTCCTTTCGTTTTGCAGTGCTGCAGTCCCTATGAACTGCCAACCCACCTTCCATCAGAGCCATGTTGTTCCACTTGAAGAGGCCTGAGTCTCAGGAGCCAATTCATGGAGTACAGATCAACGCGAGCGAAGCCTTGTTCAGTGATCTGACCTTATCGTTTCGTGACATGACATTAACCTGAGGAGCTAAAGCTTCCCCTCTCTCCAATATACTAGGAGTGTCATTTACTCGATTGGACTGGCCGATACTCCGTATAACTAGATCCTTCCAATGGATGCCCCCTGTACTGTGGGCTTCATGTGAAGAATTTCTACAGTTTGACTATCGATCAGACGGAGAATGTACTCTGGAAATTGACTTGCAAAGTGTTAGCTTAGAATCTCAACTTGAATGATTTAATTATACTACGTACTAAAGGGGGCCCCCAAGTGATCCAAGTAAATATGACCAAATAATGGTAGTGCGAAACTCAAACGATTTTTGGTTTGGTTAATCCTACAGTCATCATCCTCTCCAAATGACCACTCTCGCTCCCATTAATGATGGTATTGGCATTGCCAATCTTCCTAATCAGGTATCCTCGCTGCCGTCGTCTTCCGTGGTGACCACGTCTGACGTGTCCTTAGAGGCATAAAATCGTTGCTAAGCGGGGTGCTCACTTCACAATTATGGTTGTAGGTTGGTGCTCGATTTTATGATGTTATGATACGCGCCATACTCACTTTTATACGTTGTTCAGGCGAGTCTGGTCTTGGGAAAACCACTCTTATCAACACCCTCTTCTCCACCGAACTCTCGCCCCCCAAAAACTACAACAGGCGCCATCACAAGCAACTTGACAAGCTTACAGAGGTTGAGATTATCAAGGCCGAACTTGAGGAGAAGCAGTTCAAGGTCAAGCTCACCGTCATCGACACACCCGGATTTGGCGACTACGTCAACAATAGTGATTCCTGGACGCCCATTGTCGACTTCATCGACGACCAACATGAGGCATACATGAGGCAGGAACAACAACCTCAGAGGAGTGAGAAGACCGACCTACGTGTGCATGCCTGCCTTTATTTTATCCGTCCCACTGGGCACACGTACGTGGCAGCAATCTGACTTTTCGGGTTCATTTCCCTTTGACACGCTTTCTGGTTACAATCTAGACTCAAGCCTCTAGACATTGAGATTATGAGACGTCTTGGAACTCGGGTTAACTTGATTCCGGTCATCGCCAAAGCCGACACTTTGACCCAGAATGATCTCCAGATTTTCAAGCAAAGGGTACTTATTTTTGTTTGTCCTCGTTAGGAGTGCTAATGCCAACTACGTAATTTAACCAGGTTCGTGAAGTTGTTGCCGCGCAAGGTGTCCGCACCTATAACCCTCCTATTGATGCCGATGATGAAAGTGCTGACCTTGCTCGCGCCCTCGCCGAGGCTATGCCTTTTTCCATCATTGGCTCCACAGAAGATGTCAAGACCGCTGACGGTCGCACCGTCAAGGGTCGCGAATACCTTTGGGGTGTTGCTGAAGGTATGCCGCTACGATATCCTCTCTGTATCCGGATTTGATAACTGAGTCTGTTGGATATAGTTGAAAATGAGAGCCACTGCGACTTCAAGAAGCTTCGGTCCCTCTTGATTCGTACCTTCATGTTGGATCTCGTCTCGACAACTGAGGACATTCACTATGAAAATTATCGTCAACAACAAATGGAGACGCGCAAATTCGGTGAAGCCAAGGTCAAGAAAGATGAAAATCCCAAGTTTCGGCAAGAAGAGGATGAACTCAGGAAGAAGTTTACTGATCAAGTCAAGGCAGAGGAAGCACGTTTCAGGCAGTGGGAACAACACGTACGCAGTTAATCTCACATGGAAAGTGCACTGTCTGATCGTTTCGGGTTCTAGCTCATCAAAGAGCGTGATCGTCTCAACAAAGACCTCGAGCTCGCTCATGGCGCCATTAAATCCCTCGAAGCTGATTTGGATGTGCTGAACCATAGTCGTGGCACAAGCAGGAGATGAACAAGCTCTTAGCTCACCACAACATACCACCTGGACAATTTTCTTGAGCATGTTATTATTCAGTTCATCGTGGTACCTTTCCTTCGTACTAGTATTCTCCAAAATTTCTAGTTTTTCTTCCTTTGTATACCCTTTTTTGGCACTTACTCTCACTTTCGATTCTGAATTTTGGAAGAGTCTTGTCATTTGTGATACTTGTGACCGATGGAATAATTGAATTCTATGTTACAAGTATTTTATAGTCCCTGGCTGACTTGCGATCCTTGAATATTTACCTCGAATGAACAAAGCTCACGGACTGACTTGAAAATCCTCTTTTCAAATCATAGTTATGGCTTGTGGCATACAGACCGGTTATGGCTTCCCTGTCTAAAGTATGCCTTGTTGTAATACCAGTCTCCCACTCCTTCAGACGTTGTGACAACGTCGTGATAGCATAAACAGTCAAGTCCTCAATTATGCACAATCATAAGATGTTCCGGATGTTGAGCGTCCCAGAACTATGTAAGGTCATGTCCCTCTCGAAGATGCCCCTCACACATCATCTAACGGTGCTTTACCTCATGATGAGCCCGTATTGACAGCATGTCCGGCTTCTTCATTCACACACTAGCTGCATTCAGGAACAATTAACGGAGGAACAATATATTTATCCCTTAACGGAGGAATTGATTTTTCGTTGATGATGAGCTCTGGCAGACAACAGTCGAATCAGGAAAGCCATGAAGACAGATAGATAGTAGTACTACATGAATCCACGATCAAGAAATCCAATACTTCATTCTCGTAAGGTTGTCTAAGATATAAAACACGCTCAATAATCCAATCGACTGTTAGAACTTGAAATGGAGTCAGTTTGAGGAGCATCAAACATCCGGGTTACTTTGTCTGTGGCGCTCTGGCAGAGGTTGATTCATGACGAAACCGTCATTTGATGAATCACCTGTTGAAAACGCTGGAATCGATCAGACGTGGATTGAAAACGTGGTGAAGGGAGCTATGTCTGCAGAGAGAATGATATGGATACAGGATAGTAATAGTACGACAGTGATAATATACAAACATGATAATAACATGGTCACTCAGAAATCAAATGCTGCACTCTGCCAACCAGGCTGCTGCCGTTCGAGTTGTCTCTTCTCCTGAACGCTCTTCGTAAAACTCGATATCTGTTTCTTCCCTTCTCTCACAAGGCCCTTCATGCGCTGTCTGGCTTCACCAGCATTGTCACCTGGGTGGGCCACCTCCGTTCCAAGACGGGATATGCCCATCTCTGTCCCCATTTCCTCGACACGTGCCTTGAGAGGTTTTGATCCTGTTCCAAGTGGCCCTCGCTTCTCTCCACTGAGAATCTGCGGCTCTCCACCCATCGCAAATTTGGTTTTCCCAACCTCGCGTCCATCTTTCGAATACAGTTGCTGTTCGACAACGAGTCCGGTCCCAGTTGCGTGAATACCCAGCTCACCTTTTTCTCGACCTTCTCGTCGGCACCTGCCTGCCTCACTCCAGATAGCTGCCATCAGGGATCCACCGCCACCCAAACCAGTGTCCTGGAATACTTCCTTCCTCTTTGCAATATCGAACGCGATACCATCTATCCACTCAACAGCTGCCCGCACTTCCTCAGTCAAAGTCCGCTCCAGCGCTTCACGAAGCCGCATGATCATAACGGACTTAAATAATGTGACAAAAAGCGAATGATTGCTGTCCCTAATTTCAAATCCGATGTCTTCAGCAAGTCCAACCCCAACCTTCTCAACGACATTGAAATGCTTCCTACTTTCACGGGAATGAGGTCCCTTGACCGTCGCGGGGATGAGACGGAGCTTCAAGTCAAGATCAAGCCCTTTCTTTGGCAGGTCAAAGTGGAGAAGACCAGTAAATTCCCCTGGCCCGAGAGAGCCACGAGTCTTGTCCTTGTACCAGAACGATACATCGTTCAATGTCATCTGCACTGCTTGGACGTGGATATGGGTGAGTGTACCAACAGCAGTACGTGATGGTTCTGAGAGGTTGGCGGCAGTTTGAATATCTACATCCGTGATATTACGGATATAGACATGGGAGGGAAGGATATGGAAAGAAGAAATGTCGAGATTTTCCAAAACAAACTCGAAATCTTCGTCCATGTATTCGATTCTGAGATACAGGTCAAAGACGTGAATGATGTCAATAACAGTTCAAAAGCTTACCGAGGAATAGGAACATCTTTCATCCTGGACATGACGCGGGGTAGATAGACTTTGAAAAGGTCCTGCCAAAACCACGTCACCTGTTCCACCGCTGCTTTAAACCCATTTTGCGCCTCTCTACTAGCATCAGTGAGACCTTGTTCAATATTGTGGTTAAAGCGTTGATGGGCGACCCTGATACTTTGGAGATCCTTATCTTCAGAAATGCCATGATCAATCTTCACAAGTCCCTTTTTCAATTCTTCAATGTTAGACTTCCATCTCTCGTCTTTCTCTAACAAGGCCCTCCACCGAATGTTGAGTTGTTTGCGTTTGCGTGTGGCATCATCACTCCGAACGTAACCCGACTCAGAAAGATCGCGCCTGATCTCGTTAATCGAGTCATCGAACCACGACTTGAGGTCGCGGTCCCCAACAACCATAGAGACAGTTGACCGAAACTCTTGAATGAACAGGTCCAAGGAAACATTAACGATGCGTTCAAAGAAAGTCTTGAGGCAATCAATGGCTTTTGGAACATGCTGCTCTGGCGTAGGGTCTGTGATGAAGGTTGCAAGAGTGATGTTTGGGTCTGAGACACTATCAAGGCCTCGATCCATATGTTTCTGCAGAATCGTGAAGATAACATCAAGGGCATGATGATACGCTGGATCGGCTTGAGCACGATCACAGATCTAAGAACGACCATAAGCCTGCAAAAAATATGGAAGCACAAAAAATAATAATACCGAATAGAGTGCATCCTGCAATCGTGAAACCGTCCGCTCCACATTATCCTCAACGGCACCAGCCACATTTTGCGAGACACCCATCAGCATTGATCCAGCCCCTTTGACTGTGTCCATTCCGTGTTCCCAGTTCACTCTTGCGTCATTCCTCTCTGCCTCAATCTGTTCCTTATCTCTTGCAAGAGTATTGCGGTTTCCTTCCTGAACGTCGTGTTCTATCTGACGTAATGTCTCCTTTGCTTTTCCAGCCTGAACCTCCACCAATTCCGCGGCATCAGCAAGCATCAGTCGAACGACTGACGTAAAGTCACTGAATATATGGGTGCCTTCAGTCGTGACGTTGTTGTAAGCAACTTTCAAAATAACCAGAAGGGACTGTTGAAGAGAGTGAATATCCCTGAGAGCTTGTTCACGGTCTTCTTTAGCTTCGGTGGTCGGGACAAGATCCCCTTGTTTAAGATGCCAGACCATTTCTTGGAGGATGTTATCATCTGTAATCATGTCAAGCGGAGGTGAGTGGTTATCGATCCCAAAACAGGGAAGGACAGACCATTTTTGTTGTTCAAAAACTGTGTGTAGGCGTCCAAGATTCGGCGAACGTCGTTTGAGAGAAGACGGCCTTGAGAACTCAGTTCAGCCTGAGCTGGAGACTCGATGTTGATGATTCCAACCTCACGAAGCCAGTTGACAAAGTCACCCAACTGCTGGGTAGATGGCAGTTTCCCAGCATTGAAAGCAGCAATGACAGACGAAGACTTGTCCATAGCAGAGAGAGATAGAGAAGAGGGTGAAGAAGGCTACAAGGGATATATATATATATATAGGAGAAGGAGGAGAGAAACAGGATCTGATGGCGTCATCGAGTCCCAATTAGGGTACATAGACAAATTGGGCTCCTGCTTATCATTCAGCATCCTCCCAGCTCTCGACGTAGCTCTCCCACCCAAGCCATGACAAAATACAAAATTCCCGCGGGCAATACGCATCTGATGGACACTTCTCTCCAATCCCATCGTCTTTTTCTTCGCCATTTGTTCCACTGCTTCCAGTAAACGTAGCCATAGCGCCGAGAAGGCTTCGTGCTCTCAGCCAACGTAGCTCTTTGTTTTTCACGCTCTCGTGTATCTGTGGTATCTCCATCTTTATTGATACTCTGTGACGATGTAAAATGGGCTGGAAGGTTGCTGACTACCCAAATCTGGATGCTGCGGCTCATGCAAGTACACGTGCCGATCAGTGCCCAGACCACAGCAGGTCTTTTGGACACTTCGAACACAGTGACTGTGAGATGAGTAGCCGGCCAGCAGATCCCTTGAAGTGCAAGCAACCGTACAAGGGTAGACAAAGGCGTGTAATAGTGCCTCCACCGTATCAACAAGCCGGTCGTTAGTGAGAGGCACTGGTGAGCTGTCAGTAAAGCCTGAGAGTGCGTCAATTCCGGCATCTCGTTTCAAAGTTGGAAGCAACAAACCCATAGGGACGCAGTCATGTAATCAATTCTGTCGGGATGAGGTCGATCTGAGCCTGTGCAACGGTTTGGGCATGGAGCAAAGGCATAAGTGCGCCACAGGCACCAGATGAATCCAGATGAAGCAGGCACAATGGCCAGTAATCTCGAAAACTCAAATAGGAACCACTGCCAAGGAGGAGGAGGAAGAGTCAACGAATCACTTTCCGACCAAGAGAACGAGGTCGATAGGCGGGAAGCGGCTTTTGGGAAACGTGCCGTTGGCAACCAATGCCGTGACTAGACCCATGGTCAG
>Ga0157368_1000750_pt1 | contig 14838 bp, 17 predicted proteins | sample AttbisABBM3_FD_113146 | JGI IMG/M metagenome (GOLD analysis project Ga0157368, IMG submission 113146) | Fungus gardens microbial communities from leaf cutter ant in Botucatu, State of São Paulo, Brazil - Atta bisphaerica ABBM3 | ecosystem: Host-associated > Fungi > Mycelium > Unclassified ...
AAAGATTACTTAACACCAAGCCTTCTTTTACTTACTCTCTCATCATCCTTGACTAAAAGCACAATACCATCCTTTAGTCTAGAAGAAATAGCCAGACTCTAGGTTCAAGGAGTATATTAGCTAAGCAGGCAAAGCTTAGCTATTTGTATATACCAAAGTCTATTGGTGTATTTCAGATATATTATCTTGTATGGATATGTTAGCAATTTTTCTTGTATTAGCCTTGTGCTATAGATCTTCTTGTGATCTATCTATACAGAGAAACAGCAGTCATTCTTAAAATACTACTTAGAGTAGAATAGTCTTCTTAGACTAAAATTATATGCAAGTTCATAGAGAGAAGTAGTTAGTAGGACATGTAGGCAGAATAAGAAGAGGGCTTGCTATTATATACAGAGATTTTGTCATCATCAAAATATAAGAGTGAAAGTAAGAGCAGCACAGCCTTCTCTATCTTATTAGTTTTTACATCTCAAACTTCTATATCTCTACCACCCTCCCAATCTCCATCAATATTACCAATCTCACTACCACTACCACCATACACCATGAGCTAATACAGCCCAATCAATTTCGAGCTTTTAGCTCAACAATAACAGGAGCAGCTTGTGGCATTGCAAGAAAGAATGGAAGAAGCAACAGCAACAGCAGTTAGTACAGAAGTGGTGAGGCTACAAGTATTCAATGGAACCTTATCAAAGATCTCAGAATTTGTAACTGCATATAGACTATATATTAGGATGAAGATGAGGGGAGCAATAGTAAAGGAACAAATTCAGTGGATCCTCTTATATATAAAGAGAGGATTGGCAGATGTATAAAAGAAAAATACATTAGAAGATTTGGAAGGAGGACTGTTGGAATATGAGATAGTAGAAGAATTTTTAGTAGATATAAGGAAAGAACTCAGGAGAGGAGATGAAGAATTGGTAAAAGTAGCAGAATTAAAAAGATTGAAATAGAAAAGAAAGATGATGGAAGAGTTTGTACAGGAGTTTAGGAGGGCAGCAAGGGGAAGTGGATATGAGGGAAGACCACTGGTGAAAGAATTTAAAAGAGAAATCAACACTACAATACACCAAAGACTTATGGAGTCAGAATAACAGCCAGGCTCAATTAAGCAATGATATGATAGGGTGATTACACTAAATAGAAATTGGAGGGAGAGCAAGAGAGAGGAAGAAAAGCTGAGGAGGCAAAAAAATAATAGAGCACTAACTCCAAGATTGAACAATGCAGAGGGATCTAGGCAACAAATGCTATGGCCTCAAGTTTGGCTAAGAAGGTAAGAAGCACCTCAACAGCAGGTTTCAACAGAGCCTGTACCAATAGAGGGTGTTGAAAGAACAAATATAGTAATAGTATGCCCTAATCAGAGGGCAGGGTTTGCACAATGTAATCTATACACTATGAACATAGACAGAGAAAACAGGAATTACTATAGTTGTAGAGGATTTGGACATTTAGCTAGGAATTGCAGAAATAAGGAAATGGGAAATAAAATTGGGGAGGAGAGAAGACTGGAATATGGACAGGACAATGGACAGAATAATTTAAATGGGGAAAGGGATTTAATAGTCTTTAATTAGATTTCAGTAACAATAGGTTTGCAATACTTGCAAAAGCAATAGATAATACATCTTGCTGCAATCTTGATAATGGGGATATGTTAAGAGAAGTGATAGTGAAGATTGGGTTGGAAAGGATTGATACACAGAAAGGAGTAATAGTAGAAGCATTGCTGGATAGTGATGTTATGGGATTAGTAATAAGTTCTGAGTTTGCAAGGAAGCAAGGATTTAAGTTAAAGAAAATGGAAAAACTAATATATATAAGAAATGTGGATGGAACATTCAATAAAGAGAGATCTATAGAAAATACAGTGGAAGTTAATATCTATTACCAATGGTATAGAGAGAGAACAGTGATTAATGTGATTGGAGGATAAAAATGGAACATAATCTTAGAGATACTATCTATGACTTGCACACCACAATCCTGAGATTGACTGGAAAACAAGGGAAGTAAAAATAACAAGGTTTTTAGAAAAATGTGGAAAGCAATAGAGATTGAAGTAAGAAAAGTCAGAATGGCAAAAGCAGAAAAAAAAAGAAGAAAAAGAAAGAAGCTGGAAAGAAGAGTAAAGAAAAGGCATAGAAGAAGAAGAAAAAGGGAAAACCAAAGAAAGAATACAGAATGGAGATGAGAAAAGTAGTGGAAGAATAGGAGATTTGGAATAAGGAAGAGGAAGTAGCAAAATCAGAGGCAGAAGCAAGAAAATTGGTTCCAAAAAAATTCCATAAGTGGATTCATGTCTTTGGAAAGAAGACAAGTGAATGGATGCTCATAAGGAAACTTTGGAACCATACAATAGATGCTAAGGAAGAGAAAGGTGTATCTGTTGTCAAGAGAAGAAAGAGAGGAGATGCATAAGTTTATTTCTGAACAGTTAAGAAAGGGATATATCAAACCCTTAAAATTGCCTCAAACTGCACTAATGTTTTTTATAGAAAAGAAAGATAGAAAGAAGCAGATAGTTCAGAACTATTGGTATTTAAATGAGTGGACTGTAAAAAACAATTACCCTTTATCTCTTATTTTGGACATTGTAGAAAATATTGGTATACAAAAGATATTTACAAAGATGAACCTGAGATAGGGTTATAATAATGTACAAATAAAGGAGAGAGATGAGTAGAAAGCAGCATTCACTACACCAGAGGGGTTGTTTGAGCTAATAGTAATGTTCTTTAGACTGACCAATTCACCAGCAACATTTCAGACTATGATGAACAAAATTCTGTGAAATTTCATCAACACTGGGAAGGTAGCAAGTTTTATTGACAACATGATAATTGGAACAGAAGGGAAAGAGAGGCATGATGAGCTAGTTGAAGAAGTAGTGAAGAGGTTGGCAGAGAACAATTTGTATGTAAAGCCAGAGAAGTGCAAGTGGAAGGTAAGAGAAGTTGGGTTTTTAGAAGTTGTAATAGGACTAGAGGGAATAAAGATGGAGGAAAATAAGGTGAAAGGAGTGTTAGATTAGCTGACACCAAAATGTGTCAAAGATGTGCAGAAGTTCTTAGGATTGACAAACTACTATCATTGATTCATCAAGAATTTCACATCCATAGCCAGACCATTGCATGACATAGTCAAGAAGGATCAGAAGTGGGAGTGGACAGAAAGGTAGGAAAAGGTATTTAGAGAGTTAAAGGAAAGATTCATCAAAGAACTGGTGTTAGCAGAACTAGACTTAGACAAAAAAATAAGAATGAAAGTAGATGCATCAGACTATGCTACAGGAGAAGTGTTATCTATGGAGTGCAAAGATAGGAGATGAAGGCTAATGGCATTTCTCTCAAAATCTCTAAATGAGACAGAGAGGAATTATGAAATTCATAATAAGGAGATTTTGGCAGTTATAAGAGGATTAGAAAATTGGAGACATTTATTAGAAGGTGCCAAGTACAAGTTTAAGGTCTGGACAGATCATAAGAATTTGGAATATCTTATGAAAGCATAGAAATTGAATAAAAGACAAGCTCACTAGGTATTATACTTGTCTAGATTCAATTTCACCTTGAAACATGTACCAGAAACAAAAATAGGGAAGGCAGATAGGCTTAGTAAATGACCAGATTGGAAAGTAGGTATAAAAAGGAACAACAAAAATCAAGTATTTATAAAGGACTGTTGGCTCTGTAACTTATGTAAAGTAATAATAAAAGAACCAAAAGTAGATATAGTAGAAAAAATAAAAAAGGCTAGGAGTAAAGATAAAGAGGTAGTTAGAGTAGTAAAAGAAATAAAAAAGGTAGGGATAAAGATACTGTGAGGAGAAGAGTGGTAGATAGAAGGAGAGTTAGTGCTGAAAGAAGAGAAAGTGTATATATCAAAAGATAATAAGATGAGAGTGGAGATAATCTGGTTACACTATGATACACCAGTAGCTGGACATAGAGAAAAGTGAAAAATAACAGAATTAGTGATAAGGAATTATTGGTAACTGGGAGTAATAAAGAATATAGAAAGATATGTGTCAGAGAATGAAAAATAGAACAGAGGTGCCAGTAGAAAAGTTAAAGTTGAGCAAGGTTCCAAAAAAACTATAGACACATCTAATGGTGAACTTTATTATGAAGTTACCAGTAGTAGCTGGAAAGGATGCAATCCTAGTAGTCTGTAACAGGTTGTCTAAAATGACACATTTTGTGGCAACTATGGAAGAAACATCAGCAAAAGAGTTAATAAGGTTGTTCAGAGATAATGTGTGGAAATTACATAGATTACTGGAAAATATAGTATTGGATAGGGGACTGCAGTTTGCAGCAGAGATAACAAAGGAGTTAAATAGCATGTTGGAGATCAAAACAAAGCTGTTGATAGCATTCCATCCATAGACTGATAGTCAAATAGAGAAAATGAACTAGGAATTAGAACAATATCTGAGGTTCTTTGTAAACTACAGACAAAAGAATTGGCTAGAGTGGTTGGTATCAGCAGAGTTTGTGATTAATAACAAGGCATACTCAATGACCAAAGTATCTCTGTTTATAGTAAACTATGATAGGAAATTAAGAATGGGAGTAAATTTGAGGAGAAAGAGAAAAATGGAGAAAGTAATGGAGTTTGTAGAAAGAATAAGAAAGGTATAAGTTGAAGAATGAAAAGTAGAGAATAAAGTGATGCTAAGTACAAAAGATTTGGTGTTTAAAGAGAGACCAGTGAGAAAATTAGTAGATTGATATATTAGTCTATATGTTATTGATGAAATAATTTTTACCAATGCAATCAAATTACAACTGCCTACTTCAATAAGAATTCACCCAGTAGTAAATATCAGTCAAGTAGTGTGATACAGAAATCAAGTAGGAGAGTAGAAAAAAGAGGAAGTAAAATCAGTAGAAGTAGAAGGAGTTGAAGAGTAAAAGATAGAGAAGATACTAAATAAAAGAAAAGTAAAAGAGGTTGTAAAGTATTTGGTGCAATGGAAGAGGTTTACAGCAGAGCAGAATAGTTGGAAAAAGGAAGAGGATTTGGAAAATGCAAGGGAGTTAGTGGAAGAGTTCAAAGAGAAGATAAATGCAGAAGTGAGAAAACAAGAAAAGTTAGACATGGCAGAAGAAAAAGACTTTAGGAGAGGGAAGTTATTCAGAAGGTATACAGCAAGAATGTTGTATAGATGGGATAATGGTAAATTCAAAAAAGAATACCTAAAAAAGTTGGAGAAAAATTGGAACAGATGAAAGAAAAAAGATGGAATGAGAGATAAAGCTTTATTTAATTTTCTTTTCTTTTTCTTTTTCTTTTTTTCCTTTTATTTTCCTTATTTAAATCTAGGGATTAGGGATAAAGTGATGTTATAATCACACTGTCACATATCAGTCACATCAGATGACATAGTCACAAGTTATGAGATCATAGAGAAGAATATAGAAGGTTCTGGAAAAGATAATGTTGTACAATGTATGCAATATATGGTTATTTAGAGTAGCTAGAAAAGTAGTAGCATAGACCATAGTAGACAATCTTGTACAGAGTTCTCTATTGAGTTCTCTTGTATTAACCCAATACAAGGTTTATTCACTTGTCCCACTTTAAGGACTTGAGTTTGTAATACTCTAACTCAAATTTAGGGATAAAAACAAAAGAAATAGCAGATATTAGTAATATAGAGAGAGTTGAGAAGATAAATATATAATCATAGTGAGAAACTTAGTATAAGAACAGCAGATAGGGTTTATACCAAGATAAGCCTCTTATGATATAAATGAATCAAGAAAGGAATTGTTATAGTTGTGGAGAATTTAAACATCTTACATAATACTACAGAAATAAGAGAATTGTTAGAGAAAATAGAAGATAGAAACAATATTTAAGTAATGTAAGTTGGTATTCTAAATGGAGAGAAATTTCCAAGAGAAATAACAGTAAAAATTAGATTAAAGAGGGTGGACATACAGGAAGAAGTATTAGTAGAAACACTCTTAGACAATGGTACTGTGGGCCTTGTCATGAGTTCAGAGTTTGCAAGAAAGCAAGAATTTAAGTTGAAGAAATTGAAAGGCTTATATATGAGAAATGTAAGAAGAAGAAGCAGTAAGATTAGAGGAGGAGGCAAGAAAGTTGGTGCCAGAACAATTTCATAGATGGCAAGTGAGAGGATGTTGACAAAGAAGATGTGGGATTATATGATAGAGTCTAAAATTCAAGACAAAGAATAATTGTCCAACTATTAAAATATTTATAGTCCTGAACCATTTGCTTCTTTTTAGTTTTTACACAAAGCCTTCCTTGAGATCTATCATGTAATCTCAAGGTTTTCTTCTCATTATCCTTGCCAACAATCAGGGCTGTATTGCCCTTGCTCACAATCCAGCAATCATTCTCATGCAAAGTACATTATATCAAACATTATTTTTATTCACAAATGCATTGAGTGCAATGGGATCAAATACAAGTATGTCCCCATTTATTGTATCTCGGACAGTCCAAGCGGACTGAGACCGTGTCAGCCCCCTCACCTTGTAGTATATCTTAGGGCGCCCTAATCTTACGCGCTCTGTATTTGTGAACTCCAGACCTGCCCGATGCATCGTCTGTCTCCGTGTACTGCTGTACTCGGATTCTATTCTCGTAACCTGTCTTCGTTAAGGAATGTCCATCAAACAGAGAAGGCTACAGCGAAACATGGCACCCGAAACAAACTCAGCTGTAGAAAGACTCGAGGCACACGCTCACCTAAGGCAAGACCACGAAGAGTCCGAGAAGCAAGAGCAAGGAAGGAAAGCACAAGCATTTCCTGAACTGAAGGCTGATGTGAACATTTGGGGCATATTTTGACTTCAGCATATCCCGTCAGAGAAGCATGTCAACATCTAACACTACTTTTACCAAAGACATAGATGATCAGCAATAATGAAGTCGTACTACGAGCACCGCACTTTGTTACCCATCCTTTCAAGTGCCATAACAAAAAGACTCGTTGCTGCTGTTCCATGTCCAGAGCCAGAGAGACGGAGTCACCTGTTGCTACCAGCAAAGAAAGCACGGAGCATAACAATGCGCTTAGACGCTCTTGGCATTGATGTGAGTTGCGGGTTTCCGCCCCCATTATGAACATTACCGTAGGCGAAGGCAACGATAATTATGGTTGACCGGAAGCGACCTGTGTTCGACCTGTGTTCTCGAATGCAGCGTACTCCCGAAATAACGGGTATGGGCCTTCCTTTATCGTGTCCCAATGTACCTTGCCCAGGGAACACTTCAACACCGATTATGATACATGCAAGTATGAAACCAGTGATCAACATTATACAGGTGATAGGGGTTCAAACAAACAATTCCGATGCCTTCAGAAGAACGAAATAGAATTCAAACTTTCTGCACACACGGACAGGAGAAAAGTTGATGATAAACTAACTAAAGAACACCAATTTCTGATGGTGGGAATGAGGATTTTGGCATCGATGAGGTGATTGGGATCCAAGAAGGGTGGCGGCCGCTGTGACTCAGCAGGCATGCCCATGACGTTGCATGTCGCACAAACGCACCACCTACAAGTCTTCAAACTGATATCTCAACAAAAGCATAAGCTACAAAAAGTCTTCAGTGCTGTGTAGATCCGGAACGACTTTGAACTGACCTACAGCAGCTTGAGACTGTCTGTACCCATCTTCTGACCGAATGAGATATTGCTTGACCTTTCGGATGAAAAACCCATACCAGTACAAAACCAAACACATGGAATAAAATAACATGCAGGTACATGTGCATCCCCGCATGTTATGTTCTGCATGAGTATTCTCATTGCCGATGGTCGGGCTGACTGCGATTCTCAAGGCGTGGGAAGTCCCGGAGCTTATCTCCGGCTGCACTCCTAATTGATTTTTGTTGTGATTTTGACTTGAATTGATACCACTTGTGGGAAGCGACATGGCCATATCTTGCGCCATTCTTGTCCCAATCTACTTTGTCCCCATCCTAGTCGTTCATTGCCTCTCTCTCTGCCATGACAAGGGGTCGTAAAAAGGACCTTACTATTCCCCCCACCAGGGCTCTCGTCCAGCAGCGCGACTACCGTGCTCGCAAAGCTCACTATGTTGCCGACCTCGAGGAACGGGTCCAGAGAGTAGAAGCCGAGAACGTTCAACTTCGCAAGGATCTCGAAGCCGCTAGAGCAGGTCTATCTACCCCAATAACCCCGCTCAGCCGCCAAATCGTGGGTCGTGTTTTCTTATCTGCTAATGTATGAATGCTGAAAGCCGACGACAGACAGAAGCGTCCCGCGACTTGATGCGTCATCTATCTCTTGCAACAGACAGTCTGAACCGCTTTCAATATCTGACATCCTCGGATAAATCATATTCCCCGAACCTGCCGCCTCTGCAGTTACCTTCTCAGACAATTTCCACTCAAGGATATCCAACGTCCTTCCCGTCTCCTACTCCGTCCCCCCTTTTTTCTCGGTCAGGCACTCTTTTACCCACCCCTCCCATCATTCCAGCGTCGATCATTTCGACAGTGTCCAACAACACTCATCGCTTATCGGGTCGCAAACGTCTTTACCGCGAGGGTTCTCCCGGACCTAACTCGCCACCACGTTTCGTCGGTAACGTTTCACCGTGTTCAGATAGCTCAAGGGGAAGCTTCAGTACTGAACCGGAATGCTACAACGGCATTTCTGAATGTCGAGACGTAATTGAGGGCAGTAGAGATAAGGGAGATAGGGATCCACCATGCTGTGGGCTTCCAGTAGTACGGTCAGCTTCGGAACCGTCGTACACTCACTGTCGGCATCCTGGTTAACTATCTTTAAAGGGGATGCTTACTTTTTTTTGTCCTTGGGTTTCCCGATGCTGCCTCATATCTTTTGGTCGAACTATCTTCTGTGTGTCCAGCTTTTTTATGAGCTTAATCTCTATATTTATCCACATAGTTGATGCGATGCAAGGAGTTAACTTGACCTTCTTTCGTATCTCACGTTCTATTTTCCTTCCACGTTATCGTCCAATCTCTGCCTCGAGATAGCAAGACTGAAAGACCGTCTTGGTTGGGACGGAGACTACCGGAGATCTGATCATCGAACAAGTAGTTACAGCACTTGTAGTGATGGAGCACTGTTGTTCGCTGTAGTTGGGGGTCGAAAAACCCTGAGATACCGATAGTTGCTTTACGAATGGTGAATCACTGTCAGTGACTACAGGAAGTGAGAGAGAACATGAGAAAATACTCAGAAGAAAAAAAGAGGAAGATATAATACATATAAATTTGACTTTACTTGGGCAATGCCGCTCTACATTGATGAGGGATATAATGGCTGGAGTCAAATAGACGAAGACGTTCTGCTGATAGCTGATAGCCTAGCGGTAGCCTGGCCCGGGTAAAACATCAAGGAACTATAAGGGACTTTAATTCAATAGCAATGTTCGGCTACGACAATCACGGTCTGTAAGGTCCAGGCCCAATCATAACAGAGAACTGGTAAGGCTTGATGGGATAAAATATCACAAGTGTGGGCTCATATCGTGACATGATTGTGAACTCCGAAATTATTAGGATATGAATTGAAACTGGCCTCATGGGATAGCCTAGATCTAGTCCAAACAGAACAGTCAAGTAGAGTTAACACCTCGAGCAGTTTCTAGGTCAATTTCGAAGGTCAGACAGTTGGAATTCTGGAGAATGGCTCTTTGTAATATTTCAGAAGATACCAGAGCCCTTCGGAGACAGTCATGGCATCACCAGACTCAATCTTGATGTACATACATAGTGAGAGGGAAGCCAAGCCACGGTATGGGAGCCTGGACCATTCTCGGCATTAATCACAAAGCGAACCAGAACACTTGAGACCTGGTGATCTTCCCAATATGACCTCAAATCAAGCACAAACGAATAAACTGTCGGAGCAATACGCTGTTTGATCGCCACAGTGAGCAACGCCGGACCAAGGGCACTTCTATAGCACGAGGGCCACAGCCTCCAATCTAGTATCTCTGTCTAATGGAACTTGGTTGCTTTGCAGGAAGTCTTCATTATTGGTGGGTATGGTTGGAGAAACAAACAAGGACAATGTCGATCATGGAAGGTAGAAAAGGTTGCATTGAAGCACACCAAGTAGCCCAAGTTCTTTAGGTATTAATCACCACCAAGGGCGTTGAGTCCTGAGCCACAGATTATGGGAATTGACAGTGAATGCAAGGAAGATAAGTGTGACAACAAATAAGTAATATAAAACTTGCAGGATCCTCGGATTGTCTAAGAGTCGTTGATCTCGTAGGGGTGTCGCACAAGTTCATCATACAACTCCGAGGGTAGGTCACGAACAAGAGTGACAGCAATTCCAATGACAGGTAATGCTTCAAGGGGAGGAAATGTGCGTAGTAAACGCATTGGGCTGGAAGACATGAACGCGAGTACCACAGCAACGAAGAATCACATGCCTGGAGGAGGTCATGACATCATCTCGTATCAGAAGGAGTTGAGCAATCACACAGAGCACATTCAGGTGGACACCAAAAGCCAAAAGGAAATCCCAGAGCCGCAGAACTTCATCCAGCGGAGGCGTGCATGCACACAGAGTTAGGACGGCTATGACAGTGTGAATTCCAGGCATAGAATCTGTGTTAGATAGCCCACAAGGGAATGCATAAATCTCTGCGGAGAGATTCTTGGATCGTAGATGAGCATATAAATCAGGATCAACTATCCCCAGGCAGCGATCCAGTAACTGCTGATATTGTCAATATGAATTCCGAAACAGATTTCTACCTTTACCTTCAATCCACGGTGAACCCCTTCCAAGGTTGGTTGAACATACAAAGGGCAACATTCTTCGATAAACTTCGCGAAGCAGTAGAAAGCTTCGACTTCAGATGGCATAGTGTATAGGAATGGTGCAGCCAGTACATTCATTCCTTGAACATAGGTAAAACCGAGCTGTGATGTTTCTTCTCGTTGATCTAGAAGGAACACTCAGCGGGGGAAGATGGCCATAAACTAGTGTCTACCATGGTTTCGCCAAACGAATGCATCAAGAAGGCGGACGAGCATGTCTTCACGAACACGTTCTTTGAACCCTTTGTCTGTCGCTAGTGTCCTGCGTTATTTGAGAAATGGGTTTAATTGTGTCCAGCTCAATGCAATTTTACCGGAACGTATCGTTTCGGATCTTCTCTCGTACTTCACAAGGCCCTCGGGCCACATAACGAAGAAAGTCATCTGCTGAGAGATCATTCACCCGAAGTAGCATTTTCCAGATCCTGGGACGCAATGTGGGATCCTCGAGTCATAATGTTACAAATGCGATCGCTGGACAGTGACATAACTCACTACAGAAGAAGGAATCCCATCAACAAGGATTAATCGTCGTAGTTTCTTCGCCCCGTCATCTGGCTCCCCTGTCGCCCGAGACCTCGAGCTTGGCTTCAAGTAATTTAATATCTTGCTGAAAGAATGTGCTGTTGCCTCTGGACTACCTGACATTGTGCATGAATGAATATGGGGGACGTCGTAGGAGTCAATTCATGTTCACGTAATCAAAAGGGCAATTGGAGTGTATACAATCCTTCCTTTCAGTCTCTTCAACCCTTCATCATGAATGTGCCCTTCATTTCTTCTGGAGCGCTGAGCAGGAATCACTACACTCTTGTTCGTAAAGTAGAGGATTCAAATTCGGAAGACTCTGTGAGTCGTATTCTCGATGCAGAAGTCAAGTCTATCCGTGAACAGTTAGCCCGACCCAATCTGCCACCTGTTTGTGCTATTTCTTTCTGAAACATGTCAATGACATTGAAATGAAGACAGAGAAGATTGAAGGAGGCGCTCATAATACTCCTGTACTGCAATATGGCTGCTCCTGCCTCGATTTTTCCGCGCGGTACTTTTGACTTTGCTTTACTTCATGGCCTCAACCTGGCAGAAGCAGGTATTACGATTGAAGACAAAAGAACAGGCATGGGGGATCTTTGAATATAGCTGCTTAGAGACTCAGCATTAGCAGGTTATCTCTTCTGCGCAGAGATGATGGAACCGAATCATGAAATGAGGCTGATGTTGGTCAATACCTTACGCAAAGTGAGCCCCGCTCAGGATATTTTTTTTCATAGCTAATATCTACTGTAGGACCTGGAACATAGCGCAATTTCTCACATATGTCTTGCCCTAGATAACATCATACATGTTTGTTCTGCCCATGTCATACCTGCGATCCAAAGGCTATTGCCTGAGTTACTGTCACATTACAAGTCAGTATGTGCTGCGAATATCCTTTACGTGAATGCCAAATTAAAAGACCGCACGAAAAGTGCGTCTGTGCGACGTAGGGCCCTCTATGCTGCTCGAGCACTTTCCAAGTATGAACCCGATCTCCTTGGGCAATTTTATTCCAGGGTCCTCAGAGGGCTCAAGGATCCAGAAATGAGTGTTACAGCTGCCGCACTGAGGGTGGCTGAAACACTGTTCACTGTAAGCTAGGCTACGAGAAAGTGTGTTTCATACTCATTTTCTCAGATAAATCCACAATTGTCTCCAGCTATCCAAGATGTAACGAATGAAGTCCTTGAGAGCTACGTTGAAGCATATTCTGCGACGGAACGTGGGGTAATTGTGGTTGTGCTGGAAACCCTTCGCATTGTAGGGTATGTTTGCACCGATCGAAAGGAAACAGGTAATCATTTTCTCCAAGGCTCAGGACATCGTCCGTATCGGCTGCTTTTGATTTGTTGATGTCTTCTTCATCTGGCCACGATAGAGGTATGTCTCACAATCACAACTTCGTAAATGTGACTTATCTTCTTAGTGGTCTTAATGGGATTATATCATTTGTTCACGTCTCTCAGCCAAGCAACCTTACATGCTGCCGAAGAACGGACCCAGACTTCCCTCGTTGGCACTGTGCGCAGTTATCTGATGTCCGGGCTTCCGAACGAGGCCTATTTGTTTCTCTCTTGTTTGGAGTGCCTGGGTCCTGGACTCTGGGCTGGAACGTCCGAGGATATCCCTTCGGCGCTAGAAGAGAGGGAAGTTGAACAGATCATGCAATTTCTTGATTCCAACGACGACCTGATTCGCAAAAAGGTACCAAGGTAGTATGCGATTCATTGGGGAACACGCTCATGATTTGCTTGTAGACCCTCCATTTACTTGGGCGGGTAGATGAAGGCGTATTAAATGCTTACTATTTCCGTGCCGTCGCTCTCACAACCCGAGCCGTTCTACCCTTGAAGGACCTGAATGCGAGGACTAAGAGGCTCCTGGAAATTTTAGAGGTCACTTCTGGGGAGAACGGGGAACTCTACGCAGGTCAAATTAAACGGCTCCTCTCTCAGATAGAGGCCCATATTACAGGAAATGGGATTATAGACTCTGCAATCGAGGGTGTACTTTTACGTCTTCGAGCTGGTAAGTGGTGAGGCCTCTAGCACTAAGACAACATCGTAATTTCCAGGTGCTAATCATTGCTTGAAGCCGATCTCACATTTCAAGTGTCTTGTGCTGCGACAATGCTGGCAATACTATGTGATGGAGATGTAGAAATTGGTCCAACGATGACAATCATTCTAGCTGCATTAGTCACAGAGTACTCTCATTTGGTATCTCTCTCGCCTGCTCACTTGCTGTCAGGAATCTGCCACAGGTTGTTGAGTTGCCCGCGTGAGTGTTACCTCAATGAACAGGATATTCAGAGCAGTTGATGTTGAGATAGTAATTGTTCAGGAGCCCTGCCTACTGGCAATGCTAAGATTAGCGGCAGATTGCGAGGAGATACCGAAGCAAGTGATACAAACAGTGTCAGAAGTGGTTCAGAATGCTAGTCGACACATTCGGCATGTGAGTAGAGCGGAGATCGGTTGCATGAAAAATTGACAGGGATGCTACTCTAGCGCTGTGACCAATTTTTGACCCTGACTAGTGGCCGAAGGGAGGTCTTACTCGGTATTGTTGGTAACAGCAAAAGTCTCGCAGTGCGTCATTCCACGCATTTTCCGACTGAGATACTGGCCAAAAACTAACGGATGTCTCAAGCTGCCAGACTTTCTGGAGGCTCTGGAGATCCACAGTAGGAATCTGCCGCGTAAAGATGTCGGTATCAATCCAAGGGCAAAATCTCTCCAGGCTTCTGCAGCTCTGTCTCGAACATGAACATCATTGAACGAGGCATCCACTAGCAAGCTGTGGCATGAAGCAACTGTATCATGATGCATCAAAAACCTGTCTCAACTTTAATGAAGTAGGCTACGGGTGAATACTATTCGCAGTGAATTGATGACGCGTGCAACAGGCTGGAGTCTTGGAGCTCACATTTTTTATTGTAAACTACAGTGTTGAATACAGGAGTCTGAATATCGCGATAATAATACTTATTGATACTGCAATCTTTCGACAAGTCTGGAGATTAGTTTCCTCTCAACTTGTCGTATGTCGGGATATCGTTCCCAAATGAGATCGATCAATGCACGTTGACCGGGCTCATGTTTGCTGCCGGGCGCTCGGGCAACGGTATTAAATGAAGTGGATGTTATTACAAAGGTGCGGCACCTTGTATATGTTTGCTCGTTAGGAACAATCAAAGCCAGATCCTGCAACGAGGACTAATGTAGAAGATTTCACTTTGACTAACACAAAAGAAGAGCTCCCGCACCGACCTTATTGCGTCTGATTCTCCATTTGTGCTTGAGCCTGGACCGACTGGGAATGTCTGGAATGAAAATGAGAGTGCTCAGCGAACACTCGAGCATCTGGAACTCCGACAAGGATATGCAACAACGTGCGAGGGGTTGACACGATGACTCGTAGACCAAGTAGTCAGACGGTTACACGGAATAGATCGTTATC
>Ga0157368_1000751_pt1 | contig 14825 bp, 10 predicted proteins | sample AttbisABBM3_FD_113146 | JGI IMG/M metagenome (GOLD analysis project Ga0157368, IMG submission 113146) | Fungus gardens microbial communities from leaf cutter ant in Botucatu, State of São Paulo, Brazil - Atta bisphaerica ABBM3 | ecosystem: Host-associated > Fungi > Mycelium > Unclassified ...
AGTGCCGAAGTAAGTCGTATATTTGACCAACTAATGTTGAAGAAATAATTGTTACAGGTATCTGTCAAGTGATTCGGCGAGGTTTGGTACAGTGACGGATTGGGATGTCGTTGTGTTTTTTCTTCAGGTCCTATGTTGTTACCCTAGAGTTACCCTTGCCTGATGTATAATATGAAAGCTTGAGGTTTCAGTTGATGGTGTCTTCTAGGCCAGCCATGAAGTCAGCCAGAGGCCTGTCAAGAATGGGGGGTATTTTTCGGGAAAGTGTCCGTTCATGGTGAAAGTATCCTTACCCCCTTTTGTTACGAGTATGTCAGGGAGATAGAGGAGGCTTGAGGCATCATGGGATACAGTTTATATGTGGAGCATAGGTTCTCCGCAGGGACAACAGGCAGATCAAATTCTGGGGGGGGGAGGTATAGAAACTGTTTGTAGTATTCTCCGATGTATCCGTTGCCACAGGGGTATATTCATGAAAGACCCACTGGAATGGCAGTGCGAGCTCCAGAAAACGCTCAGATGCTCATATCACTACGGCCAGTTGCGACCCCGCTCACTGAATGAAGTATCAACTGCCCCATGTACAGGGTCATACGGAGCGTGCCTGCTTAAAACGATAGGCGTGAGCTTTATATCATTTCGCCACCCATGATAAATTGGTCAATGACATACTCGAGCTTCATATTTAATATATGACAGAAATTAACCAACCAAAAAAGACGCTAATTTCTTACCCGTGTTCCCTGTCCGAAGAAGAGAGTTGCTTATCTCCTGCCGTACTTCTTCATTGGCCTTGAAAAGGTTGCGGACATTCTTGACCCTTCAGGAGGGGAACGGAAAATGGGCCGGGGTACTCCCATCGCATTGGGGACACCATCAATTGGCTGGGCCATGATCAATGACAAGTGCGATGAAAACACCTGACGCAGTGTACCTGTAATATTTTACCTGTCCCCGGAGCTGGAATTCTATGAGCATTCCCGACAGCCTTATAACACTCGGGTGACAACCTACCAGATGATTGTATCTTTCAGCATACCACATGGTCTACTGGAAAATTTACCTTATTTTTCTCCGATCAGCTTAATGTAACATAGATGTAGTATCGGAAAACCATTCACGACTCTCGGGGCAGTCATGACACATCGGCCGAGGGAATCCACAAATATTTCATGAAGCAGTTTGCAAATCTAGTAACATTTCCAGCCACTAAGAACTAACTCTCTGCTGTTTGTTTCCGCATCGAGTGGTGCTTTTTTCAAGTTCAGGGTGCTAGACTGAAGGAATGCAGATTTGGTGTTGTTATGATGGGGGGATCTTGCCTGCGGGCGGTTCCCTTTCATTATAGACACGAAATCCGATGTCAGTTTCGGCCTCTACTTCAACAACAAAACACAAAAAGAACAGATCCAAAAAGTCAATACCCTTCATTTCTGAGTCCCCACCACCAGATTCTGGCGAGGGTGCAGATCCCAATTGGGCATTTCAACCACCTCCAGGCGCGAAAGCTATAACCACAAATGAGGATAATGGCGAATTTGACTGGGATGCTGTGAAAGATGACGACGACGCTGAACTATGGTTGATTCGGGTCCCTCATAACGTATGTCTCTTTTTTGAGGTACTTCGAATATGACCTCCAGATTCTCTGTAAAAGGTTAAGCCCAAACATCTCGAAGACCTTTCTCTTGATTTCTCCGCTGACTCAACCTCAACCTCCAAGTCAGGTAAACGACTAACCAATCGAGTGGGCGTACTCAGTACAAACCATACTTCATATGATATATGGTCAATGGGTGATTCGGATGAGGATACAAGTGGCAGGCGTGCAGGTACATCCCACTTTGTTGGAGGAGAGGAACTCAGATCACTATCTTGTCTACTCCCGAGAAAAAGAAAAAAAGGAAAATTATTCCCCGGTATGCACTGGATCATTATATGCCAGTTTTACGAGCTGATTTATGTTTTTGTCTTGTCTAGCTCCGAAGCCTATATCACGGCACTTGATTGTGTCCGCTCACCCATCTGAGCTCTCAATGTCCGAAGAAGAAGAAAGTACTTCACCTAACTCAACGATACATAAAAACCCACAGAGACAGAAGTACTCCCCAGAACTACTGAAACACCGATTCATGCCCTACGGGTCTCTGGAGCCAGGAGGAGACAAACCAATGTCCCAGTATACGCCTATGATAGAGACTAACAACGGGGTTCCTGTTATTACACCAGACGTAGGTGAGAAGACGTCCAAAAGTACAAAGAAGGCAGAGAAAGCTACTGCAAAAGTAAAAGATGGACAAATCACGGCGAAAGCAGATCCAGGCTCCAAGATGTATGAAGTTGAGCCTGCACCGGAGAGTGGGGTGGAAAGCAAGAATAAGAAGCGGAAAGGTGAAGACCAGGGGGTTGGTAGATCAACGAAGAAGTCAAAATCCAAGACATCGACGTCTCGTTAGATCTACATACATTGTTTTGATATATTGGACTTCACTATTATCACATTTTGGGTTCCATATACAGGGACACTGGTTTTCAGTTTCATGAGGTATGCATCGATGCCTTGAGGTGCAACTAGGCAGGTGACAGTGAAAGATTGATACACAACATAGCAATTTATGCGCACAAAGGAGTAATAATGTTAAATGGGCAACTGTCAAAGACGGAGGAGATAGGGAGTGGAGAGGCAAATGGGTTCAATACAAAAACCTGTTAAAAAAGGGATCTCTGATAAATAACAAAAATGTATGAAGAATTAACCGTATCTACTATACCGCCGCATCATCTTTTTACCAGGCAAGTACACCCAACAAAAAGGATCTCGAAAAAAGAACACTCGGTTAGCTCAAATGCACCTCATCCCCTCCAAGACTAAGTGCCCCGACTCTCTCTTTTCCCTTCACCTTCGTCTTCCCTGGCGCAACACCACTGGTTCCAAGACCATTCTTGAGTATATCCTCGTCCCGTATGATAAGCAAAGGTCCAGGATTAACCAACAATCGCTGCACCTCTTCTTCAATACCCTTATACACGCTCTCCTTTGGAAGACCCCATATCCTTCCTGGATTCTCCTTCTCCTTCTGCTCGAAGACAGACCCGACTGTATCCACCCATTGTCTCCTCGTCTCAACTAAATGCTTCAGTTGATCATTGACGAGTAAATATTGATCGTCATTCTGATTAAACCCGATAGCGGCTGGACATGGCGCAAGATTGCCCATCATGCTGCCAGCGCTGTTCCCGACACAATTCGTGCCGCCTCCATTTCCAGCGTTCCCGGATTCAGACCCCTCCAGTTTCTTCTTTTTCTTTGTGAGTTTCGGAATGTCTTTTTTCTGGAGTTTAGTGAACATCGTGGTGATGTTTTTGTCTATCGAGTCCCGGCATTCAAGATATTCTTGGTAGCCTAGTTGATCACGAGCGATAGATATTAGACGCGCTTTACGCGCTTTGTTCATCGCTACAACTTGGCGGAGTTCTGCTTGCGCCTGACGCAGTGCAGTCGCGATGGGGTCATCTACTTTTTCAGTGAAATCCGGCTGTAAAGATGTTAGGTGATAGCCGTTCACAGGAGGTCGGATGAGTACAGCTCACGGGAATATCTAACAAACCATGAAATCTTAGATTGTCACGTATCCTTGCTTCCAGATCCGTCACATTTAGCCGTTCCTTCCGCGCTGCTGCAGCCCCGCTTCCTCCTGGTCTACCCTCCATAGCATCCTCTGCTGCCTTCACGCCTTTCCATCCCGACTGATCAGGGAGCGGTAGAAGCGCGCTAATTACTCTTTCCGTTAATGGCCCATGTCCTTTCTCCTCATTCACCAGATCCATATCTGCAAGCGTTGAGGGATCCCATTTCGGTTCTGGAGGCGTGAACTGAGATGGGTGTGCCTCTTGATGATTCAGTATTATAGGTGGTAGCAACCCTGCATCCTGATCTTCCCAAACTTCCGTGTAATGTCGACCAAGTTTAGGCATGATGAAAGGCTCAATTTCATCACCTGTGTATTCGAGAAACCCAACATCCTCTTCGCGGATGGGTCGTATCCATGGCTCGATATTTGCGTAAAAAGTGGTGACAATTGTTTGCGCCGGTTGTTTTGCTTTACTGAAGTCCTCCATTACGTCAGAGGGTTTACTGGGCCCAGGTATTGGAGGTGGTGGAACAGGAGGCCGAGGTTGTAGGAGACATTGGGAGGTGGGGATGGAGAAGTCGGGACCTGGGTGGAGCTAAGGGAAATTGAGAATCGACGGCTTCATTGTTCATTGTAGCGTACCTTCGAATGTGGTTGTGATGTAGGCACTGATGGTTTTGAGGCTTTAGGTGGAGGTGGGATGAAGGTAGGTGTGTGATTTACGGGAGGGGTAGATTTACGAGGCCGTGCATCTACCTCGAATTAGTTTATGCACAGTCTACGGTCAGAGTGAATGTACCAGCATCATCATCGGTGTCATCTTCTCGCTTCCGCTTCTTCTTCTTCCTCTTCAGATCCTCGAGGGCACTAAAATGAGACATAAAATTCTGGTCGGTGGCGTCAGGTAAGATTGTACTCACTTGCGATTTCTCGAGTCTAATGAACTGCGTGAAATGGGGGTATTTGTGGACGAGGGCAGGGAACTATTCCGCGACTTTGAGCCATGAACATCAGACAATTTGGGATCGTCGCCGTCGGGTAGAAGTGTGACTGAATAATAAATATCACAGAAACGAAGGGTCGTTGTCATTTCCCATTGATAACAAGAGGATATAGCACAAGTATCCACCGCACGAGTAAGGTCAGATCAAGTTATGAAGCGGGGGAATGCAAATAATAACATGAGCAGCGTTCACAAGTCTTTAAAAGCACACATGTTAGAGTAATTTGACGTACATTCTTGCTCACGCTTAATCTTATCAACGGCCTTGAGCTTTCCTTTCTCCCTCTCCTTCATCCGACGCATGGACTCTTCAATATTCTTAAGGTCCTCGCCTGCTTTCTTGGCCCTGTCAATCGCCCGTTGTCGCAGCATTTTCAGCTCGGAATGTATTCGTTCAAGTTCGTCTACAGATGGAACTGCGTCCGAAGTGTTCTTGAACAAAACCGAGGCGTTCGACTCAGGTACTTGGTATGAATTAAGCTTAGCCGGCATGGTCTGCGGTGGTTCAGAGTGTCACGCAGAAAGCACAGTTTACGGTCGTCTGCAGCAGTACTTGCAACAGATGTATAGGCAATGAATCCTCCGAGGTCGTTGTGGTAGACGATGGACGGGTTGGAAATCTGATGAGAGTGGAGGATGAAGGAGAAAGAGCGTCTGCAGTGATTACTCCGGTTTCCCACGCCTACTTATCCTTTCCGCTCTGATAGTTCCAGGCCGGAGCGCGAGCTCGACGACATTCGGGTTATTGCAACGGAGGGTCTTATATGTGGCTCTATAGAATACCTCTATGATGATATAGCGAATATGACCGCGAGCCAAAAGCATGGTTCTAAAGGTAGGAGATCTCGATATAGACATCGTTGATTGGTTGGTCACCATCAGTTTAAAATCCTCTGGATCAAGTCGAGTCGTCTTCACCGACGATATTATCTGAGTACTGCGGGAAGTCGATTAGCTCATTAATCATCTTCCCAGTCGCACTCAATCTGAGGAATGTCAGGGAATTTATTGAATGCCGGGTCACGATCGTCGGAAACTGTTGCCACCGTTCGTATTATATGATATTTTCGTGAACGTTCCCAGTGAGAATTCCACCACCACCCTTTTCGATGAGTGGCTCGGTTCCCAGGAACTTCATTGATGGTACTTTGTCTCCTATTGTGGGCTCGTTCATGTGTGATCTGTCTTCGACCGGCTCTGGCACATGTTATTTTCATTGTCACCATACACAGCTCTTGTGATGATCTCGGCAACCTCATAACTGACCATACAGTGACTTGGAGGCTTGTCACAGTGTCAGTGTCACAGTGTCACCCTTTTCATACTTGTTCAAATGCCTATGGAATCGAACTTGGATTTTCCCTGGACTTCTACTTGTTTCGGATGACCTGCAGACCGTAGATACAGAAAATTTTCTGGCTGACTTCCACGTCATAGACAGAAAAATGAATCAATGTCTCTTTCATGAAATCTGCAATACCAAGAGCTGAATAGATAGGTATTATTGAATTGATCCATGACAGTGGGGTTCTTCATCGAAATATAAACTTTGATCTCGATCACGATAGAAACGCTTATTTTCTAATCGTCGGGATGATGAGTGCTAACGTTAGATGAATCAAGATAGGGCGCTTGGTAATTCGGGTGTTCGGCATGGTCAGTTGTTGAATATGACAGTCTACTGTGGAGACAAGACCTTGATACAAGTACTACATGCATCGATTTGTACCCACTATGCCTGATCTTACCACTTATCATATGGTCTCGAGAGCAAACATCAAACCAGCTGCTCGAATCTGAATTACAGTGGACAATTCAGAGAAGGGTGTAATCTAGGGTTCTGCTGGATAGTCTAGGTAGAAAATGCATTTTTTCTGTGATACACCATGACAAGCTACTTTATTTTCTCGTTTAAACTCTCTAGAGGGTACCCATGAGACCTGTGTAATGTAATTCTTCGGAGCTGTATTGATTTGCTTTCCTTTGCTTGTGTTTCCCACGCCCGCTTTCTGCCGCCGCCATTTACTATGCCCGCCAGTTCTCCTGGTCAGAGGGCAAACGCGTTTGATGATAACCCTGAGACAATTGCCATGGAATGCGTCAAATTTAATGGCCTTGGCTCTCCTCACGACTCGGACGACGAGTCTGAGGACAATGGCGACGTAGCACTACTGAGGAGCCGCCCACCTCAGCCCCGCTTCTCCTCTCCCACAGGGTTATGGTTGCAAACAAGAAACATAGTCCTAGAAGTGGGAACTCTCTCTTTGAAGTCTTCAAGATGACTGATTACTTCACAAGAGTGCCCCTACGTTATTGCTTACAACCATCAGTTTACTATTCACTGGAAAATTGCTGGATCAAGTCTCTGTATGTCAAGCCTTCTCGCTCACATGACACTATTTGATTCTGACTAGCGCTGGCGGGCCATGCGAGAAGTAGATCAGCTCATAATTATCATCCCCGTCGTCCTCAATCTGAAGGGAAACCTCGAAATGAACCTTTCTGCACGCCTCGGAACTGCCGCTAATGTCGGCGAGCTCGACGAACCTGAACAACGTCGTGCTATGATTGTAGGCAATCTGGCACTCCTGCAAGTGCAGGCTGCTGTCGTGTCCTTCGTTGCCGCTTGTATTGCAATCATCCTCGGCCTCTTTGTTCCGCATGAGGATCCTGCAGCTTTCTCTTTTGCTGCCTCGCCCTTAAATAATTCAACTGCTGCCGCTGCTTTGTCAATCCGTAACCTTTTACTTTCACACCATCTAGAATTTAGGAGGCCTGTCCCTCATCCTCTCCCTGAGTCAAAACGCAACACCGATCTCGCTACGTAAGTATTTCTCCATCAAGCCATCACCGTTCGTTCCACCACTTTATTGGCGACACAGTAGTTAACCAGTCAGTGAACCATACAGATTGATCATGGTAGCTTCAACGACGATGTCTGCAACATGTCTCTCAGGTATCCTATTAGGCTCATTTATGTGCACCTTAATCGTTCTCTGTAAGAAATTCAACCATGATCCTGGTGCGTACCACTTCCCCTTTCATCATCCTATCGATCTACCTGATACCTCCATCCATTTTTCACTGGTAGATAACATTGCACCGGCAATAGCCTCTTGCCTTGGTGATCTTGTCACTCTTTGTCTGGTTGGCCTCGTCTCAACACTCCTCATACCATTTCTCCACACTCCACTTCCATTCGTTATTAGCGTCATCGTTGTTATAACCGCTTCAATTTCTCTCATCTATACGCTTCGTAACAAATATGTCCGATCCCTTTTAGGTGAAGGATGGACGCCGTTATTTGGGGCCATGATCATTAGCAGCGGGACTGGTATTGTATTAGACATGTTCGTGAGCAAATATGAAGGATTCCCACTGCTTGCAGTTGTCATTAGTGGTACGTCAACTCCGGTTATTTCTATCCTTAAAATCGACCAAATTTTATTTTCAGGTCTCCCAGGCGCTGCAGGCTCCATCTTTGTCTCTCGTCTCTCAACATCCCTCCATGCTACCGTACTCTCAAAGCCCTCACTACAATCTGATAATCAACCAAGTGGCCATCTCGTCATGCTTACGCTCCTCCTTATTACTCTACCGGTCGAAATAGCTTTCCTAGTCGTTTTAAGATCTATCGGGTGGCTGCAAGTTCCTGTTATATTTATCGTGTTCTCAATGCTATTTTTCTGCTGCGCTGTAAGTCTACCTATCGTTTTCATGCCTTTGATACTTGTCGAATGCGCCATTTTTTTAATTACAGGTCTTCACTTCACTCGTTATCGCACGCCTACTCACCAGCTGGCTGTGGTCGAAAAATCGGGACCCTGATATGTATGCATTACCTATTCATTCTGCTATGATGGACCTTGTGGGTCAATCGTTACTTGTGTTATGCTTTGAGATCGTATCACTACTGGGAGGGCGTGTGGAACAACGAACATGATAGCAGTTCATTGTGTTTTTGGATGTAGAGTAGAATTTTGTTGATGCCTCTCTTATTCTAAAAGGTTTACGCTCTTCTAGGTCTCAACATGTTAGCTTGTGTATAGGAATCCTGCAAGAAAGATGGATGAAAGACGGACCACCAATTTTAAGTCCGATAGCTTCAATGTCCTAGGAAGAAGTTAATCCTCGTGTTATCCTCGTGTTGTGGGGGTAAAGCAACATGTTTGGGCCAGGGGCTTAGGGTGAAGATATCATGGAAGAGGTAGACTACCTCGAACGAGCCGTGATTACGAACCAAATTCCTACAGCTGTGACTTGATTCGGCACTAGATATCCTCTGATTCACTTACAAAGTGACCTCATGTCTCATTTGTACTTAACCTGAGAATCAGTGTTGTAATATGTGAACCAAATGCATGAATTTTGGGACTTCCCAATGTGACATATATATCTATATCTTCCATTATATGGATCCTTAATCAATGTTTGAAACCTGTCATCAAGGTCCTCCGTGAAGAGTGACAAATGTGCCTCCCTCGAGAGCCGAATTACACTCTCCGAATTTGTCATTCAGGGCCGTGCACCTCGTCGCAGAGCCAGGTCATGACCTCTTACTTTCCCCTACCTTGAAGTGCTGCTAACTCCCTTTCTCATATAACGGGTGACTGAGGTGAGGCACTATCTCATATCATACTCGCTCATATTCATGCCCTGTAGGTTTATCCCTTCAACAAAATCTTAGCAGCACGATGTGAATCTGCTGTCCGGCCTACCTCGTATCCTGGGCGTCGTGGGGACATTCTATGAAGCTTGGAAGTACATTGACGCAAACCGACGCAAACCGAACCCCATTACGTGCTTCCAGCAAATCAAGCGTAATGTCCTTGACAGCTCGATGCCTTCCCTACGATATTCTGACACCTCGATTACTGCGTTTAAATGGCCCGGAGCTACTTCAAGGGGGGTATACGAAGGTGAGTTGCAGTTTTTGAACGTATCTATGATTTAAATGGCTGATTGGGATACTTTAAAATTGCGGTCATGTCGAAATAGCTTGTAGGAAGCTGCATGTTGATGAAATATGTAGAACTTCCGATGACTTTTTCGGGGGTGGTGGTGGAGGTGAGTATCCCCCTAGCATATTCTACCATTCACCTTCGGGCCCCTTCAATCGATCTGGTGTTACGTGCTACCACTTTGTAGGTTGGCTCACTGTACCGACTAATGAAACCATGATGCATATCATTTGTCCCAATATTTTCCATTGGAACTTCCCCTGCAGGAGCCTGTTTTGTGACCTTAGTTTTCTCTTTTAATGTGTTCCAAAACCGAAATTCCTGATTATTACGTCTTCCAGGTTTACTTCCATTGGTGCTCAGACCGTGGGCACCTGCTCCCAGAGCAACACTCTATTTTGATGATTGCGTTTGTAGGCTCATGGGGAATTGTCTAACAGAAATTATTTCGGGAATTAAGCAAGCAATGGAGTATCTGTGACCCACGATCGATGAGAGAATCAAGTAGTATGGACGAGGCGATCCTGATATGCCTGTGAGTTGCCATTGGGCCACATTTTTCTCGCCTTAAAGGCAGAACAATGTCATGACTTGGTTGCTAATCAGCGCGACCTATGAATACGATCCGTCCTCCCAATCTTGCGGTCGAAGTAAGTATTCTTCCCAACCAGGAGGTGAAGACAATGATATACCATTGTGATTCCAGGAATAGTTGATTGATTGGATGATACGGCAGATCTGTAGATTCTATTCTATATCACATACTAGTGATTAACAATGGGTTTTGATCTCGAAAGCTACTCTTCATTATGGTATCAGCAGTCGTAGCCGTGCCAATAGTGTGATAAGTACAAATTTACATTCAACAGGAACACTTAACGATGCACATACATTATAAAACTTTGGATCGTAGGACGTCATATTTTCTGCATAGAGGAAACTCAGCTCCTTGGAAGCTCAGAAGAACCTGAGCGCTTCTTCCCCTATGTGCCTGGATATTTGTTTTCTATGACTGCCTACCTTCTGACCTGCTGCCCCACCCTCATGTGCCAAGAACCTGATGAGACTGGGACCACGACTGCCACCGAGACTTATTCGGTCCGTGGCGTGTTATCTAGTTTTGGCTCCGGTCCACAAGTGTCCAGAAAAATCTAATCCTCGTCATACTGAGATGTTATACTCGGCTCATTTCATAACACCATGAGTTCAGGGGCACAAAATTACGTACTCGTACACTGGTGCGCGGTGTGTCTCGCAAGATCGGCTTCGATATGTGTAGAATCCTCTTGGGTTGGCACCGTGTACGATTCTCAGCTTAGTTTATCGCCTGGGAAATATCAAGCTCCACTGACAGTGCAGTTTTTATCTGTGGCTATCACCGGGATGCCTTGTCATTAATATGACCCATTCAAGATATCGTCATTCGGCCCGTCTCGGTTTCTATATCTTAGCGCAATTCTCGCGTCTGTAAATTGACCATGTCAGCATCAGAGGTGAACTCGGGTCTCTCATATCTCTTTGTACACCTCGCAGGCTTGGTTCTCATCGCTCATGCCTGTCGGAAGTATATAGAGGCCAAAAGGTCGCCAGTGCGTTTGAACAGATCTCCTTGCTTGTTCCGATCGTTTGATGTCGGATCAATTTCCATTCAGTTGAACGCCATCCCGACAGTGGGCTATCCGGGTATTCTCACTTCGTATATTACTGCGATCCAATGGATTTGGAGGGCTAGTGAATTGCTTCAGGAGGGATATGATCGGGTGTGTAAGATTTCTGTCATATCTCCTCAGCGCTCAACGGCTAGTTTGTAGTATCCCAACCAACCGTTTAAAGTAGCAACGATATCACGGTGGATTGTGGTATTGAGCGGGAAGAAGTACATTGACGACATCCGGAAAGCTGCAGATGATACTCTTTCTTTCAGAGCAGCCACAGATGAGGTATGAGGCTATCAGGTATTCTTATGGGATTATGCTGAGAAGACCTAGACAACGCACACTAAGTATAACTTTGGTCCACGGTTCAACGATGAGCTCTTCCATATTACAGCAGTTCGCTCTCCTGTTACTCGCAATCTGATCTCGAAGTTTGACGACATTCGGGATGAAATCGTGGAGTCATTCAAGGATTATATTCCACTAACCAAAGGTAAATTGAAACAAAGCTCGCAGCAATGACAGTCATTGCTTACCACGTATATACTTAGATTGGACACCTGTACCAGCATACGATACCATCATGCACATCATTTGTCGTACGAGTAACCGCTATTTCGTCGGGCTCCCCCTTTGTGAGTACTGATACTTCAAACTTTCAATTCGCTTAGGCGATTTCTGACTCAACTTAATGATTAGGCCGCGAACCGGGATATCGATCGCTCAACGAGACCTTTACAGTCAATCTCGTTGCGAGAGCTCGGATTACCAATTGCTTCCCAAAGTTCCTCAGGCCGTCTGTCATTATCCTTCCTTTGTAATTTTCTGTGACTGACAGTCCAATAGATTTATTGCCACATATTTGACGACTTCGCGCAGAGATATAGCAAGATATATTCGGTATCTTGGACCTACCATTGAAGCAAGGATAGCTCAGGCCAAACGACCTGAATCCGAGCAAGGAGAATTGCCAGTTCGTTAACCATTCCACTGCCATATTCATGAACATTGCATTAATTGGGATAATAGAACGATTTGATCAGCTGGTTGATTGAATCCTCAACGCACGAGGGTCAACGCAATCTTCGTGAGATTGCCATACGCGTCTTGGTGATAAATTTCGCGGCAATTCACACCAGCTCTATGGTCAGTAGACCTCGACTACTTGATAGGTGCCATTGAAAGATCGAAAATACGTAGTCCTTGACTCACGCTTTGTATGACCTGGCTGCACACCCGGAATATGTCGAAGAAATGCGCGAAGAAGCGGAGGCCATGATTGAAGTACATGGTTGGACCAAAACCGCTATGCAGAGGATGCGTAAGATCGACAGTTTTTTAAAGGAATCACAGCGGCTTACCGGTCTCTCAAGCAGTAAGTCCAGAGTAATTTCTGCAGATCTATCATATACTCACTTTCCTTATTATCAGTGAACATGATCCGCAAAACCCTCAAGGACTGGACGCTATCTGATGGAACACATATCCCAGTCGATAGCTTCATTGGGATTGCGAATCATGCCATGCACAAAGATGAGGTTCGCATTTTGTACATTCATGTGGTGAAACATGGAATGACGAATGAGCTAATTAGGCGCAATTCCCCGACGCCCACACATTTAAAGCATTCAGATTCTCAGAGATGCGTGACGGAGACGGAGAGCTGGATAGCATAAAGCACCAAATGGTTTCTTTAGACTTCGATCAAATTGTCTTTGGACATGGCCGGCACGCATGGTAAATGACTTCCTAGATAGTTGATATTCAGCTGACGCATACCTTGTAGCCCTGGCCGGTTCTTCGCCGTCAACGAAATCAAGGCCATGCTTGCTCATATTCTGTTAGAATATGATGTACAGTTTGAGAATGGCTTATTGGAGCGTCCGCCTAACGCCTACTTTGAAGCTGCGATTATCCCTAACCCGAGAGCAAAAGTTATGTTTAGGAAAAGGCAGATGGTTTAGAGTCACTAAGAGGCATGGGCCTCAAAACCTTCTTGAGATTAACATACTTGATAAAGACGGATGTCACATTAACTGTTGTATAGTTCAGTATTATCTACCTGTCTTTGGAGGCTCGATTTCAATTCAAAGGAGTAAATGATTACCCGCTCTCAAAATTTTTTCCTATCCTTGCATTGTCCTTTCCAAACCACTCATCAGGTGCAAGTTAGATTCTTCCAGAATAGTGACTGGACTGGCTCTGCTTTGAGATGGATTTTTGATTTCAAGTAGAATGGTAAAGTCTTTTTTCTTTCTTTATTATTTTTCTTCATCACATTTTTCCCACTAAGAAAAGATCAGGTGGCTTAACTACAAGTTTCAAAGCCAATAGATCTCTGAGCTCCAGAATAAGACAATACTGGGAACTCTCAACTTAATCTGCTGAGAGCATGGTAAATCACAGATCTGTTACAATTGATAATGCCTCATGTTCTACAGATGTTCACCTCATGTTTTTCATGCCTTGAACATGTGTTGGGGTTGTTTCATACTTTGCTTCTTATTACCTGCACCTTGTGTTTACATGTTACATCAGTTAGTGCCTCATCTTATGTTTTCCTTACTGGCTCTATTCTGTGTTGGAAGAAACAAAGTACACAGCAGCACAGTGCAGTGTCAACAATTAATGACTACTAACCAATAGTAAGATTTCTATGTGGAGAGCTTTAGAGATGAGCAAAATAGGACAAGTAAGATAAGTTAACAACAGTGTATCTACTAAGTTTTATATATCTACAGAATATGTATATTACTAATATAAATAAGGAATAAGCAGAATGTTAAATAAACATTCTGTTTCCTTGAGAACACCTTAACTATTTCTCATGATATTTAGGTATATGTAGTTGTGGATATATTCCTATATCTGTTAAAGAAACTGAGTGAAGTCTGGGGTTATACAGAGTTTGCAATCTCCAAAAAGTTCTAAGTATATTGGTATAACTGACAAGTATAAGAGCACTTACCTCCAGAAAGTTTTAAGAGAACAGAATGAGAACTCCTAAAGATGGCAACTATCCTAAATACTAATAGTGTTATGATTACTGCCTTATGTTCTATAGATGTTTGCTTCACATCTGTTATAGCTTGGATATGTATTAGAGTTCTATGTTAAAGATAATTTATACTCACTGGGGCTATTCACAATGATAGTACAGAAGGTAAAGATGGAAAAGTAACTTAGTGGGTCAAGAATTGGAAGAAACCAGAAGTAGTACTGTATGGATAATTTGACCTTGGCTTTATGTTATGGGATGCTTGAACACTAACAATTTTTATTTTTCTTTTCTTTTATTTTTCTGATTTTATATTGATTTTCTTTTTCTTTTCTTTTTCTTTTGGATGATGAAAAGGCACATAATATTGCAGTCACATGACATGTCACATGATGTGATGTCATAGGCCTAGAACATGGTGGAAGGACCTAAAAGATGATATCAGGGCACATGTATACAATATGGTGGCCTTGAGGTGAACATGAGGTTGTAGCATAGACAACAGGGCAGGCTTAATTATTATTAGTAGCATGGACCAGGCATGTTTTGTATAAATAGGACTCTGATTTAGCAAAG
>Ga0157368_1000753_pt1 | contig 14786 bp, 20 predicted proteins | sample AttbisABBM3_FD_113146 | JGI IMG/M metagenome (GOLD analysis project Ga0157368, IMG submission 113146) | Fungus gardens microbial communities from leaf cutter ant in Botucatu, State of São Paulo, Brazil - Atta bisphaerica ABBM3 | ecosystem: Host-associated > Fungi > Mycelium > Unclassified ...
ATTTCAAAGTAAAATCTTGATAAATATAGGACCCATCTTGCTTGTCTATAGTTTAACTTCTGATTCTTCATGAAATTTTTGTAGTCTATTAAAAATTTGAACCTATTTTCCTCTTCCTCTAGAAAATGTCTTTATGCTTTCAAATACCTAATCACTGCCAGTATCTCTTTGTCATGGATCTTGTAGTTTCTCTCTGCTTTATTCAATGACTTTAAGATAAAGGCTACTGGCCTCCAGTTCTCATCTTCACACTTCATTGATAGAACTTCTCTTGTTGTATCATCTGATGCATTAGCTTCAGCTTCTTATCTAGATCTGGGATTACTAATACTTCATAGTAAAGATCCTCTTCAACTCTTCAAATGTCTTCTGCTGCTCTTTTTTTCTCCCTTTCAATTCATGAACTTAACAATGTATATGGCAATCTTATCACCCCTTTCTTATTTTAAAGGAGGAGTGTGAATGAAGCATATTGGACATTATGTGTACAAGTTACCAGACTTCTTACAAATCATGCACCTATAGAAGAATATTGTCACTGCTTCTTTCCTCAAGAAGAAAAAACATGCTCTGAAATGAATGCATGTTCTTATGGACAAGCACAATTAGAGATTCATGACCATGTTCTCTATGATTGTGTCAGATACAATGAGTGACATTGATTTTCTGCAAGATAATCCAGATGCCTTTTGCTTTCAAGATAGTAGCCCATATTTTCATTTCAATTTCTCTCTTCATCTTTTCTTTGGTTTCTTTGTTCCTAGTAGTTTTATACTACCATGACTGTTGTGACAACCACTAGACCAGTGTCCAATAGCAGCACTAACAAGTAAATCTCAAAGGCAGATATCTAGTGGGGAACACAAGTTGTGTAATTCACAAGAGAACTCGACAGGGAACCACAACAGTATTCTACTGACTATTTATATGACTATTCATGGTCCATGCTATGACTATGCATCTGCTGTGCATCCTACCCTAATGTCCATGCCCTGTCCTCATGTCCATTACTAATCTACCTCATATCCTATTACTCATCCACCTTATGTCTACCTCAAGGCCAGCATGTCATATACATGTGCCCTGATGTCATATCCTAAACCCTACTCTTCATCTCCATTGTCCATGTGAGCACCATGTGTATACCATGAGGAAACCATGCTGTTAACATGTTTCTTGACATCACTCTATCTCTAGACTCTTCTCAATCCTTCTAGACCATAGATCCTTCCAGACCACTCTAGACCACTCTAGGCCCTATGACATAATGTCATGTGACTTCCCAGTCATGTGCCTTCTCTCTCTCTCATCATAGACTAATAATATACTTATCTATAAATATCTCACTAAAGTCTGTCCATACTTTCTTGTCTTATAACAATGACCTGTCTACATACTCCGTGTAATAAATTTTTGCTTTTTTTGAAAAAGATCATCTCTTTCATGAACCAAGGTCATAGCTGAGATTAACACTCAAAAATCCTCTATGACCAAGATAAGAATACAAATGCCCAGGGCACGGATCAGGTACTTGAGGTCTATCATGTCTATTGGCCTAACTCAGTTTCATATTGGACATGACGAGAGTACCTCTGCACTACAAGATGACAGAGTGTCGGAGGGTCAGATTTTTTTCATATAAAGGACTGCAAATGGGTTTATGAGGCAAACGCGTCCATTTCCGGGAGGTCCTATCCCATGATCCACCTGAACTCCCAGATTTCCCCCCAAAACCACCATCCATGTCAGAAAAATATATCATTCAATTCTTCCCCTCAACCAGCCAAGTAGGCCCTTGGTCCCTTCTCTCTCCCAAACTCGGTGCTGCGGTACTCTGAACCTGAACAACACAACCAAGTAAGAAGGATATGAAACATAAATAAATGATACTCACGTATTCCCGTCGACTAGCAATACATCCAAAGGCAACAAGCCAATCTCAGGGGGTAACCGTCCAATCTCGTTATCCCTCAGATCCAGTTCCTCCAGCTTCCATTCTGAAACAATCCTGTTTCCCTTGAACATCCCAGCAATTGTTGCAAATCCGTCGAGGTCCGTTATCCGATTACCCCTCAATCGTAGGTGTCGTAGGCCTTCTTTCCTCGTTGCACCATCACCCTCAGGCAATGAGAAAATTAGTGCAGACAGCGACTCTTGTGTGAGAGCGGAGCTCGAGAGCGCATTATACGATAGATTAAGTGTGCGAAGGCTTGGGAAAAGGGTCGCAATGAGTGAAAGAAGAGGTTGATTCGAACGAGCGTTTGAAAGCTCTGAGGCAGATGACGAAGGCACGTCTGCGCGAAGAACCGGGATTGATTCTGAAAAATTACATCCTTCCAAATCCAATTCTTCAAGACAGGGTAAGAAACCTTGCGAATCTGTTGCAGCCGATGAAGGTAGTACAAAGGAACGATCGGCACGCCGGTTGACAAGAATCAAGGATCGCAGAGAATGTGCAAATGACTCAGTGACAATAATGTTCAGGGGCAAAGATGGAAGCGGAATTGCCATATCTGCCAATGGAGAAGACGACGGCACGATTCTTGTTGCGAGGGAGGACGCGCGATTATGACTAATTTGGACGGGTTGTGAGGGTGGAAGAGTCAGTGTTTGAGTTGACTGTTCGTAATATTGTGGGCTCGTCAGAGTGGGAGTTGGTGTATTGGTAGTATGTGATACACTGGCTGGCCAACCCAAGCCAATCCTATTTGCGTTTGGCGTGTGATCCTCAACTCGAGCAGTAGCAGTAACGTCTTTCGACCGACTGCAGTCTGCCTCAGCTTCAACCTCCCAAGAACCTTTAGCCATCTGTCGGATATTTCTTGTTGGGCGAGACGAGATAGAACGCACAGAATGTACATTAGATAACGTAGACGACGAGGGAGAAGTACTTGTAGGTTGGGACGACTCGTCCCAGTCACTACCGAGATCGAAGCTCTTGTCGATCCGACGCTGAACACGTTTCTCAAGCTCAATTTCCCAAGCCTCCTTGATGATCTTCTTCCCAACAACCACGCGCATAACTCCCTCCGGGGGTCCTTCGCAGGTAAAATCACGATCAAGATTCTGCTTCGTCGCTTTCAACGCACTACGAACGACGTCCAGAGTGACTCTGGTCTCTGAGAGATCCAGAACTTTTAGGCTTGGAAATGACGAAGAGGGGAAAATATCGACAGGAAAAGAGTCATCACCGACATTTGTCTTTGCCATCAGAAGCTCTTTGAGACGGGAAAGAGAGGACAAGGCCTTAAGAAGTGTTTGCGAAGGTCCAAGGGGGTTCTCCGAGAGATCTACCTGAGATACAGTTTCTGGGAGTGTTACATCGATGGCGTCAGAAGTGATTTGATTGTGAGATACATTGAGAATGAGAAGCTTTGGTAAAGGGGAACTGGATCGAATGATTTGGGGTCCAAAGAAAGCGGCGTTTGCGTTGTGGTTGTTCTGAGGACGAGAACCAGACTGAACAAAGTATGCATTGAAGGGTAAGCTGGTAAGAGCGTTATGGGAGAGATTTAGGTTCGTCAATTCTGGGAGGGCGAAGAGTACGTTCGGAAGCGCAGATAGGCGGTTGTGAGAAAGATCAAGATTGGTGAGGACAGAGAGGTTGGCAAGGGTGTCGGGTATGGATTTGAGTTGATTATAGTGAAGCTATAAGTTGTGTGAGATAAGGAATGTGTGAAGTAGATATCTGCATACATCTATCACTTTTAAAGACCCAAACAAGGATATTTCAGGTTGGATCTCTTGGATCTCATTTCCCCAGGCTTTGATGACGCGCAAATCCTGAGCCTCAAACCATGCAGGTATCCCTTTCGAGGTTCTGGATTCATCAGGCACCAGTGGAGCCTCGTCAGGAACAGATTCCAACGGTTCCGGCGTAACATTCAGATGAACTTGATACAAGGCCGATGGTAGACACTTTAAGGAACGTGTAGCCAGGTTGAGTGAACCTTGTAGCAAATCCTTGGGCGTTGGAATCAGCCATCAAATAGAAACGGAAGCATGTATTCACCTGTACTACGCGCTTTATCTATAGTTTCCCTTAGTGTTGCTCGACCGAGAAGATCCTCTTCTTGTTGAGCTGGATTAGCGTGAGGTGGAAGCGCGTCTTGCAAGCTTGACATGGCATCGAAACCACCTCTTCCACTCGATTTTGCCTGAGCTTTCTTTACTTCGGCACGCTTAAGAGCAATCGCTTCTCGTACACTCATTGAAGGTGTAGTAGGGGTTTTTTCCGGCACCACATGTGAGTTCACGTTTGTGCTGGTGGAAGGCTTAGCCTTGGCAGGAGAACCTGATTGGGGTCTCGGAGTTGCTGGTGCTTTCACCTTGAGAGAGACTGTAGATCCTGTCCTTCGTACTGTTGAAATGTTGGGTTTCAACGTGGCAGGGCTTGTAGAGATAGAACTGCCATCACGGGCCGTTTTAGTGGACTGAACGTAGGTGGGAGTGCTAGTAATGGAATTGAGCACCCGTGGCCGCGTCTGCGTGGTAGGAGCAGAGGAAGTATTCGTCTTGGACGGTCTCCGCGAGGATGAAGGCTGAGGAATGCGGGACACAGACATCAGTTGTTGTACGAGGAGGTGCAAACTTGTGTCACATGTATAAGAGTCACAAACTGAACATGAGCAACAACGAGACCCAGGTCGATTCAGCTGAGCAACAGCCAGAACTCCGTGCAAAACAGGCTCCAAGACCTCTCAAGAAGCTCAGGCCTGCACGCAAGCAGGTTAAGCCTGGAGATGTAGTCAAGACGGAGACCGTACAGACCGGCAAGGAGTACAGTACGTGCTACAAGTCTTCTCTTCATGTATTCAGACTCACAACGGCTGTAGATATTTGGTACAACAAATGGGCAGGTGGAGACCGCGAAGACAACTACTCAAAGTGCGCTGCTTCATCGCATCTATCGTATCTCGGCCTGACCCCTGCTCTCCAGTAAAACAAAATCTCAAACTCGTTGTCAGATTAAACTCGACTCAGGCCTCACTCGTGCTAACACCACCGGCAACAAATACCTCTGTCTCTTTTTTTCGCGTGGATGTTGCCCCTATGGCTGGGAGTGTGAATATCTCCATTGTCTCCCTGGTCCGAACACTGCTCTTCCCGACACTTCCAAAGATTGCTTCGCCCGCGAAAAGTTTGCCGACTATCGTGATGATATGGGTGGTGTTGGCAGTTTCAACAGACAGAACCGAACCCTATATGTCGGTCGTATCAAGGAGACAGGTACTGGACCAGAAACAGAGGAAGTTGTAATCAGACATTTTCGAGAATGGGGTGACATTGAACGGAGCAAGTTTTGTCTTCACAACCTCCATTAATCTTCTATCCTGATTTAAATGGACCTAGTTCGCGTATTACAGTACCGCAGCGTCGCTTTCGTCACCTACGTCTCGGAACTTAGTGCCCAGTTCGCAAAAGAAGCCATGGCCTGCCAGTCCCTCGACAATGACGAGATTCTGAATGTGCGTTGGGCAACAGAGGATCCCAATCCGACTCAGAAAGTCGCAGAGAAGCGAAGATTGGAAGAACTTGGGCAGGAAGCTATTCGAACTCGCATGGATCCTCGTATCGTCAAAGCTATGCGCACAGTCCGCGCTTTGGAGGAAGGCGATTGGGTGGATGACGAGGGCGAGTTTATGGAAGATCCAGATGGAAATAAGCGGAGGCGACTTGAAATTGAGGATAGTAATACTAGCTCGGAAGACAGGGAGACATCACCGCCTCCAGCACTGGAGAAACTCCCTGAACAAGTGCAATCGCTGACGCAACCGCAAGGTCTGCTCAGTGCCGACGCAATGGAGGGTCTCAAGTATTTCGCGGAGATCCGCAAGAAAAACGGGCTTTCGACTAACCATCCTAAAGCACCACCATCTCGGCCAAAACTTCTTCCTGGTGGACTCGGCTTGGCTGATTACGGTAGTGACGAGGATGATTAGATATGGATCTCTCCACTGGTTTGTAAATATATGTATTCCAGACTCATAATCAACGCGCATCCAATACTCGAAAATGCAAGTAGATAAGGTAGCGGCATCTAATATCCTTGTCCTCCTCCGCTACCTTCCGCGTTTCCCTGAGGTGAACCACCTTGAAGTGAGAGGTTGGCGATGCGCAGTTCTTCCGCTGCCATGTCTTCCTCTTCCTTTTGTTTACGGTATTGAGTAAGATCCCAATCATCCGTCATATCACCATCCTCTTCATCTTCAAACCACTCAGGATTGTATTGGAACTACCACACCGATCGATATCACGTCCAAAAAAATAGAACATCAAATGCACTCACCAGATCCCTTCCACTCATACCTGAATTCTTGCCTGCCGCATTTTGTACCTCCTTTGCCTTTCTAAGTACCTCCTGTTCAGCCTGCTTCTTGTCCATTCTCGTCTTTTTCCAAATTGCAAAAGTTTCCGGTGTTACAGGTGTCAAGTTATTACCAAGCTTGTGTCGTTCAACCTCGAGGAACTCCTCTATTGAGATCGCATTAGCCTTGGCTGCTTCATCAATTGCTTTTTTCTGAGATTTGAATATGAATCCTGGTGGAAGTGCGTGTCTATATTGACAACCATTGCCGTTTGGACACTCCCAGAACCATCCAAACTTTTGTGTTTCGATAGCCTCTATGAAGAATTTGCAGACAATCTATATGCATATGAGGGCGAGATTCGGTGTCGGAAAAAAGTAAAGAGTTTCAAGGACGTACGTCTGTCGTCGTCCGTGGATTTCCATGCTTTGATAGTACGACTTTACGAAGCTTCTCTTCATCCCACTGATCCATAGTATCTTTTTTTTTTTTTGAAAAGTTGATCAGTTTCCCTTAGGGAAACAACAACAAAAACACGAACCTTGCATTTTCTCCTCTCTCCCATCCTCATATAAATTCTTCTTCTCCACCTTCCTCCCCACATTCAAATCATGACTAAACTTGCACTTCCCTCCCTTCTTCTCACAATTCCCCGCCTTAAAAAACACACACACCACCGTCTTAGGATCTACACCAAACGGAACCTTCTGTGCTTGTTGTACAACAACCGCAGATCCAAACATGGCAGCTTCTTCCTTTTTCCGTTTTTCTTCTTCCAGTTTTTGTTTTGCTCGGAGTTCTTTTTCTTTTTCTTTTTCGAGGGTAGCGCGAGATTTACCGGCGACGGCTTGTTGAGCTTGGATTTGGGCAACTTGTTTTTGGACTTTGGCGGATTTGTTTTTCTGGTTATTCATAAACGGAAGCGAAAAAGCGAAGTTGTCGTCGTCGTCGTCGTCGTCGTTGTCATCGTCGTTGTTGTTGGCGATTTAAGAGTCCTAAGCGCTACAGAACACGCCATCAAGGAAAACCCACTGACATTTTTCATTCCGAAAGTCTAGTAGCAACACATCCCAAAAAAATATCAATGAAAAGTATATATATGTGTTGTGTAGGTGTGTGTTTTCGGAAATCCTGACCTTGTCTTCTTTGATTTTGCTTGACGAAGACGACGGAGTCTGTTTCTTGGGAGGCATTGCTTTCAGTATATGTATATATATATATGTAGTCGAGAAAGCAGGCGTGAGAAGAGGATGAGAAGAGGAGGAGGGTTGATTTGATTAGAGTGTGCTGTGTTTCGACTGATGAATTATCTAATCATGATCTCGCACACAAAAATTAACTGGGAGAAAAACTATATTCAATCGCGTGCCATATTATTTCACGCTTCTACTTAACAACTTACTGACACTTGGCTGTGAAACAGTACAGAACAAATTACAGGGGCCATGTATTAAGATAGCAAACAACAACAACAGCAACACTTTCAAAAATCATAGATAGCATAATCCATAAGCAACCAAGCTAGCTAGCGCAAAGAAAATTCATCAGAAAAAGTCGAAGAGAAGATCCATTAGCAAGCAAATAATCGACCAATGATGCCAATGCACACACACACACAACTCGTGCCACAGTCACTATAAAGCAATGGCTGCAGATTTCGCCGTCATACCGCTACCATTCATCACTCCTGGCACCATCTCACTCTTCACTCTTCCACTCCCCTGATCATGACCTTGGCTATTGTCTCGCAGCAATTCCCTACAGTTCGCACCACCTTCAGATCGCACTAAGAAATTCACATTCATAAAAGATTGGCACTACCGATCAACAAAATTGGAACTCACAGTGTCTGTTGAGCGCGTCCATTCGAGCAAACTGCTTCCCACAACCACTACATTCGTGCGGTCGTATTTCTGAATGTAATTGCTGGTGCCGTTTGCAATCATGCTGTCGAGCAAACCCTTTGCCACACTCTGGATAGGGACACATGAACGGCTTCTCGTCATTATGCGACCGTATGTGACCTAATGCAGACGGTCAACGATCCGTTTCAAGTGTAGATTTAAAAAAAAATCTCACCTTTGAGATTGAAACTACGAGTGAAGGTACTCCCACATCCTGGAACGGGACAAATAAAGGTAGCATCCTGTTTTCGGCGCTTGTGGCTGGCATTGGCAGTTCTCCCTGTGGTAACGGTTGGTTTCGGAACGGACGAGTCTACCGTAAGTTGTGGCGCTGGTGAAGGGGATTGTCCGGGCGTATGATAGACACTGCCGCCCACACTACTGGGCGTATATGCACCCGACACATACCCAACGTGAAATGCTGCTTGCGGTTGGGAGAATCCGGCACCGAGAAGACTAGATCTGATCGAATAGTCATCAAATGGGAGATCATTGATAGGTGGCCGTGGACTGGCATGAGGACTGGGATAAGGGCTAACTCGATGCGGAGCCAAAGGCGGACCTCCTGGCCACGCCTCCGATCCTCGTTCACTGCGAGTCCCGCTAGAGGCACGACGCATGTGTCCAGGACTGGAATCAGAGGGGCGTACCGGGGACGTAGAACGACCACCACGAATGGGTGGAAGATGCCCATTGGGTGGTGGTGGTGGTGCTGCTGTGTTCGAGCTAAAGAACGTGGATGGGCTCGGACTGAGAAAACCCCTTTGCCCGGTTGGCGGGGGAGAAAGAAATTGACCGGAAGAAGATTGCGAATGCTGATGGCCAGGGAGAGAAGACGGGAGACCGATGCCACGAACGTCTTCTGAGCGAGACTGGCGGTGCATGGGCCTCGTAGACACACCCTCAGACTTGACACGGCGAATGGATGATGGATTGTCGGGAGAGAGGAAATTATCGCTTGGTTTACCTCCAAAAGTAAATTCTGGATTAAGTTGAGGTTGCTGGGTAGCCGATGGGACATCGTTCACGTTCACGGTCTGCTCGTCGACTACGGTCGTGCCTCCTAAAGTACCAAGATGGCGTTGGGATGCTGGGTAAGGCTGAGCCCAAGGGAGCTGCTCGTGCGAAGTATCCGACTTGCTCCTAGTCCTGGGAGGGATGAAAAGGGAATTGGAACCTGGAACAGCGCTATCGTCGACTGTTTGAGAATTCAAGGAAGCATAGTCGCCAAAGAGAGGACCTTGAGAGGGAAAGGTAAATTCCTGCTTCGGGACCAGGTTAGAGGCTTGACTGGTAGGTGGAGCTGAGGGGTGACTAGTAGCAGTAGACCACGGCTGCAATTGTAGACCCAGAGTTGAATCTAGGCACCAAGACAAGATAGTGGGTTCATTGCGGATAAGACAGGTGATGAAGGTGGCTCACTGTGGTGTAGGGTTGCCTGGAAGGAGACGGGGTTGGTAGCGGAGTCACCTGCCCCGATGGGAGTTGCGGGGACAATGTTCAACAAGAGACCTCCCATGCCGTTGTCGGGGTCCGGAGCCTTGATTTTTGGAAGACCTTGGGAGTCTTGGGGCTGGTCATCGGGCATGAGGAGGCGAGGGGGAGAGAGTGATTGAGATGGGGGTACAGGGGAATGAGAAGCCGAAGGAAGAGACTCTGTGGGGAAGCCTGGAGAGCGGAAAGACATGGCCTCGAAAGATTGGACCACCTCTAATCGAGGAGAGGCGCTGTAGGTGTTGGGGTGATTTGAGGACACGGAAGAAGCGCGTGATTGCCTATCTGGGGTGCGTTCGTCGTTGGGGTTGGTATCGCTGGAGGGCGAGGCATTGCCATGGATAGTGTAGTGGGACATGTAATCGTGATCGTGGTAGACGAGGAGAGAAGAAGTGTTGGGAGGATCGTAGTCTGTAGGATCGTAGTCAGTGTGGAGGTGTGTGTTGGTGTCGTCGAAGATAGTGAGATTGAGGTCGTGTTCTCCGACAAAGCTGAGCTCGGAGTGATTTGAAAAGGGAGAATAATAAGAGCCGTCGGGGAAAGAGGGAGATCCGAGAGGAGTTGCCAGGGCGAAATCGGGGTAAGTGTCGAGTTGCGGTGACGGAGGCACCACATCGACTTCATTTATGTAGGGAGAGTCCATCGCCCCGGAAACAAACAAACAAGCAAGAGAGAGAGAAGTGTGCAAAGCGCCACGCCAACGTCCGTGAACCGGCAACTTGATACTCCGCTCGGCTAGTCCCGGCATCCTGATGGGAACCCAAAATCAAGCACAGCTCACAATGAATGGTGGGAGGGAGGGGGGCTGTGTTGGTTCATTGTGTGTGTTTCGAACAGCCCCACTGCTGCTGTGTCAGGTACATGCGATGGTATGTCAAGGGTGGATGGGTATGTTTTTTCCATAGCCAGAACTGATTACCGGCATTCATAACGGGCAAGAGATGGTTCCCACGGGTGATTCGTTCGTAGAAAGCCGGGATAAGCTTGCCCTTTGGCTTTTTGGCATGGGTCATCCTCAAGGATTTCGACCTCCAGCACACAAACATGCTCATCGCCTGCATTCTATTCCACCCCGTATCAAGTCCACTCGTGCCCTCATCCTCGATCACATGCTCTGGATTCATGCACGGACCCGCTTTGCCCAGGCCCGTGCTGAACTAGCCATGTCCGATCCTTCAGGTGGGCCCAAGTCTCTCAACTATCCTCACCGTTTCCGCCCTGAGCTCTACGACGACGACGACGACGACGACAATGATGTGTCTGATGGTGACGACGACAGGCAAGACCTTGCTCTCGCTCATAGCCTTCGTCTGAGGGCTGAGAGTCTGGAAAGGGTGATCAGCGCCATGTTGGACCAAACACCGTCCTCCTGTTCAGGATCTCACCCTCATCGTCTTCCCAACAGTGTACGTCTACGACTGGCGCTAGGCACCGTCATCAACGATCTGTTGGCACGCCAGCCTACGCCATCACGTGTTCCCACTGACCTGCCCCCATTCCCGCTTTTCAGCTCCTTGGTCTCGCCTTCACCTCGTGTCACTGGTTTCTACAATTCCGGCGCTGATCCGCACACGGCCAATGCTCCTCCTTCCCTCCGTTGTCCCCGCCATCTCCACGCTGCTTGTCGCATCTGCCTCCACCCTATCTCTCATTTATCCAGGCACTCTCCCGGCCTAGGCTCCGGCCTCCTCCGTTCACGCTCCGCTAATCCTCTCCGACGCGCCGTCCACCGCACCACCCTCAGTACACTCATACCCCGTTTCTTGCGCTTGTCTGCTCTTGTCGCTGCAGAGCTTGGCCAGGAACAGTCCCTATCCTCTCCCCCTCCACGACCACCATCCCACGATCTTTGGTTTTTCAATGCCCTTCGTCCAACTCGTCACTGGTATTTCTTGCTCACTGGTTTGTTAACAAGAGCCGTCCTCGAGGGCTATCTCACCGCTGGTTGGCGTGGATTCCAACCAGCACAGTGTCTACTCCTCGTCGGCATTGCTACCAACACCCCCGCTGAATCCGATCAAGAGCCCTTTGCCGATTTGGATCCAGATGGTTTCCCCAATCTTGACCAAGCCATCCGCGTTTTATTCCCCAGTCTCATGGACGACCCTCTCCTCCCATCCCCTTCCACCAGCCAATCCAGAAAACCCCAGGAAGACACCGAATACAGGTCAGAGATGCTTCAACGCCTCAGACGAGTAAGTCACTACGTACCCCTCATCATTCCCTGTTTCTCATGGCCCTTGTCCAGTTCTGTGATATCCCAGAATCCACCCCAGACTTGTCCACTCATATGGAGGACTTGGCGTGGTCTTATCCAGCAGAGCCCCTCGAGCGCGCTGTCGTCCGATTCTGTGAAGCCGTCGCAAGATGGAGAGGCAAACCAGAGCTCGAAACAGTCAGTCGTCGTCGCTCTTTTCACTCGTGTTAGGGTGCTTATCCCTTGGCCTAGTACAAGAAGAAGAAGCCTCCGGCATCGTCTGGAATGTCCATTGACTCCCTTCTACACCAGAGCCCGCCAACCCCTAGGCTTTCTACCCTGACCCCAACTCCTTACCACTTTGCGTCTTTCGGATCGGTCTTGGGTCCACCGCCTCCACCGCCGCCTCCTCCAGTACCAACTTTACCACCCCCAAGGCCGACAAGTAAACCCTCCATTGACATGTACTTTTCTGGTATGTCACCACAAGTTGGAAGTAAACGCCGAAGGGATGAACAAGATGTGGAGGATGAGGACGAGGAGGAGAGAGAGGAGAGAGTGAAACGTTTGCATTTGGGCGCTATCTAATCAGCCAACGCAAAATAATAAAACGCCTCTATCGGAGTCAGGTCTCATTGTAGCGACATGGTTTACATGCATCGTATGTGCCAATTAGTTTCTACTTGTGTATCAATCATGACGGTTATTTTTTTTGCGTAGATCCTTGTGGTGTTGGTGGTTTTTTTGGGTTCCTCCTCACGTAGCATTAGTAACATAGAGATTACAAGCTCATTTCTCAAGAGGGGAAATATAAGTGTGCAAGTAGGGAGTAGCAGATAAGTTTTTCTGAGTGAAGAGGGTCTATTAAATTAATTGTGACGGTTGTGTGAATAATTTGACTTGGTTGTTGTTGGTTAGTTGATGATGATGTACAAGTGTTAGCACGCAATTTCTCAGATCTGCCGAAGAACAAGCCACCTGCCCCGCCTCTCCGCCCCGCCCCGCTCCCGCTAGCCACCGACTCCACGTGACTCCCGCCACCTTTCCTTCATGTTATGTATATATAATATATATAGACAATACCTGAAGAACGATGCGACTCCAAATCCCACTTTCGTCTGATGGATCTACTTTTTGGTGCGTTAGGAGGAGTAAGAAAACAGAATCACAATCAAACAACCAAACCTGAAACATGTGGTTTGTTGTTCTCACACATTGTCTTAATCGGATCTATGGCATGAAGCTATCATAATGCTACTCAGCGGTCAACAGAACCAGAATTCAGCATGTTTCCCCTCCCCTCTCCACCACCAGATACACCCTCCCTACTGGTCAGCATGATCTAGAAACGACCCACTCAATACTTGGAGGCTCTATCGCCACAAAACCTCGCTCATGCCTCCAATCTCCTCTTACCCTCTTCACATTATTTGCGATTCAAGGAGGAGGTAATGGCATGCACTCCAAGTCAACCATCATCATCATGTCAAGACATGGGAGGGAGGGAGATAAGCAATATACTGGGTGATTCCTACTGCCCGTTTACCTTTTGACAAAGAGACTATTCACATGAGCAGAAGCTTACTGTAAACCAATTCAATTTCTTTTGGTCAGGGTAAATGATATCAAACAGCCCATCCACATCCCATCGCTCGAGTGTGAATGATCTAGAACAGTCTGTGATTTTGATCTGGGTGATGGTGGTGGTGGCTGTTACGAGACCTTACAGTCCGGTGTTCGGAAAGTAAGATCTATTAGTGACCAGACGGTTGCGATTTGGTTCACGACTCAGCTCGTAGTACAAGCATGACTCGAATCTATCGAGGCAATAAAACGGGTAAGGAACTGCTAGGCGGGCGTGGATCACATGAAACTGGTCACTAATAAATCTTACTTTCCAAACTCGCTGGGCTGTAAGGTTTTGTAACATAAGATACTTACAACTCCTCTTGGCACAACACTCCACTTGTTATGAACCGGTCTCTATTGTATTTTCATTTTCCTTTTTCATTTTCTTTTATTACTAAACACCCATGGAAAGAGTCACGTGGACAAGGTCATATGACATCACTACATCACCTAATACATCACCTGATATGAAACTCAGTAGAATAGGCCAAGTGCAATTTGTATAAGTAGTAGTTGAATTGAATAAAACTTCTTGTTTTCTTGTTATTCCCACTATCATAAGCTAAGGGATGTGACATGACATAGTTATATGACTTGGTGGAATGTCATAGAAACTACTAAAAAGACTTAGTCATAGCTTTAGGATAGGTTAAATATGTACAGACTAACTCTTAGAAATATTACAAGTAGACTACTCAATAGTAGGAACTCTATTGAGTTCTCTTGTGCCACTCAATATATGAGTATACTTTCATCTTAACACCTATAGTATTGCAATTCAAGTTCAAGAGTTAAAATGAGAAAAGAATCTTGTATTAAAGAGAACTCAATAGAATTCCTAGTACAAAGTATCTATCTTTTTCTGGGTATTTCACTCAATTTCAACTTTCCTGCCACCTCCTCCATTTTATTTTTCATCCTCTGACATAAGTTGCATCCTTCTACATATCTCCCCATGTCTCTTGTTATTCCTGGCCACCCACATCTAACCAATCCTAAAGGTCCTACATTATACATAAGGTCAAAATATATTGTATAATATTTCAGAACCTTTTATACCTTTCTCCTGTGTCACATGATTATGTGACTGTGACTGTGACAGTCATATATAACATCACACTAAACTCTAATTCTAGATCACAAAATAAGAAAATAAATATAATGAAAATGAAAATGAGAAAGGAAAATAAAATAAATAGAGTTTATCATCTTTAACTTTAACATGTAGAATACAAGATATAATCATTTGTTAAC